>JGI20214J51650_10000240_pt1 | contig 34748 bp, 39 predicted proteins | sample WetSurMetagenome_FD_51650 | JGI IMG/M metagenome (IMG submission 51650)
ATTGCTCTACACATACAAGAAGAAATGGATTGCCTGATATTACGTTGCGTCACATCTGGGTTGAGTTGGGTTTAAGGCCAGGCTCGAATTGATTTCTGCAATTTTGAACAACAGCCAATGCAACTAAACTTCGACCTCTTCGCTAACACCGCTCAGCCAGCCTCGCGGGCTGCGCTTGCTGCTGTCGAGGTTTTGGCCGCCCAAGGCGGCGCTGAAGCACGCGGAGCGGTGTTTACCCGCCGCGAGGTGGTTGATTTCATCCTCGATCTGGCGGGCTACACGCCTGACAAGCCCCTGCATGAGAAGCGATTGCTGGAGCCTTCATTTGGAGGAGGCGATTTTCTGTTGCCTGCCGTGGAACGGCTTATGGTGGCTTGGCGCACTCATGGCGATGGCGGCTTGATGTTCGATGCGTTGAAGGATTCGGTTCGCGCGGTGGAGTTGCATCGCGATACTTTTCAGTCTACTCGGCGCGCATTGGTCGAATATTTGACGGTTTCGGATATTGGTTTGCAAACGGCGAATCAACTTGCCGATGCATGGCTGGTGCAAGACGATTTTCTGCTCGTGCATTTGGTAGGCCAATTTGATTTTGTGGTCGGCAATCCGCCCTATGTGCGGCAAGAGCTGATACCAGAGGCGCTGATGCGCGAGTACCGCGCGCGATACTCGACGATCTATGACCGTGCCGACCTGTACATTCCGTTCATCGAACATTCCCTGTGCATGCTTGCGCCGGGCGGTGCGCTAGGCTTCATCTGCGCGGATCGGTGGATGAAGAACCGCTACGGTGCACCTTTGCGCAAGCTGGTCGCCGAACAGTTTCACCTGAAGGTTTACGTTGATATGGATGGCATTGATGCCTTTCATCAGGAGGTTGCCGCTTACCCGGCGATCACTGTGATCTGTCGCGAGTCGTCTGGCCCGACGCGCATAGGCCATTGTCATGAAATCAGCGCGGTAGCGCTTGCTAAGCTTGCCGCTTTGCTGGATTTTTCATTGCCCCTTGTGGATTGCGCTGAAGTACGTGAGATGCAAGACGTGGCAGCGGGTGAAGCGCCGTGGTTGATCGAATCCAGCGACCAACTGGCGCTGCTCAGGCGTCTTGAAAAAGAGTTTCCGTTGCTGGAAGAGGCAGGGTGCAAAGTAGGTATCGGCGTTGCGACCGGTGCGGACAAGGTTTTTATCGGGGATTATGCCGCGCTGGATGTGGAGCCTGAATGCAAACTGCCCTTGGTGACAACGCGCGATATTCAGTCCGGCGAAATGCAATGGCGGGGGCTGGGTGTGATCAATCCATTTGGTAACGGGGATGGACTGGTGGACCTTACTGCCTATCCACGCTTGCAGCGATATCTGGAGCAACACAAGGCGCAAATTATGCGGCGCCATTGCGCACAGAAGAACCCGACGGGCTGGTATCGCACGATAGACCGGATATTCCCTGCGCTGTGCAACAAGCCGAAATTGCTAATTCCGGACATCAAGGGGGAGGCGCACATTGTTTACGAGGCGGGCGAATACTATCCGCATCACAACCTGTATTTCGTCACTTCCGATACTTGGGATTTGCGCGCTTTGCAGGCTGTATTGCTTTCCAGCATAAGCCGCCTGTTTGTTGCTATTTATTCTACGAAAATGCGTGGCGGATTCATGCGCTTCCAGGCGCAGTATCTGCGCCGCATCCGCTTGCCACAATGGCATGATGTGCCGGATGCTTTGCGTGAGGAGCTGCGCGATGCCGCCATCCGGCGCGATCTCGATGCCTGCAATCGTGCGGTTTTTTCCCTGTATGGCCTGTCTTTGGACGAACGCGCCGCGCTTGGCGGCAATGGAGCTTGAATGGCACTCGATCTGGTTCAATACGAAAGCAAGGCGCGCAAAGCAGTCCGCGCATTCTGGAAGAATCGTGGTGATGCGGGCGAAAAGCAGGCAGCCTCCGGGAAAAGCGATCAGGGCGAGCGCGCTGCCGTGACTTCCGGCAAGAACATGGACGGCTTTGTTTCGCTTGTCACCGAAATTGTTCGAGCCAATGGCCTTGCACATGCGGAAATATATCTTGAGCGAGCAGTGTTGACGCTGCCGGGCTATTTTCGCCCGACCAAGCTTTGGGATTTGCTCGTGATTCATCAAGGGGAGTTGATTGCAGCTATCGAGCTGAAGAGTCATGTCGGTCCTTCCTTCGGTAACAACTTCAACAACAGGGCAGAAGAGTCTATCGGTACTGCGCACGATTTCTGGACGGCTTACCGCGAAGGTGCTTTCGGAAAACAGCCGCGCCCGTTTGCGGGCTGGTTGATGCTCGTCGAGGATGCGCCGAAATCACGTTCGCCGGTCAAGGACAAATCACCTCATTTCCCCGTTTCTACTGAATTCCAGAATGCTTCCTATCTGAAGCGCTACGACGTGCTGTGCCAGCGTCTGATGCAGGAGCAGTTGTATTCTGCGGCTGCCGTTATTGCTTCGCCCCGGGGAGCGATAACAACCGGAAAGTTCTCGGACTTGTCGGATATGACCAGCCTGAAAACTTTCGTCAGTTCGCTGGCAGGGCATGTGGCGGCACAAGCTAGCCGGTTGGGATGAGTATCAAGGTAGCTGCGATGATTCCGGAAACGATCAACATCGAGTCGGCGAAGCAAGTGGGTGATTTTGTGCTGCGCCTGTCTTTCGATGACGGCACTGTGCAGATGGTCGATTTCAAACCATTCCTTTCTTCATCCTGCCATCCCGATATTCGTGCTTACCTCGAACCCGCGCGCTTTGCAGCATTTCGCGTGGAGGGGGATACCTCAGGGGACAGACCACGTTTTCTGAGTGACCATGACATCATCAACCAGCAATAAGCGCATCGTCATCATCGCCAGGCCGAACGGCGCAAAAGCTAATGGGGTCGGCATCGCAATAGTTGTTTTCTTCAATCGCACGCACAGCAAACTTTGCTGGAGGTTCTTTGAAATGACGCATGACACAAGCATTGCCCTGCTGATTGACGCCGATAACAGCCCCTCCGGCAAGATCGAGGAAATCCTCGACGAACTCGCCAAGTATGGCGTCATCAACATTCGTCGTGCTTTTGGCAACTGGAAGAGTCCGCATCTCAAGGGATGGGAGGGCGTGCTTCACGATTACGCTATCCAGCCAATGCAGCAGTTTGCCTATACCAAAGGCAAAGATGCGACCGACATGGCAATGATCATCGATGCCATGGACTTGCTCTATACCAAGCAATTGGATGGCTTCTGTATCGTATCGAGCGATTCCGATTTCACGCCGCTGGTGATGCGCATCCGCGCCAATGGGCTGAAGGTGTTCGGCTTTGGCGAGAAGAAAACACCAGACCCATTCGTTAATGCCTGTTCCAAATTCCTTTATCTGGAAAGTCTCGGCGAGCAAGCGCCGGAAGAAGCTGTGGTTGAGGCTAAGGCAAGCATCACCAATACCGAGGTGCCAGCAGCGCCAGTGGCTGGGCCAGCAGTTCAACCGGCGCCCGTTGCTGCCAAGACTGCCAACGTCAAGGTTGGCACGAAGGAACTCAAGGCCAACACTCGATTGGTGAATCTGCTGCGAAAGTCTGTCGAGTCAGCCGCTGACGATGAGGGCTGGGCGGGGCTTGGTGCCGTCGGACAGCACATTTCCAAACAAGCATCATTTGATTCGCGCAACTACGGATATGCCAAGTTAAAAGACTTATTTCAGGCCATCGCGCTGTTCGAGATTCGGAAGAACGATAAGTCCATTTTTGTGCGTGACAAAAACAAAGCGACCCTGGAGTTAAAGGGCGCAGCGACTCAGTAATTTTCACTGCCATTGGGCTCAGCGTCGCAATAGTTTTGCGAATCAAAGGGGCCAGGCTCGAATTAATTTCCGCCGTGAATTAACGGGGTCTTGTTCGAATATTTCTGTCAAACCGTTTTGTTCGGCTATACCATCAATCGGAATTACTCTAACAGCCCGCTCTCCCGTTGATGCCGGATGGCGAGGATGTCCACCCGATCTTGTTCCGGCAGGTAGCGATACAGTGCAACATAGCCTGTCCGCCCTTTAGAAATCACCAGCTCACGCAGGTTGCCAACTGGACGACCAATAAGTGGGTGGCGTTGCAATATATTGGTGGCGTCTATTATCTCGTTGCCTGCCTCGGTGGCAATGGCTGGCGCTTCCCGTGCGAGGAAGTCGAAAACTCGCTCAAGATCGGTGAGGGAGCGCTGGCTGAAATAGACCGTGGACATGTTTAGCGAGCGTTATGGAAATTTGATGAGTTCATGCTTCGACAGGCTCGGCACGAACGGATGTGGGTTGAGTTCATGCTTCGACGTGCTCAGCACGAACGGTTTTTTGTTTTGTTGCTTGCGCGCGGTTTGCTTTTTGCGATGCTGGCAGGCTTGGGACGTTTGGCGGGCTTTCCCGCTGCTTTGCTGATGATGTATTCGTGTACGTCCTGCATAGCGAAGAGCGCACCGCCCGCATCCACTTCGGCTGCGGAGGCAAGCGCATCGCCGATGAAGGACTGGCGCATCTCGGCCAATCTGGCCTGCGCTTCCAGCGCTTCGATCATCCATGCATGTGGCGTTTTGGCGGTCGAGTCGGCGAGCGGCGCGATGCGCGCCTTGAGTTCTTCGGGTAATTTGAGGGTGGTAGTAGCAGTCATGTTGTGCTCCTTGATGCGGGTGTTACAAAGGTAACACCCGATAATTGGGGTGTCAATGCCAATCAATCAAAGGGGCAGCAGGCTAAAGGGGCCAAGCTCTTCATTTCGTCACGTTTCGCTAGAGTTCGAGTTCCCCCTGTTCGCCCGTGATGCCTTCCCCCTCAGATGATTTACGTGGCCTGCCGCGCGGTTTGCCCTCGCGCCGTTGTCCGGTCATTTGCTGGATGTGCTGGTAGAAATGGAAATTAAAGGGGTCGTGTTCGAATATTTCTGTCAAACCGTTTTGCTCGGCTATACCTTCAATCTGAATTACTCCATCGCCCCGCTTTTCCATTGGTGGGATTAAAGGGGCCTTCCCATTGGCCTGTGCCGCCAAGTATAAAGGCGGCATAATAGGCCCATCAAATTTTGGTCACTGATACGGCATTAACCATGAAACCCTCCGAGGCACTCCACACCCATCGCGCCGCCATTCGCCGCGTGATCGAGCAAAGCAGAATGCGCAACCCGCGCGTGTTCGGCTCTGTGCTGCACGGAGAGGACAACAACGACAGTGATCTCGATCTTCTGGTCGATGCGCTACCCGGCGTTACTTTGCTCGATCTGGGCGCTGTTCAGTTCGAACTGGAGCAAATGCTCGGCGTGTCTGTCGATGTACTTACGCCCGGCGATCTGCCTGCCAGGTTTCGCGACCAGATACTCAAAGAGGCTGCGCTGGTATGAGTTCCGGGCATCCGGAGGGCGGCTTCTATCGGGAGATATTCCGCGCCGGGCGCGGCTCAATGACGGCGATCTATTTCCTGTTGGTGGCGGGGCTGACCTCAGCAGCGATAGTGGAATGGAGCCTCGTTTCTTAAACTAATTGGGCTCCCCATGTCAGTTCTGCTGGTCTTGCACATGGCTAAATCTACTGGGCTATTCGGAAAAATCAAGGCCGGCCAATACGGTCAAACGCCTTTTTCAAATCAGCAACGGTTCGATCGACATTCAGCAATTTTTCAAGACCGAACAAACCCAATCTGAATGTCCGGAAGTCGGGCCTTTCATCGCATTGCAGCGGCACGCCCGCAGCGATCTGCAATCCCTCTTGCAGGAATTTCTTCCCATTCTGAATGTCGGGGTCGGAGGTATAGCTCACCACCACTCCCGGTGATTGAAAACCTGGCGCTGCAACCGACATGAAGTTTTTCGATTCAAGCAAAGAACGCACTTTCATACCCAGATCTATCTGTCTTGCCTTGGCTGTCGCGAAGCCGAGCGCTTGTGTCTCTTTCATGTTGTCGCGCAAGATCTTTAACGCATCCGTTGGCATTGTCGCGTGATAAAGATGGCCGTCATTTTCATAAGCCTCAATAATTTGTAACCACTTTTTCAAATCCATAGCAAAGCTGTTGCTTTGCGTATGATTGATTTTCTCGCGCGCGCGTTCGCCCAGTGCGATCATTGCGCAGCACGGTGAGCTGCTCCATCCTTTTTGCGGTGCTGAAATCAGCACGTCGACTTTGCATTTTTTCATGTCAATCCACATTGCCCCCGAGGCGATGCAGTCCAGGACAAATATACCGTTGACAGATTCAACTGCTTCGCCGATTGCCTGCACATAGTCGTCCGGCAGGATGATCCCGGAGGATGTTTCAACATGTGGCGCAAATACGACCGCCGGTTTTTCATTTTTTATGAAGGCGACAACTTCCTCGATTGGAGGCGGTGCAAAGTGGCCTGTTGTGGAGTTGTCGATCTGCCTTGCTTTAAGCACATGGGAATTCTGCGTAATATTTCCCATTTCCAGGATCTGGGTCCAGCGATAACTGAACCAACCATTACGAACGATCAGACATTTCTGATTTTGTGCGAATTGGCGCGCAACCGATTCCATGCCGAATGTACCGCTACCGGGAACAATGATCGCCGAGTGGGCGTTGTACGTCTCCTTGAGAACTGCGGATATGTCTTTAACAATTTTCTGGAATTGTTTCGACATGTGGTTCAGGGATCGATCGGTATAGACAACCGAAAATTCAAGCAATCCATCGGGATCAACGTTGGGGAGTAAACCGGGCATAAATTTTCCTCTGCATGTTTATGGTTGCGATTCAAATGTACAAATCGTTGAATCCAAATCGGGCGTGCTGCATATTAATTATCACATATACTCGTATCATAATTTGGAACAAAACAATCGCGAATTGCAGGGTTCTTGTTCGTACATTTCATTCAAACCCTTTCCTCCGGTTATTCGTCTCGGCTAATGGGAACCTCACATGCCCGAGATATCCTGAATCCTTGTTAGCCGAGGGGTTTGCTGATTGCTTGTGAATCCAGTAAAGGCATAAGGGATAAAACCTCCAGGGGGCTAGGCTCAACCAGTTAAAGCGGGTAGGCTTGAATCGCTTCAGTGTGAGGCACTCAACCGCACCGAGCGGTGATTCGAAAGGAGCATAGACCATGACTACAGGCACTATCCGTCTTCATCGCGTACTCCGTGCGAAACCGGAGCGCATCTATAGGGCATTCACTAACGCTGAGGCAATGGCCAAGTGGCTTCCGCCCTACGGTTTCACCTGCCAGGTCCATCACATCGACGCCAGGGTCGGCGGCACCTTCAGGATGTCGTTCACGAACTTTACGACCGGCAACGGCCACTCGTTCGGCGGCGAGTATCTTGAGCTCGTGCCTTCCAAAACGATCTGTTATTCGGACAAGTTCGACGATCCGAATCTGCCCGGGGAAATGAAGACTACGGTGACCCTGACGCCGGTGTCGTGTGGAACCGAGATCGCTATTATTCAGGAAGGGGTGCCCGCAGTGATCCCGCTCGAGATGTGCTATCTCGGCTGGCAAGAGTCGCTCGCGCAACTTGCGAACCTCGTCGAGCCGGAGATCCCGGATTGATGCTGTTTTGGTATTAAAAGACCAAGCCTGATTCGTTCCTTAAGGATTTTGCATGAATAGTCATATTTCTCCAGTCGATTTGCAAAAGGCTTACCGCCTCATCAACCACGGCCCAACGGTGCTGGTTTCCGCCCGCTATGCGGGCGTGGACAACGTGATGGCCGCGGCATGGGCATGTGCCCTGGATTTTGCGCCGCCCAAGGTGACGGTGGTGCTGGACAAGAGTTCCAGGACGCGCGAGCTGATCGAGAAGAGCGGCACCTTCGTCCTCCAGGTGCCTACGGCAGCACAGTTGCAGCTTACGAATGCGGTCGGCACGCTCAGTCTTTCCACAGAGCCGGACAAGCTGAAGAAATCCGGTGTAGAGTTGTTTGGCATTGAGGGGCATGATCTGCCATTCGTTGCGGGATGCTCTGCGTGGCTTGCCTGCAAGCTCATTCCCGAGCCGCACAACCAGCAATCCTACGATTTGTTCATCGGAGAGGTCGTGGGGGCGTGGGCCGATACGCGAGTCTTCCGCGATGGGCGCTGGCATTTCGAGGATGCTGCTCCTTCCTGGCGCAGCCTGCACCACGTGGCGGGCGGAAATTTCTACGCCATTGGCGAGCCGCTGTCGGTTGAGGATTGAGTTGTCAGAACCAAAGAGATCATGTTGTTCCCGAGGCGATTGCCCGCATCGAAAGTCAAATGAGAGGAAGAAGATATGCAAGAGACCATGTGGCAAGATCGGACCGATGGAATTAGCTGGTCACAAAGCGCATTTCAAGCGCTTGCGCTGACGGTAGTGACCTTGGCGTGCGTCGGCATTACGGATGCGCAAGCACAAAGCGGCAAGCTGGGCGTATACACAGGTACGGTCGCCGTATCTGGCACCATGACGGAGAATCGGGGTAAAGAGACCTATCACGCCGATGTGAAGATCAGCCTGCCTCTCACCGATCGCGACGATAGTTCGGCGATGGCAGAGATGGGCGATGTGGATAAACCGAGTGCGACGGCCACGATCACGCAATGGGAAGTGGTGGGCAAGGAAACGGTACCTGATCAAAGGGATGGCAAGCTCGACTCTTGGCATTGTTCCATTGCGGGTCCGATCGAGGTGCCGATGAATGCGTCAGGGGTGCTCAATCTGGATTACCGCGCAAAGACGCATTCGATGTCCATTGCTCTGGTCGCTCTCAAGACGATTCCTCTCAAGTGCGCGCATTCGCGGACAGGCCCTTACAAAGAGAACAAGACGGTCAGTTTGGTGATAGGAACCACCGTGATGGGCGAACCGTTCAAAGAGCTGCCCTTTGCCGATCCGGCCCGATTGACGGCCACATACAAGCTCGTGCCCCCCGCGGGAACTGGCTTTGGCCCTATCGACATGGTGTGGGATTTGCGGTTGACGCGCTGAATCGATTAAAAGGGTTTTGTATCGAAACGGTTTTGGTGAGAGCCACGGTGGAGAACAAACTCGAAGCTGACGGTACACATCGCCCGCAAGGGCGATTTTTCTTTGGGAATGATCTGGGGCAGCCCGCGGTTTCAGGAACGGTAGTGCGAAACCGTGGTCTGATTCCGTGATGCTCAGGGTTGCAGAAGCACCGAAGGCAAAAGGGTTGAATGAATATCTGCACGGGTACAAATCGCAACTCATGGGATTGGCCTGAGAGGTACCTTTTAACCTGATCCACTTCAATAGGAGGTCCATCATGTACTCACCTGTCACTATCCCTTTTGGGGCAAAGATGCTTTTCAATACGGCCACGATCAAACCCGATGTGGCTTTCGAGGATGTCGAGCTGGCGCTGGCCGAGATGTGCAATGTGGTGAAAGACACTTACGGCGGGGACAAGGGGGGATTCATCGCCGGCCAGGTTTATGAGTTCTCAGGTTTCGTTTCGGACGAAGGCTCGTTGAGCGATTCCAAATCGGCGGAAAAGCATATTGCGATCGTGACCTACTGGAAGTCTTTCGAGGAGCATGAGCGGTCGCACGCCGATAAGGCATTCAAGGATAAATTCGCGGCCTTGGCCAAGCTGTGTGTCGAGAGCAAGGAATTGGGTTACGACATGCTCTGGCAGGGGGCGCTGGAATAGGTGATTGAAGGTCCAGCTCCATTAATCCTCGGCATGTGTATTCAACAGGGCCTCGGCTTCCGCAGCCGTAAGCGATTTCCAGGGCAGCGGTATCAGGCCGGGAACGCGCGCCATATAGCGACGGTAAGTATCGCCGTGATAGGTCAGAAGTTTCTTCTCTTCCAGGCGCGATCCGATAACGAAATACAGCGTGATGAATACGCCGGACAACAGCGTTGTCGCGCTCATGTCGCGCGTCCACACCAGCACCAGGCCGAAGAAATACCAGGGGTGTCGCACGTGGCGGTGGAACGGGGAGAGATGGAAGTGTTCCTGATCCTCGACCTTGCGGACGTGGAGTTGCAACTGGCGCAGGCCGAGGAATTCCTGCATGTCGTAGCTCCTGAGACTCAGCCAGAAGCCGACGAGCGCGGCCAGCGCCAGCCCGTTTGCCAGCCACGCGGAGGCTCCCTGCCAGCGCCACAATATCGGCCCCGGATCGCGGTAGGTGAGCCACAGGATCGGCAGTATCAGCAGCGACGCCAGGATGTTGAACGTCAACCGGTAATACGGCATCAGGTTCGGCCAGGCGGCTGCAACCTTGCGCTTGATCACCAGCGACGCCAATGCGGAGTGCAGGGCGAAGTACGCTAACCAGCAAAGCGACAGCAATACAATGTCACGCCAGGCGGATTCGGTCATGCGATGGCACTGCCTTTCTTCCCTTCACCGGGGATAAGCGGGGTGGGTTCGTCCTGCCCCATTTGATCGGGAGGCTTGCCTATTATGTTGGCAAAACTCTCGCTAATGTTTTTTCTTCTTGTCTTTCTTTCCCGATCCTTTTCCGCTTTTCGCCTTGTCCCAGTTCTTGAATTTCTTTTTGCAGTATTCCAGCAATTCATCGTAACTCTGGAAATGCAGCTCGAAACCTTCTTCGCGCGGGGCATCGAACTCGCAATACTCGTTGCTGTGTTTGCGGCAGATGTGGGGGCGGGTCTCGTAGATGCCGCAGCGGCCGTCGGGTTGCAGGTGCGTGCATCTGCTTTCGAACAGCAGGTGCCAGGTGCCGTCATCCCGGAAGGCGTGGACGCCCTGGTGCGCCACTTGCCAGAGCAGGTTCGAAAAATCCCTTTTGGTGCGCGGGGTGCTGATCGGTTGGGTAATGTAGGTGCAGCAGGTTGCGCCTTTGCAGGAGGCGCATTTGTTTTCCGGGGTGTGGTTCATGTTTGCTACGCTGATGGTTGCTTCTGGTGATGTTGCGTCAGTTGGTTTTGACAGCGCAATGCTATCAGTTTTTATGGCTGGCCAATGGTGAAACACAAGGTGCCAGCTCGAATTGTCTTAGAATTAGCGGGGGCATCGCATGGGGCCTACTCATATCGACCGCAAGCGCGGTGTCCTTTCCTGAATCACGGGGCAAACTCACTATGGAATTGATCGAACTCGGTTTGGATAGCTGGTTTGAGGAGCAGGCAAGCCTACTTTGTGCATCAGGCCAGCGCTTGGCCCGGGTGACTGCTGTCGATCGCGGGCGATACGTCGTTCGCAATGAACAGGGTGAAGTGCCTGCCGAGCTGACGGGCAAGTTCCTGCATGCTGCCGCATCCTCGATGGATATGCCTTGTGTGGGCGATTGGGTGTGCGTGCAGTATCACGATGCGGAGTCGCATGCAAGCATTCATGATGTGGTGCCCAGAAGATCTTTCCTGCGGCGAAAGTCTCCCGGCAAGAACATCGATTTCCAGATGATCGCGGCGAACATCGATGTGGCGTTCATCGTGCAGTCGTGCCATTTCGATTTCAATGTGCGCAGGCTGGAGCGCTATCTGGTGATGGTCAACGAGGGGCATATCGAGCCGGTGCTGCTGCTGACCAAGACGGATATGGTCAGTACGGCGGAGCTGGAGCGCATGCTCGACCATATCCGTGCGGCAGGTATCACGTCCCGGATCATCGCGCTCAGCAACGTGACGGGCGAGGGTGTCGAGCAGGTTAAGCAACTCATGGCGCCGGGCAAAACTTATTGCCTGCTTGGGTCTTCGGGAGTGGGCAAGACGACGCTGATCAATCATCTGCTCGCCCGTGACGCGCTGGAGACCGGCGCAGTCAGCGGCACGGGCGAGGGCAGGCACACCACGACGCGCCGCCACCTGGTCGTGCTGGATAATGGCGGCCTGTTGATCGATATGCCGGGCATGCGCGAGCTGGGCATCCTGAGTGCAGGCGAGGGGGTGGACGACAGCTTCGCCGATATCAAGGCGCTTGCAGGCCGATGCCGTTTCGCCGATTGCAGCCACGCCAACGAGCCGGGCTGCGCGATCCGGATGGCGATCGATAACGGCGAGCTGAATCCCGAGCATTACCGGAGTTACCTGAAGCTCAAGGCAGAATCCGAATTCAACGAGATGTCCTATGTGGATAAGCGGAAGAAGGACAAGACGTTCGGGAAGATGGTAAAGACGGTGTTGAAGGAGAGGCGGAAGTGAGACAATCGAAAAATAATGGGGTAACGATCCCGATCGCTGTTTGTTGACTGATATTGAAGTGACGTACCATCCGTTTCACCGATAAACATGAAAGGAGTGATTTGTAATGAGCGAGATTGCAGACTACAAGCTGGTACGTAATTCGACGGTGGGCTCCGAGCTCACTGAAGACAAGGCAAAACTCTTGGCGGAGAAGCTGGGCGTGCGTCATTTGAAAGACGGCGAGCTGCTCGTGAAGGAAGGCGAGGCCGACCAGACCCTGTTCATCCTGGCCTCGGGCAAGATCGCCGTCACCAGCAAAGATGCGGGGGGAGTGAACAAGCTGGTTTACACCATGAAGGACGGGGAGTGCGCCGGTACCCGCGCGTTCGTGGAGCAGTCTCCGCGCAAGGCGACGCTGCATGCAGTGGGCGCTGCCACGGTCTACACGCTGACCCCTGCCGATTTCGAGTCGCTGCTGGACGACCAGCCGCGTCTGGCCTTTATGGTGATGCGCGCGCTGTTCCGCGTCACCCATGCCAATCTTTCCCGCATGAATCAGGAGACTCAGGAGCTGTCCAATTACATCTCCAAGACTCAGGGACGGTATTGAGGTGTGGTCAGTGGGGCCGCTCGAATAAGTTGACATGGAAATCGCACAGGAAAACCGCAAATGTTTGACTCGATACGCCGCCTGATGGGCGGTTCGCCGAAAGAACCTTCACCCCAGGCATCCTTTCAGCAACTGAACGCAGTGGCACCGCTGAAACCCACCCAGGACGGGGCAGCAAAAGAGAACGTACAGAAAAACTCGTCCTTCATTTGCCGCGAGGCGATCCTCGATCGCAACGAGCGTATCGCGGGTTACGAGTTCGCATTGGGTCACAAGGTGCAGTCCCGCATGATGGACAAGAGTGCGGTGATACGGCGCGTGTATGACGATGTGATGCTGAATAATCTTGCGCCGCTCGGTGTGTCGTCATTGTTGGGGGAGCGCAGTGCATTCATCCGTCTGTCGGTGGAATCGCTGAAGAGCCCGCTGCTCGAAGCCCTTGCCAACCCGAACACGGTGATCATGATCACCCCGCGGCCCATTGCCGAGACCGACCTTGACGAGGTGCGCGCCAGCCTGGCGCATATCGAAGCGCTGGGCTTCAGGCACGGCTGGTCGATCAACCAGTCTCGCCCCGAATATGCCGAATTCCTGCACAAGGCCGATTTCATCGAGATCGATCTTGCGGCATTCGACGGCATCCAGTTGAAGGCGTTGATCTCCGATCTGCGCGCCGCCAATAGTGACCAGAAACTGATCGCCAGCAGGTTGCAGACGGCGGACGATTTTAAATACTGTTTCGAGCGCCGCTTCGATTACTTTATGGGGGCGTTCGTTTCCAGCCGCGAAAACTGGCACCCGTCGAAGAGCGACGTCAATTACGCACGGGTGTTCCAGGCGCTCGAAATGATACAGTCCGGTGCCGAATTCAACGCCATCGCGGACTGCCTGCGTACCGACCCTATCCTGACCTTCAAGCTGCTGCGCTATATCAATTCGCCCGGCATCGGTCTGCTGCAAAAGATCAACGAGATACAGCAGGCGCTTCTGCTCCTTGGCAGGGACCGCTTCTACCGCTGGCTCTCGCTGCTGTTGTTCGACAGCAAGAAACCCGGTTACCACGAGAATATCCTGCGCGAACAGGCGCTGACACGCGGCCGCTTCATGGAGATGCTGGCCGGGAAAGGGCGTGTCCCTGCCGCTGCCGACCAGCTGTTCCTGACCGGACTTTTTTCATTGATGAGCGTCATGCTGGCGCAACCGCTCGAGGATGTGCTGAAACAGGTTGCGTTGCCGGAAGCCGTCGCTTCCGCACTCAGGGGCGAGGCAAGTGCGATGCACGATGCGCTGATGCTGGCGATCGCCGTCGAATCGGAGGAGGGAGACATGGCTGCCACTGCGGCGCAATGCGGTGTGGACGCGTCCGGGGTGGCCGGCATGATGATCGAAGCGCTGGCCTGGTCGCAACAGATCGCGGCTGTCGGCGAATAGGGCCGCATCGCGACAGTTCGCCTGTCACTTGCCGGATCGTTTCTGTCATTTTCCGGTTTTCGGGTTTGATATGCGGAGGGAAGAATGCTTTGTTCCAAGTGTGGAAGCTCAAACGACGATGCTGCGAAGTTCTGTGCCAGCTGCGGCAATGCACTCTCCCTGTCTGATAAGCCCGCTGCGATGCGTCCCGCGCAAACCGATGAACCTGCAAGTGACCAGGAGTATTACAAAGCCGTTTTGGGGCCAGGGAACCGGGACTATTACCTGGATCACTTTTCCCGTTTCGACGACGAAGGGAAGTTGAGCCCCACCTGGAACTGGTCCGCCTTCCTGGTGACGTTCTACTGGTTGCTCTATCGCAAGATGTGGGTCAACGCCGCGATCTATTTCTTTCTTCCCTGCATTCTGTGGATACTGTTTTGGGTCGTTGGTGCCGTGGCCGGCAGCCTGGTCGGCATCGTGGTCAGTCTGGGATATTTCGGGTACGTGGCCGCGATCCTGATCGTGCTGCCGATGTATGCGAACGGGCTTTACTACAAACACTGCAGGAATATGATCGGCACCGTGCGTGCGTCGACGCAGGGCACGCAGAGACAACTGGGCGAGCTGGCCGGAAAAGGCGGGACGAGCCGCGCAGCCTATATCTCCATATTGGTCGTCAATTGCGTCGCAGTGGTCGGCATCCTCGCTGCCGTTGCCATACCCGCTTACCAGGATTACACGTCCAGGGCGCGCATGACCCGGGCGGTGACGGTGGGCAGGGCTGCGACGGCATATGTCGATAGTTACTACGATCAGTATCGCTCGATACCGCGCAATCTGGATGCGGCCGACTTCATGTCGTCGCTGCCGCCTTCCGTGACAGCGGTCGCCGTCGATAGCCAGACCGGCACGATTATTATCACGATGAAAGGCGCCAGGGCGATTGAAGGCAAATCGCTCAAGTTCGTTTCCGCGACCGTGGGCGGCGACCATTTGAGCTGGACTTGCATGAGCGAGGAGATTCAAGACCGCTATCTGCCGCAGGACTGCAGGCGCTCGCGATGAAGCAACGCCGATCGATTGACAGGGAAGCGCCGATTGCGCCCGTTTCCCCTGACTTTTCGACCATGCTCAGGACTAAAGGCTTAGTCGAAGGGTATGCGTTCTAAGGCATTGATTGGTCATCTGCTTCCGCTCATGGTTCGGCAGTCTGTGCGTGTGCTGTTGGGGCGAATGCCTCTTATAGCCACCGCCTGCCTCTTGCGGGTGCATCGCGAACTATGGGTTTAATCCGTGTTTCACTACTCAGTGTTTCAGGCTGGCGGAAAAGATGGCCTTGGCTTTTTCCGAAAAGTCGAATTCGTTGAATGTGCGTTCGATCTCGGCATGGTTGCGGCCTTGTGTGCGGTCTTCGAAGCTGATGCCGATGGCCTTGCCGTTGGCGGCCAGCGTCTGGAAGGCAAAATGCCAGAGTTGCGTTTCGGCCAGGCGTTCGCGCAGCTCGGCTTCCTTGGTGATTGTGATACCGGCTTTTTTCAGTGAATCCAGGAAATCCTCAAAGGATTCGTTGCTCAATCTCCCCATTTCTTCCTCCCTTTTTATGCGGTGTTTTCCACCATTAGGCCATTAACGCCGAATTTGTAACAAAGTTGACACGAAGGCAAAACAAAAATGCGACGGGATCCAATTGCCTTGATATTGGTATGGTTTTTGATCGGCGGGACTTAAGGTTCGTGCCTGAAATATTGTTGACGGCACGCGCTCAGACCGTGATGGGTTTTGACTTCGCAACAAGATTGCGGACCATGTAGACCAGATAGAGCGAGATCAGGGCGGCGAAGAAACACCAGACGGAGATGTAGGCATAACCGTAGATCGCCGACGCCAGCACACTGGACAAGGCAACCAGCAAGCCGAAGATATTGATCAGCCTGTGACTGGAGAGGAATAGCGGTACCAGGGTGGTCAGGGCGTAGAGTGCAGCGGGCGTGACCGGCAGGTGGATGGAGTCGCGATAGGGAACTGAAAATTTGTAGACGATGGAATGTTCCCTTATCGCAATGTTCATCCATTCGGGATGGGAGAGCATGACGGAAAAGACCAGCGTACCCGCGAATGCGCCGAAGACCGTACAGCCGCCAATGACCATCCTGCGGGTATTCCCGGGCTCGACAACGTAGCTGCTGAGCCCCAGCCACCACAACCACAGAAAATGCGAAAAGAAGTGGAACCCAAGCGCAAACGGTACCGCTGCATGGGCATTCCCCGCATCGAGTTCCTGCCATACCCGTCCCTCGAATGCCTGCTGCAAACCAAAGAAAACAGGTATCAGCCCCCAGGTCCAGTATGGGGATTGCGATCGCCTGGCCTGCTGCATGGCATACAAGCCGGTAGGTACCAGCACGGCAGCGGCGCTATAGCTGACAGTTGCGGAAAAGCACATTGGACAGAAGTCTCACCGGAAATTGCAATGCAGACGAAATAATCGAACAAAACATCGATAGATGCAAATTCCGGAAACGTGCACTGCCGCACGTCAGGTTGCCTTGAGCAATTCTTCCGGATACGGTTTGCTGGGGTAGTGGAAGGGCACCGGGCCGTCCGGCTCTGCGTGGAGGAATTGTCGGACAAATGGATCTTGCGAGCCGATCATCTCGCCCGTTTCGCCTTTAGCGACAACGACGCCGTCGTGGATGAAGTAGATGTAGTCGACGATCTTGAGCGACTCGGCCAGATCGTAGGTCACTACGACGGAGGAGATGCCGAGGGCGTCGTTCAGTTTGCGGATCAGGTTTGCGATGGTGCTGAGCGAGATCGGGTCGAGACCGGCAAAAGGCTCGTCGTAGATGATCATCGCGGGGTCGGTGGCGGTTGCCCGAGCCATGGCCACGCGGCGTTGCATACCGCCGGAAAGTTGACTCGGCATCAGCGTGTGGACATTGCGCAAACCGACGGCCTGCAACTTCATCAATACCAGATCGCGGATGATCTCTTCAGGCAGGTTGGTGTTTTCCCGCAACGGGAAGGCCATGTTGTCGTATACCGACAAGTCGGTGAACAGGCCGCTGACCTGGAACATCATCCCCATCTTCAGCCGTATCTTGTATAGCTCCTTGTTGCTGAGCTCATGCAGCACCTTGCCCATGAATTTCACGCTGCCCCGCGACGGATGCAACTGGCCGCTGAAGTGGCGCAACAAGGTGGATTTGCCGCTTCCGCTGGCACCCATGATGCCTACGACCTTGCCGCGCGGAATGGCGAGATTGATGCCCTTCAGCACGTCGCGCGCGCCATAGGAATGATGCAGGTCGTTCACTTCAAGCAGGTTGTCCATGGTTTCGGTACGATAGTTAGGCTTCCTGCAGCCATTCTCACATGGAAGCGGCTGCAATCAAAGGGGGCAAAATGAATCCGTCCCGGTATTTTTTGTTAGCATGCCGGTCAGACAATAAATTATAAAAGCAGGGGGGATCGTGGCGAAAGTTCGGCTTGAGCATCGGCATGTGATACTGGGGGAGCCCCTGCAATTCGATCTTGTGGATGAGCGCGGAAGAACGTGGCTCAAATACGGTTATGTGATCCAGAGTGAAGGCCAATTGGATAGGCTGATAGACCGGGGCGTCTTTTTCGAGGAAATGATCGACGAGTCGCAGCGGCAGCAACGGGAGAAGGAGAACGTATCCGTCTTTCTGGGTATCGGAGAGCTGGCGGGGGAATTCCAGCAGCTGTTCGACCACGGGCGGTTCAGTTACGGGGAAGTGCTGCGTGTCGCCGAACTGATCCAAGAGTTGTGTGAACTGGATGGTGACGCGGCACTGGCCAACATACAACTGTACAGGAGCGGCCGCTATTCCCTGCGGCATTCCTTCCATACCGCGCTGCTGGCCGAGATGCTCTTGAGGCATCTGGACCGGCCGCGGGAGGTCAGGTGTCATGCCCTTGCCGGTGCATTGACCATGAATATCGGCATGCTGGAGTTGCAGGATCTGCTGTATCAGCAGAATGTGCCGCTTACGCTCGAGCAAAAAAGGGACGTCATCGCCCATCCCCAAATGGCGGTCGAGTCGTTGCGCAGGCAGGGCGTCGATCATCCCGTCTGGATCGAAGTCGTCGAACATCATCACGAAATGATCGACGGGTCCGGTTACCCCAAACGCCCCCCCATGAATGTGCTGAGCGTCGAATCCCAGGCGGTATCGATGGCCGACCGTTTCTGCGCCATGGTTTCGGAGCGGAAACACCGCTCCGGAACGCTGTCCAGCATGGCAGCGCAGAACCTGTTGGGCCGCCAGGCTGCCACCATCGCACCGGTCCTCGCAAATGCCTTCAAAAAAGAAGTGGGAAGCTATCCGCCCGGCACCATGGTTGCCCTTGCCAACGGGGAGGTGGCTATGGTGATCAGGCGTTTGTTGAATCCGGAGCAGCCCCTGGTGCGCAGCCTGCGATCGCCCAGCGGCATCCGTTATGCCGCGCCTCCGAAGCGCGTCGCCGGTGGCCCCGTTTTTGCGATCAAGGAAGCGGTGGATGCGCAGGTGATCAAGGATTGCGATTGGGCAAGCCTGTGGCCGCGGGTGGAGTTGGAAGAGAGCAAGGATGGAGAGGCTGGCGCCGCGTGAGCAGTCCAGAGCGGTCGCGTTGCGATCCGCGACTATCACTTCAGGCTGGCCGAGATGCCTGATGTCAACCCGCTTCTTCCTTCGCCATCTCCAGTTCCAGCCAGCCTTCTTCCAGTTCCGCCACCTTTGCGGCCAGCCGCGCATGCTCGGCATTGAGCTGGTTCACTTTGGCGCGGTCGGGATTCGCATAGGTGGCGGGATCGGCGAGTTGCTGGTCGACAGCGGCGAGCTCGGCTTGCGCTGCAACCAGCGCCGTCTCGAGCTTGTTCTGTTTGGATTGCAGCGCCTTGCGGTTGGCCTTGGGCGCGTTCTGCGGGCGCGGTTTCTCAACCTGAGGTTGCGCGACGGCCTCGCGCGGGCGGCGGGTCTCGATCCAGCTCTTGTAGTCTTCCAGGTCGCCATCGAACAGTTTGGCTTCGCCGTCGGCCACCAGCCACAGCTCGTCGGCGACGGCCCGGATCAGGCTGCGGTCGTGCGACACGATCACCACGGCGCCGGTGTATTCCTCCAGCGCGATGGTGAGCGCGTCGCGCATGTCGAGGTCGAGGTGGTTGGTGGGCTCGTCGAGCAGCAGCAGGTGCGGCTTCTGCCAGGCCAGCAGCGCCAATGCGAGGCGGCTTTTCTCGCCGCCGGAGAAGCTGGCCACCGGGCGGTCTTCGCTGTCACCGGCCAGACCGAAGCGGCCGAGGAAATTGCGCAAGGCAAGTGTCGTTTCCTTGGGCGCCAGGCGCTCCATGTGTTGCAGCGGGGTGGCGGCACTGTCGAGATTCTCCAGCTGGTGCTGGGCGAAGTAGCCGATGCGGATGTCGGGAGTGAACTCGAGTTTTCCGACGGTGGGCTGCAACTCTCCCACCAGCAGTTTGATCAGCGTGGACTTGCCCGCGCCGTTGGGGCCGAGCAGGGCGATGCGCGCGCCGGCGCGCAGCACCAGTTCGATGTTCTTGAACAGTGTCTTGTCGCCATAGGCGAAGCCCATCTTTTCCGCGCGCAGCAGCAGGTCCGGGCTGCGCTCCGGTGCTTCGATCTCCAGTTCGAAATGGCCGTCGGTGACATGCACGGCGGCGATGCGCGTGATCCGGTCCAGCGCCTTGATGCGGCTTTGCGCCTGCTTGGCCTTGGTGGCCTGGGCGCGGAAGCGGCGCACGAAGTCTTCCAGATGGGCGATCTTTTCCTGCTGCTTGTTGAATGCCTGGTTCTGCTGCGCGATTCGCTCGGCGCGGGCGCGCTCGAAGTCGTCGTAGTCGCCGGTATAGGTGTCGATGGTCTGGTCATGCACATGCGCGATGCGGTTGACGCAGGCATTGAGGAATTCGCGGTCGTGCGACACCAGCAGGATGCTGCCGGGATAACGCGCCAAGTATTGCTCGAGCCAGAGGATGGCTTCGAGGTCGAGGTGGTTGGTCGGTTCGTCGAGCAGCAACAGGTCGGCGCGGTGCATCAGCGCGCGCGCCAGGTTCAGGCGCATGCGCCAGCCGCCGGAGAAGCTGGCGACGGTGCGTTCCAGCGTGTCGTTGGCGAAACCCAGGCCGTTCAGCAGTTGCGCAGCGCGCGCCTTGGCGCCGTAGCCGTCGATGGCCTCATAGCGGTGCTGTGCGTCGAACCAGGCCGTGTCGTGGTTCTCCTTTGCCAGCGTCTTCTCCAGCAGGCGCAGTTCGGCATCGCCGTCGAGCACGAACTCGAGCGCGGGCATGTCGGAGTTGGCGATCTCCTGTTCGACGTACGCGATGGTCTTGCCGGACTGCATGGTGATCTCGCCGCCATCCGGCTTGATCTCGCCGCGGATCAGGCGGAACAGCGTGGATTTGCCGCAGCCGTTCTTGCCGACGAGGCCGATGCGCTGGTCCGCGAAGGCCTGTAGATTCACATTCTGGAGTAGCGGGATGCCGCCTTGCAGGTAAGTCAGGTTCTGTATATTGAGCATGGGTGCGATGATAACAGACGGGGTGGTCTGGCTAGCTCACGGCAATGGCGCTACTATCGCCAACATCGGGGAGCAAATAAAGGGGGTATGGCCGGGCAACCTGTTCAAACAGCTTTCTTCAGTTACCCGATCGATCGCTATGCGTAAAAAGACCTGGCTTAGTTGGAGCAGCGGCAAGGACAGTGCTTGGGTGCTGCATGTGCTGCGCCAGTCCGGCGAGCACGAGGTGACCGGGCTGTTCACCACAATCAACGCGGCATTCGAGCGTGTGACCATGCATGCCGTGCGCGTCGAGTTGCTGAAGCGGCAGGCTGAAGCGGTCGGCTTGCCGTTGCACCTGATCGAGATCCCCTATCCCTGTTCCGACGAGCAATATGATTACGCGATGACGGACTTTGTGATGCTCGCCCGCAACAACGGTGTGCAATGCATGGCGTTTGGCGATCTGCATCTGCAGGATATTCGCCGCTACCGCGAAGAGCGCATGCAGGGCACCGGGATCGAGCCGATATTCCCTTTGTGGGACAAGCCGACGCGGGCGCTGCTGGAAGAGATGCTGGCAAGCGGCTTGCGTGCCTGCCTCACCTGTGTCGATCCGCGGGTATTGCCTGCAAAATTCGCCGGGCGCGAATTGACGTCCGAATTGGTGGAGAGCATGCCGCGCGACATCGACCCGTGCGGCGAGAATGGCGAATTTCACACTTTTGTCTTCGCAGGGCCGATGTTCGCGCAGCCGCTCGATATCGAAATGGGTGAGGTGGTGGAACGCGACGGTTTCGTGTTTGCGGATTGCCGGCTGCGGCAACCTCGGGAGTAGGTCGGGGTTTCCTGGAAAAAGTATATGCCGCTTGTTTTCGCCAGGTTTGTATGGTTAGCCGAGGCGTGAGCGTGGTTAAGCGGGGGTTAACGACCGAAAACCGTGGTATGTTGCTATCGGTTTCCGCCATGCGGATTATTCCACTGCCCTGATGCAATTGTGATGTTCAGAATTATTGCCGGATTTTTTCCCCGCTTCGCCACAACATCATGGCTGTCATGCTTGTTATGCATTGTGCCCATGGCATGTATCGCTTCCCCGTTGCGGCTGACAGGCAGCTGGTACCAGGCACCTGCCGACTGGGTTTACGATGGGCGACACATCCCGGACAACGCCGGACTCCTGCCTGTCGATTTTGTCTCCCATACCGGCGGACGTTTTATCTTTGAGGCTGACCTGCCAATAGACCAGCCCGATACCCAGGTGCTGGACTTCAAGAATTCCAGTGTGATCGGTGTGTTCCGCCACTGGATATTCGATAGCGAGGGCCGACAGGTCGGCTCGGCCGAAGGGGGTATCGAGAGCGCTGACGAGAATCCATTCCTGCTGCGCCACGGAAGAGAGTTCCACCTGCCTCCGGGCCATTACCGTCTGATCACCGAAGTCTCCGCTCCGTTCTTTCTCGCTCACCCGCAACCCTATATCGACTCACTGGCGCACTACCGGCAGGCCATCAAGCCGGGCAATGCGCTGGTATTCCTCTGCATGGGGATACTGCTTGGTCTTGCCATTTATTATTCGGTGCTTGCATTGGTCCGGCGCAATGTCGTCGACGGGATGTATGCGCTGTTTATCTTGGGCAACCTGCTATACAACGGCACGGCATTGCTGGTCTATCCCGACCTGTTCGGCATGCACTGGTTCTATCTGATCAGCATGCCCATTCTGTTCTCGAACTGTGCCTATGCGATGTTCGTGATCACATTGCTGGATATCCGTCGCAAGGGCAATCCGCGCCTGTATCGGTTGGGCATGTGGCTGCTGGCATTGCTCGGGGCCTTCATTCTGTTGGCGCTGTTCAAGCCTCACTGGTCGCTTGAGCTGGACCGCTACGGCGTGGGGTTGTTCCTGCTCTTCGGCTTGGTCGCGGGCATCGTGCGCGCGAGGCAAGGCGAAACCACTGCACGCCTGTACCTCGTTGCCATCGTCACCTTCTGTATGTTGGGCTTCACCTCTATTGCTCTGGGCAGGCTGCCCGGAGTCTTCACTTTCTACATGGAACATATGGGTCTGGTTGCCGTGACGGTCGAAGCTTTGTTGCTGGCACTGGTGGTGGCCCAGCAATTTGCACAAATGCACAGGGAAAAGGAAAGCGCCCTGACACAAGCCCGAAGACACAGGAAGCTTGCGCAAACCGATGCACTGACAGGATTGCCCAATCGTTACGCACTTGAATTGGCTCTGGCACAATTGCCCCTGCAGGGGAGCCTGACCTTCATCGATCTGAACGGGCTCAAGCATTATAACGATCGCTTCGGGCACGAACGCGGCGACGAATTGCTGTGCAGCTTTTCCCGGAATCTGGAAAGCTCATTACCGGAACGTGCCTGCCTGCACCGCCTGGGCGGCGATGAATTTGCCGTCACCAGCAACAAAGGCAATGTGCCCCAGGTCGAGGCCAAGATAACCGACACGTTGAAAGTGCTGCATGCCGAAGGCTTCGAGTTGGCCGGTGTCAGTTTCGGCTCTGTCAGGGTGGCGGAGAATCCCGCCAAGGACAAACTCATGCGCATGGCAGACGAACGCATGTATGAGCGCAAGCGTCTCGGCAAAATGCAGCAACGTCCTGATGGCGATCAAGGGCCGATCGCGACTTCCTAGTTCTTTTGGCCCGGTCATGCGCGCAACGGATTTATGATGTCGTCCGCAACGGCGATTTTGGAGTTCACTTTGATGGCAAACACCGGCACTTTGGCAAGCCTGCAGCCGCGTTCAGTCTGGGCGCACTTCGCCACGCTATGCGAGATTCCGCGATCTTCTCTGCACGAGGCGGCATTGCGCGGGCATTTGATCGAGTGGGCACAGGCGCGCCACATCGCCAGCCGCGTCGATGAGGCAGGCAACCTGATCCTGAAAAAGTCGGCCAGCCCCGGTTGCGAGGCGATGCCGGGCGTGGTCATGCAAGGTCATCTCGACATGGTGTGCCAGGCCAATGCCGGAACGCGGCACGATTTTGGGCGCGACCCGATCGATGCGCAGGTGCGCGATGGATGGGTGGCGGCGGAGGGCACCACACTGGGGGCGGATAATGGCATCGGCGTCGCGCTGGCGTTGGCCGCACTGGAAGAGCCCGGCCTGGTCCATCCGCCGCTGGAGGTGCTGCTCACTGTCAACGAGGAATCAGGCATGGATGGCGCGCGCGGGCTGGCGTCCGGCATGCTGCAGGGCAAGACGCTGATCAATCTGGATACCGAGGAGTGGGGGCATTTCTACCTGGGCTGCGCGGGCGGCGTGGATGTGGAGTTGCGCCACGATTGCGAGATGCATGCGTTGCCGCAAGACTTTGTGATCCTGCGCTTCGATGTGTCCGGCCTGCGCGGCGGCCACTCAGGCATCGACATCCATCTCGGACGCGGCAATGCGATCAAGCTGTTGGCCGAAGCGCTGCGCGACCTGTCCGCGCACACCGACCTGTACCTGATAGAGTTGAATGGAGGCACGGCGCGCAACGCGATCCCGCGCGAAGCGTTCGCAGTGTGTGCGCTGCCTGCGGCCGCTGCGTCGGGAATCGACGAGTGGGTGCAGCACCGGCATGAGGCATGGCGGCAGCGCTTTGCGGCGGCTGATGCGAAGGTGTCGTTCGGGTATGAACTGGACGAGATGCCGGTCGGCCCGGCCATACATCATGCCGAGCGCGACCGTTTGCTCACGTTCCTCGACATTGCCGCGAACGGCGTCTCGCGCATGAGCGATGACTTTCCCGGTGTGGTGGATACCTCGGACAATCTGGGTGTGGCCAAACTTGCGCATGGCGCGTTCCATGCCACCTTCAAGGTGCGCTCGCTGCATGACGGCCGGGCGGACGCGCTGGCCGACAAGCTGATCGCGCATGCCGCCGGCTACGCGCTGCGTGCCTGGAAGGACGGCATGTATCCGGGCTGGACGCCGAATCCGTCATCCAGCCTGCTTGCGCTGTGCCAGCGGGTCTATGCCGCACAATTCGGCCGGCCGGCCAGCCTGCAGGTGATACACGCCGGGCTGGAATGCGGCCTGCTCGCTGCCAGCCATCCGCAACTGGACATGATCTCCTTCGGCCCCGACATACAAGGTGCCCACGCGCCCGGTGAGCGGGTTGAGATAGAATCCGTCCAGCGCTGCTGGCAGTTGCTCAAGGCGGTCTTGCAGGCACTGGCAACAAGATCGGGCGGCTGTTCCGAATAATCGCTACGAATCACTTTATGCTGAATTCTTTGATGCAGGGCCTGTGGACGTGGACGCACTGGGGATGCGACGGGGTGGAATCGCATTCTCTTCGGCGCAAGATATTTCACGTCAATGTGGCTGCGCTCATCGCGATCTTGTCGATGGCGCTTTTTGCCGTGCCCAATGTGCTGACGGGGAATTCGGCCCTGTTCAAGACGGAGTTGGCACAAATACCGTTCTATTTCCTGATACTGGCCGTGCCCCGGCTGAATCGCCATGGCCATGCAGGGATTGCGCGCTGGCTGCTCTCGCTTTCAGTGACGGCTGCGATTGCGACCGATATCTGGGTGGCCAACGGTTCATGGCTCGACCTGCATTTCTATTTCATGCTCTTTGCCTTGCTCGGTGTGTTGTTCTTCCCCTTGAGACAATGGGTCAGCATCCTTTTCCTCTTTACAGTGAACGCATCGCTGTTCGTGTATTGCGGATATTTCGGTGTCGAACCCGACCCTGCGCTGTTGTCGCTGGATGCAACGACAGCCACGATGTTTCGCGCGGCTTATGTCAGTACCAGTCTGTTCACGCTGCTGTTCATCACCTGGCTGGGGGAATATGTGGCCAACAAGAACGAACGCGAGCTGGAGGAGCTTTCGGGGATGGATATGCTGACCCAGCTTCCCAACCGGCGCCGCCTGGAGCAGCGCCTGATTGAGAGGATCGCTGTCAGCAAACGCACTGGGCAGCGTGGAGCGATAATGTTCCTGGATCTGGACAATTTCAAGCCGCTCAACGATGCGTATGGGCATGCAGCGGGGGATATATTGTTGCAGGAGGTGGCGCAGCGCATCCGCGCCTGTATCCGCGAGACCGATATGGTGGCCCGCTTCGGCGGGGACGAATTCGTGATCTTGCTCAGCGAATTGGGGACGGACAAGGAAGATGCAAAATGGCGCGCGACCCAGGTGGCGGAAAAGATACGCGTCACGCTGGCCGAACCTTACCGCATCGCCGTTCGCGCCGGGCAGGATGCGACGGGACAGGTGGAGCATCGTTGCACCGCGAGCATCGGTGTCGAGATGTTCGCGGGCGGCGCAATGAGCGAGGTCGATATCCTGAAACGTGCGGATGCTGCCATGTACAAGGCGAAAGAGAGCGGGCGCAATGCAGTCAGCTTCCATGAAGAAAAACAGCATGCGTGGGATAACCCGCAATTGCCGACGACTGCCTGAGCGATCAATGGCAGCCCGGTACCGGAACCGGATTTTCAGCGGGACTATCAATGCCTGACCAAGGCTGCAAGATTCGGCTCGACCGGGCTCTGGCGGCTTGGGGAACCCCGGGCTTCGCGGAGGTGCTCATACAGGAGCTTGCGCGATTGGGCGCGGACCGGTTGCCATTGCAGCAGGGTTTGTCCACCGGCAACTATGTGGCCGACGAGCCGATCACCGTCGTGATCAACCGTATCTCCGGGAAGGACGATGTCATTCGCGTCACGGTGGGGATATTTTTCAAGGGCGTGATCGGCGGCTGCAGTTGTACGGATGATCCCACCCCCGCAAGCGATATCAATGAGTATTGCGAACTGCAGCTGGAGATCGCCGGAACCGGTACGGCGACGGCGGTTGTGCTGGAGCCTGACGGCGGCTGAAATGGCTTGCCTTGAAATGGTGGATCGGGTATTCGGGGATCGGTCCCCGCCCTCGAGCCCGGCGTCAAGGTCAAGTGCAGTAAAATAACGGGCGGCAGGAGTGCAACAGTTTCACGAATAGCCCCACCGGCCTTCTGTACAATGGCGGACTTGCCGAAAGCCAACCGAATACTGTCGTTTTGTAACATTCATTGAACCGGAGTCCATTTTTTTATGAAAGCACCCATTCCTCTACGCGAAGTTCCCCAGTCCAACATCTTTCGCAAAGGCGACGTCTTTGTGTTGTTCGGCGAGTTGTTCGGACGTGGCTATGCCAATGGTTTGATCAACGAGGCACGCAAGGCAGGCATGACCATCATCGGCATCACCGTCGGCCGTCGCGATGAGAACAATGCGCTGCGCGCGCTGACCGCCGAGGAATTGGCGACCGCCGAAGCGAATCTGGGCGGGCGCATCATCAATGTGCCGCTGATGGCGGGATTCGATCTGGATGCCCCCGCGGGTGAACCGACCCCGACCGATCTGCTGGCCGATATGACGCTCAAGAGCTGGCAGGACGACAAACTGGACTGGGCGCATATCGAAAAATGCCGCGCCGTGGGCGTGAAGCGCTTCAAGGATTCCGTGGACAGGGTGATGTCCGAACTGGATGGCATGATCCCGGACGGCAGCAATGCTTTCTTCGCCCACACCATGGCGGGCGGCATTCCCAAGGTGAAGGTGTTCCTGGCCATCGCCAACCGCATCTATAAAGGCCGCGGCGAACGCTTCCTGTCATCCGGTGCTTTGCTCGACAGTGATCTGGGCAAACTGATCATGATGAACTTCGACGAGGTCACCGCGAACACTTTCCAGCATCTGATCGAAGGCAGCGCGGCGATCCGCGCGCGTCTGGAAAAGGCCGGCGGCCAGGTGCGTTACTCGGCCTACGGTTATCACGGCACCGAGATACTCATCGATGACCGATACCAGTGGCAGACCTACACCAGCTACACCCAGGGCAAGGCGAAGATGCGCCTCGAGCGTATTGCCGAAGATGCCTGGAAGCAGGGCATCAAGGCCACGGTATACAACTGTCCCGAGATACGCACCAACTCGTCCGATATTTTTGTGGGCGTGGAGCTCTCGCTGTTCCCGTTGCTCAAGGCCTTGAAGAAGGAACACGGCGGCGCCTGGGCTGAAGCGCAATGGCAAGCCTGTCGCGATGTGCTGCAGGAAGGGCATACGCTGGAAAGCCTGTTGCAGAAGATCGATGCCTACAATGCCAGCGATGTGATGAAAGGATTTCGCAACTTCGAGGCTTGGCCCATGCCGAACTCGGCCGAACTGGCCGAGGTGATGATCGGCACGTCGGACGAGATCACGAAGATGCACAAGAGCCGGGATGCGCTGGTGACCGATGTTCTGAGTTCACTGGTGCTGGAAGGTACCGGGCCGTTGATGTTCCATGAGTCCTCCGATCCGGCCGCGCCGGTGCTGTGGCTGAACCACGACGTGATTGCAAAACAGCTCAACTCGATGCATCGCTGAAATGCGGCAGCTGTGCCCGGAATGGTTTTGAAACGGGCCTGGTGGCGAAGTTTCTGCATGGATGAAACGAAGTAATGAACAAATTACATTTCCTGGCTGCATTGCTGTTTCTGTCGGGTTGCGCGAGTTCCACTGTCGAGCAGGCGAAAACCCCTTGGGATGCGCTCAAGCAAGAGACTCGCCAATGTTTGTCGGATGTCAAAAACGACAGGGAACTCAGGAGCATCGCCAACAAGGTCACGTTGGGCGGCACTTATGACCGCGACGTTTATTTCGAATTGGCGGGTATCAAGGATCTGCCCACTGCTGAAGAAAAGATCGTCATCGGAAAATGGGTAGCCAAGCTCAAACCTTGCTACAAGGTCAAGGCTGAAAGTTACGCCTACGAACCGGCCGGCATTGCCAAGTGGTCTGCAGTGATGGATGGCGAACAGCAAACGCTGCTGTCCGAGTTCTCCCGGGGCAACCTCAGCTATGGACGGTTTGCGGCGATGCGCCTCGATATCGATACGAAATACCGGGGCGAGATCACACGCGCTGTCTCTGCCGACTATAAACGCCCGGAAAGCATGCCGCAGAAAAAAGACAATGCATTGCCGAAAGTCCCGACAGACTCATCTTCTTCTTGCGGATGGGAAGGTAAACAGTGGGTTTGTCGCTCTCTTTAGGGTGAATTTGTTCGCAAAATATGCGGTGCAGTTTCGAGCCTGTCTTGATTCTCCCCGCAGCTTCAAAGATGAATATTACTTGACACCATGAATCTGGACGCACGCACCCTGTTGTTTTCACTGATCTTGACCAACGCTTTTATGGTGATGGGTCTGTTCGTTGCGGTTTCGAGCAGGGAAGAAGCTGAGAAACAGGATGGCATCGCCAAATGGGCGGTGGCGATCCTGCTGGAAACGCTGACCTGGATTTTGATCGCTGCGCGGGGAAACATACCGGACGCAGTTTCTGTCGTGTTCGCTAATGGTTTGATGTCCTGCGGTTATGCCCTGATGCTGGCGGCTGTCGGTGAGTTCCAGCAGCGTACGGTTCCGCGCTGGAAGTATTTTGTGCCCATCGTACTGACACTGTTGGTCGCATCAGTCCTGATCAATGACATACACGCGCGTTTTATCTGGGGCGGCATGGTCTATATCTTCCAGCTGGCGCTGATTGCCCGTGCCCTGTTGCGCGCACCCGAATCCCATTCCGGTCGTGCCTGGAAGTTGCTGATCAGCGGGATCGCTGTCGTCATCGTGGTGCTGTTGCTGCGCGCCATTGTCGCGATGGCCGGCCAGGTCATTTTGGCGCAGCCCGGTGCCGGCGATGCACCGCACTGGATCCAGATTGTTTCCTTTGTGGCCCTGATGGGCTCCTCGCTGCTAGGTTCGGTCGGATTCCTGCTGATGGTGAAGGAACGCACGGATCGGGAAGTCTTGCATTTGGCGATGACCGACAGTCTTACCGGGGTGCCCAACCGGCGCGCCCTGATGGACTATGCCGAGCGGGCGCTGGCTCAACGTGGCGGCCGGTCCATGGCTTTGCTGATGATCGATGTCGACCACTTCAAGCGTATCAACGACACCCGCGGTCATCCGGCAGGGGATGAGGTGCTGCGCCAGATCTCCCGTCTGCTGTCGAAGCGTTTGCGCGGCGGTGACTTGCTGGGGCGCTATGGTGGCGAGGAGTTTTGCGTGGTCGCTCCGGATACCGATGCTGAGGGCGCGCTGAAATTGGCCGAATCCTTGCGGGCCACCCTGGAATCCGCAGAGCTGACAACCGAGAGCGGGAATATCTCCGTCACGGTGAGCATCGGACTCGCCCTTTCCGCCGCGGATGCCGAACGGGAGCTGAAAGATATTCTGGCAGAGGCCGATGTTGCGCTTTATTCGGCCAAAAAGGGTGGCCGCAATCGGGTGGCCAGCTTCGGCTAAGGTGTTCGGCGCAGCATTCAAACTCAAGGGGACAGGCATGGAAGGAAAGCAGTTTCTTGTTGCCGGCCATGGTGGCATTGGATGCTGCCGTTCCCGTTTTGCCGTGAACCTGCAGTGACTTTGCCCGATTCGATTCTTTCGTTCGCATTCGCAGTATTGATTGCGGTCGCAATCCCGGCTTGCGCCGAGGCCGCGACTTGTCCGCCTGATGTTGAACAGCCTACACCCGAGATGGTCCGGGCCGCCGTGCACAACGCTCGCGACCGCGGCTTTCTGTGGCGTATCAGCAAGGAAGGGCGTACCTCCTATCTCTACGGCACCATGCATGTCGGCAAGTTCGACTGGACGATTCCCGGACCCAGCGTGGCGAAGGCCTTGCGCGCCACCGATACGCTGGCGCTTGAACTCGATTTTCTGGATGCGGACATCCGGAATCGGGTGAGCAAGGGCATGTCGACACAGCGCGTCATGAAGTTGCCTGCGCCGCTGGAAAAGCGCGTGCGGGAACAGGCAGAGGCTGTGTGCATTCCCTACGATGCACTTGCGAGGCTTGCTCCCGAGTTTCAGATCGTCACTCTGACTCTGATGGTGGGGCGCCGGGACGGGCTCGATGCTTCGTACGCGATCGACGGCGTTCTGGCGGGGATAGGGCATGGCGCGAAGAAGGACGTGGTGTCGCTGGAGACGCCCGAATCGCAACTGCAGCTATTGCAAATGAAGGATGAGCGGGAAACTGTCACTTTCGTCCGGGAGAGTCTGGACGAAATGGAAACGGGGCGCGAGCGCAAACTGCTCAAGCGTTTGTCCCGCGTGTGGGCCGACGCGGATTATCCGGAGATGGAACACTACAGCGAGTGGTGCGATTGCATGAACACCGAGAATGAACGCGAATTGATGAAGCGCATTCTGGATGACCGCAATCCCAAACTGGCGGATCGTATCGATGCGTTACACATGAGCGGAAAAAGGGTATTTGCCGCAGTCGGCAGCTTGCACATGTTCGGGGTGACAGGGTTGCCTATGTTGATGTCGAAGCATGGTTATGTGGTGGAGCGTATTGAATTAAAATCGCGGTGAGATGTGCATGACTGCGGTTTCCAAACTAGAATCACGCCATTGAAAAAATCCCGGGGACTGCGGAATGAATCTGGCCGAGTTGTTTCGTCACGAGACGGATCTGGAATCGCTTTATGCCGGACAGACTTTGTTCAATGAAGGAGAGAAGGGGCATTTGATGTATATACTCATGTCGGGCACAGCCATGATCTTCGTGCGCGACAAGCTGGTGGAAACTGCCAAGGCGGGTGCGATCGTGGGTGAGATGGCGATGATCGATGACGCGACGCGCACGGCAACGGTGATTGCAAAGACGGATTGCAGGTTTCTGCCCATCGAGCGCGATCGTTTCAATTTCCTGATACAACAGACCCCGAATTTCGCCTTGCATGTCATGAGAGTGATCGCTGAACGCTTGCGCAAGGCAGATGCGATTTTGTGACTGAACGAAACCAAATGAAGAACGCGTTACCAAAGAATCGAGGAACAAGATGAAAGTGACACCGGAAATGGTCAAGAATTACATCCAGCAGGGGCTGGATTGCGAACACATCCATGTTGACGGCGATGGCCGTCATTTCGAGGCTGTGATCGTGAGCAAGGAATTTGCAGGCCTGGGGATGCTGAAACAGCATCAGCTTGTCTACAAAGTTTTGGGAGACAGGATGGGGCCGATACACGCCCTGTCGATGAAGACCCTGACACCGGAGCAGTGGGCCAATCAGGCATAATTATTTTAGGAGAAGAACATGGATGCAAAAACAATCGCACTGGAAAAGATCAGGAAGACCGTTACCGAAAATCCCATCGTGCTCTATATGAAGGGTACGCCGCAGTTTCCGCAATGCGGGTTCTCCGGTCGCGCGGCACAGGTGCTCAAGGCTTGCGGCGTGGACCGATATGTCGCGGTGAATGTGCTGGCAGACCAGGAAGTATTCGACAACCTGAGGTTCTATGCCGACTTTCCGACTTTCCCCCAGCTTTATATCAATGGCGAATTGATCGGCGGTTCCGACATCATGGTGGGACTGTATGAACAAGGCGAGCTGCAGAAACTGATCGAGACAGCCACGGCCCATTAGGCCGCGGCTCGTCCGTACTTACCGGGCCGGCACCTGATGATATGATGAGGGCCACCCTTCGGGGTTGCTTGCACCCGAAGCCTCATATCCATTTCAGGGGATGCCATGATGCAGTCCGGCCCGCGTGAAATCGTCACTCCTTTCAGATCCATCCCCCTGGCGGTGCCGGAGGGCATGAAGCACAACGAGTTTTTCAACAGTACGGAAAACCTGAACGACCTGGCGAACAACAACGGTTTGCTGGTGAATTCCGAGAACCTGTTGCTGTACCGAAAAGCGTTGGGTCATAGCACCGAGTTCGACTGCTCGATCATCTACAACACTTCCAAGACGATCCTGAATCCGCTGGGACGCCCGGTGCGGCGCACCCAGGTCGCGGAGAATGTGAGGCATGTATGGAACCGGATGAATCAGATCATCATCGATTACATGCTGGAACAATATCCCGATCCGGACGAGGCGCTGATCCTGGCCGGTGAAGCGAGTCTGGACGCGACCTGGCCGCTGACTTCTCCCGGTGTACCGAGCATACGCATGCTGCACAACCACTTCGTCGTTTTTCCAATGGAGGCGTTGCGCAAGGCGAGGCTGGCCGATGCGGCCAGTCCGAACCTGACCGATGGCGGGCAGCACAGCCTGTTTCAGGCTTACATGCGCGACGTGTATCGCGAGTTCTTCAACAGGGCGCTGGAACTGAAGATCCTCAAGCCGGCAAGCGAGTCCGATGCCCGTATCGGACTGACCGGATACCCGCAGGGTTTACCCAGCTGGGAGATACAGAGCGGGGCGGCGGCGCTCAGGGATGTGCATTTCTGGAAAGAATACGACGAGGTCCTGAAAGGCTTCATCGATTTCTATCGCACGTTCTTCTCGCAGGTTTCCACCCGCAATGCCCCCATGCTGCCGGATGTGTATTTTCCGGAGGAAGTCGAAAGCGTGCTGCTGTTCAACAATGATTTCATGAAGACGGCGAAGAAGGTGCGCGACCTTTGTATCGTGGATGCGAAATATGCCAATGCCATACGCTGGCAACCCGCCTTCAAGCAGTTGATCTACCGCAACGATGCGGGCAAGCTGATCGTGACCATCAGCCAGAACTCCATCGGCAATGCGATCACGGAGTTGCTTGGCGTCGTGGTGAACCGTATTCCCGATGCAGATGCTTATGCACTGCATGAACCCGCCCTTATCGGGCGTTTGCTTGAGGTGCGCCGCCGCCTGATCGAGGCCGATCTGGGCGAAGGGATCGCCACGGATTACTGGCCGAAGGAATAAGCGGGCTCATTGCTGCCGGATGAGAGATCACTTCCGTTTCTCGGGGGTTTTCAGCATCACCCGCTCCACCTGTACGCTGGCATTCCCGTCGCTCAACCAGACTTGGCCATCCTGGATGGTGCATTGCAGGTTCATTGAGCGTTGCGCCAGTTTGGCCAGAGCACGCGTGCTTTCCACCGGCAGGTTGACGATGCTTAGATTTTTCTGCCGTTCGAATTGGGCGCTGTTCTGCGCGAACCACATGTCGGCGACGCGTCCGCCATAGCAATACACCACCACCTGCTCGGCGCGCCCGCAGGCTTTGCGTATCAGTTTCTCGTCGGGGATTCCGACGTCGATCCATAATTTGATTGCGCCAGTCATATCCTTCAGCCACAAATCCGCCTCTTCGTCGTTCGTCATGCCCTGGCCGAACTCCAGATGCTCATGCGCGTGCATGGCAAATGCCAGCAAACGTACCATCATGCGCTCGTCGGTTTCGGATGGGTGTCTGGCCAATGTGAGCGTGTGATCCTGGTAGTAATGTCGTTCCATATCCGCGATCTGCAGATTGGCTTTGAAGATGGTTGCCTTGATTGCCATGAATTTTCCTGATTGTTTGCTGTGTGGAGATAGTGCGGGCAGACTGATGATGGCAGTCAATCCATGCGCGTGAACTGGAATATCTTGCCCTGTTCTGTTTTTTTTCGAATTCGCCGGATGATAACCAGAGAGAGGTGGTGGAGCAACATTGCACAAATTCATTTGCGCTCAAGAAGTTGCCATTCGTGCCGTTATGTACCTGCATTCCAGGATGATCTCACGGTCAGAATGATCAAGTGGGACTTTGATATGGATACGTCGATTCAGGCGGTGCGTGGCATTGCAGTCCTGGATGTGACATCAGTTTTTTGCGAAACATGGAATGTTTCGTTTTTGAAAATGAATAAGGAATAGTCATGAATCAAAAGAGCAGTCTCACACTCAAGGCGCGTCTTTACATTTTGCTCGGCAGCATGTTGCTGGGGCTCCTGTTGCTTGGCGGATATTCGGTGTTCAATCTGCGCTCGCATATCATGGAAGAGAAGAAACAGGCACTCCAGGCCCTGGTGGATGCCGGCATGGGGGTCATCCAGCAACAATATGATCTGTTCAAGGCGGGCAAGCTGACGGAAGAGGAAGCACAGCGCCTCGCCAAGGATAATTTGCGCAAAAGCCGATACCACAACGGCTCGGACTACTTGTTCATCTACGATATGAATGGTTTCAATGTCATGCTTGCCGCGAAGCCTGAACTTGAGGGCCAGAGCAGGATAGATGCCAAGGATCCGACGGGGAAGTACTACATCAAGGAATGGGTCGAGCTGCTCAAGAAGAGCGACAGTGCCTACATGGACTACATGTTCCCCAAGCCGGGTTCGAATGACCCGATCCCGAAGGTGGCCTAT
>JGI20214J51650_10000241_pt1 | contig 34595 bp, 28 predicted proteins | sample WetSurMetagenome_FD_51650 | JGI IMG/M metagenome (IMG submission 51650)
CCTCGCTCCGCGCTAACCCCGTGATCCCAAGCACTATACCCACGCTCAAAATCAACATCGACCTCGTTAGCTTCGTTTCCACAGCCTACCTCGCATATCTTTTGGTATGGTTAAACCATGAAACCGGGCGCTTCAAGCCACCCCAGGAGGAATAGTCGTGTCTTGATAAAAAAAAGTTCACTCAAATCACAGGCTTAATAAAAAACCTTATCCTGCCGGGTTGCGGGTAAAGTTTACATCACCATGCCGCAGAACGTTTTTTTTGCTATGCGGCAAAACTCGCTCGGGGAAAATAGTATTGACGGGTTTTCAGTCAAATGTATATTTATGTGGAGGAGATACAGAATAGCTCCCGCAACAGCCGTGTGACTCACAATTAAAAGAGAACCCTTCCCATGGCAAAAAAAATCGTGAAAAAGCCGTCAAACGGGAAAAGAGCCAAAGTACCTTCAGCGGCATCCGCGTTTGATCTTGATCAAAAGACGGCGGAAGATGCGCTGCATTACAGGGTCGAATTCGAAAAGCTCATCACCTCCATTTCAACCAACTTCATCAACCTGGCTCCCGAGCAGATCGACAACGGAATCAACGTAGCGCTTGGATTGCTCGGCGAATTTACGAAAACCGACAGAAGCTACATTCTTTTATTCAACAAAGGCAGTGAGAATCTCGAACGCACTCACGAATGGTGCGCCATCGGCATAGAATCTCAGAGCGAGCTGTACCGTACCCTAAACGCCGGGGCCTTCCCTTGGCTCGTGGGAAAGCTCAGGATGCAGCAGACGGTCTATTTCTCCGATATCGACGATTTGCCTGCCGAGGCAAAAGCCGAAAAAAAAGCCTTCAAGGAACAAAGAGTACGATCGCTCATCAACGTGCCGGTGATATACGGAGGGGCGCTGCGCGGCATCATCGGACTCGAATCGGTGCTTTCGGAAAAGACCTGGTCTCGCGACACCGCGACCCTTCTCAAGATGGCGGGGGAAATTTTCTCAAGCGCGCTGGAACGCAAGCGCGTGGAAGAGGAACTCGCCTATGAGCGGGATCTGCTCCACACCCTGATGGACAACCTTCCCGACACCATCTATTTCAAGGACACCGAAAGCCGCTTTACCCGTATCAACAAGGCACAGGCGAAAACCCTCGGTATCCTGAACCCCGCCGCGGCGATAAGCAAGACCGACTTCGACTTTTTTGTTCATGACCACGCCCGTATCGCCTTTGCCGAGGAACAGGAAATCATGAGGACGGGAAAGGCCCTCATTAATAAAATCGAGAAAGTGAGCAGGCCCGACGGCAATTTTACGTGGTTCACCGCCACCAAAGTTCCCATTTTCGACAAGACCAACACCATCGTGGGTACCGTCGGCGTATCGCGCGACATCACAAAGATGAAGGAATTCGAAGACGAACTGCAGAAGGCAAAAAATGAGCTCGAAATCCGTGTTGCGGAACGCACCGCCGATCTCAAAAAAGCCAACGAAAGACTCGAGGTGCGCATAGCACAGCTTGATTTTCTCAATTCGACGTCGTTCGAACTGGCGCAGCTCATCCAGATTGACGAATTGCTGCCGGCCATTCTCCGGACATTCGCGTCCCGGTTCCCGCATTCACAGTCAAGTATCTGTAAAGCAAAGAAAAACACGTTCAAATGCACCCATGCCACGGGCGAACTCAACTCCGACGCGGGGCGCGAAGCGTCGGAACAAGCGCTTGCCATTTTCATGCGCACCGAACTCCAGCGGACCATCGTGGTCGAAAACTGGGCGCGGGATCCGCGACTTTCGCAATACACCTGGCCCGACATGGCCGATTTACCGTGCTATTTTGCCATTCCGCTCCTTGCCGACAACAAATGCCTTGCCGTGGTTCAGATTTTCACGACTCCCGAGTATCTGGACACATACGAGCAGGAACAGACCCTGCTCACCACTCTCGCGGCCCACGCGGCAGCCTGCCTGAGCAACGCAATCCACTACCAGGAACTCGGCGAAAAGGCGAGGCTCGACGGAGAGCTCGACGCCGCGAGAAGCATCCAGAGACGGTTCACCCCGCAATACAAGCCACAGATTCCGCACGTGAACCTGAAGGGCGTTTATTACCCTGCGTATGAGGTGGGCGGCGATTATCTGGACTACTTCAAGACCGAAGCCGGCGACTGGGTCGTGGTGATTTCCGACGTATGCGGTAAAGGAATTCCGGCCGCACTCCTAATGACCATGCTGCGTTCCACGTTTCGTGTGGAAGGACGCAACGAAACATCGGCGAAGCGCCTGCTGTGCGCCGTGAACGATTTTATGACGCTCAACCTCGATGACCGCTCGTTCGTCACCGCGCTGTGCCTCATTATCAAGCACGACGGATCGTCCCTCAGTTATGCCCGCGCGGGCCACCCCATGTTGCTCAAGCTTAGCCCGAACGGCGAACCGCCGCTGCCGATAAGCAGCAACGGGCTTGCCCTCGGCCTAGTCTCCGACGGCGGGAAATTCAACGCGATGATGGACGAGGTGACCGTGGAACTTAAAAAAGGCGACAGGTTCCTCATCTACACCGATGGATTGATAGATGCGACAGATCCGGAGCGGAATTCATACGGCATCCAGCGCCTCAACGAGGTGTTGGCGCGCGACAGAAATTCGGACGCCGACGGCATGATCTCGCTGCTCATGGAAGACATCAAGAAATTCACGCGAGGGGCTCCGTACCACGACGATCTCACCATCCTGGCGCTGCAAGTGACGGATTAGCTACCGGCGCTGCTTTTTTCGTAAAAAGGCCCGTACTTCACTCATTCGGCAAACGTGATACGTCGCGTCCCGTAGTATCCACCTAAACGAGTTCCGTCGCCAGCGGAGTTTGAAGCAAAGACGAGGCTTTCAAACAGGGGGAAACTGCCGTTATCGCAAGAACGCCACAAGGCAAACGCGTCCACCGCAGGGCATCCATGCCCCACCTCCTCGCGCCGTGTCGGGTAACACAAACCCTTCCCCGCCCCCTCGTATTATCCCAATGGGGGTGTACCGACTATTTCCTTGCGGCGCAAACACGCGATGGTTCTACGGTCGCTTGCCGACCGAAATCCGTATTCCTATCGTCTTCTCGAACCGGTCGATTTTGGTTGAGCGGCAGGTTTGGTTTTTTTTAAGGGAGCGGCTTTTTCCTTTTCGATCTCGGCAAGCACTTCCTTCTCCGCCTTTACCCAGTCGTCAAAATGATGGCCCGGCTGTGCACCGCGATGCAGAAAAAGCTCGTAAGCGCGTTTCTCGATCCTGTTCTTGAGCGTTGTGTCCATAACTCCTCCTCTTTTAAAGGTTTCCCGGATGATGAAAAGAAAGAAAACGAATTTCTTCCGGCGTAATTTAACATGTTAAATTAAGTATAATTCCTCCGGTATCAAAGATCAATAGGGAATAGGATCATAAAAACCAAAATACCCCCGCTATTTTGAAGAGCCTGCCATGCAACGCTTGTGACCCAACGATTTGCCCAACACCGAATAATCGGTGAGGATAAAATCCGGTTTAAAAGCACTCTCGGCTCTAATTCCAATAAAGTATTTTAGGAACCGTTTAAGACATCGCAAACCCGATATCCATATATCAACCTCTTATCGGAAGGACGTTGCAATGGCAAAAGAAACAATCCTCACGAGATTCACTCTCAAGGGCAGGGAAATCCTTTCCTCCTATGCCAATTTCACTTTGGAAGGCGTGATGACCGCGCGCGTCTCTCGCGGAAAAGATTCCTGGACCATCGAAGAGCGGAACGGCATCGCAAAAGGAACGTCCGACGGCGAGAATGAGGCAATCTACATTCCCAATGACAAGGCTATCGATTCGATTCGCAAGAACATCGTGCCTCTTCTTCCAAAAAAGGTGGTTATCAAGACGCCGCTCGATATCATAAAGGCGTGCGAGGATTTCGACCTTAAACTGGTCAAGGGAGCCGGTCCCAACAAGAAAATCTGGGGCGGAAACGCGTGCCTCGCTTCCTCAACCGTGTTCTTCCAGACCCTGCTCAAGGCCTCCGGGTTCAAAGCCTGGCAAGTACTTGCGCCCAAGGGTCTCAAGTCGTTCACCATGCCCAACATCGCGTTCAACATGGTGTGCGGCGGCGAGCACGTTCCAGGCACCAAGCAGGACATCCAGGAAATGTTCTTTTTCGCCATGAAGCAGAAATCCGTCAAGGACGTTTTCGCGACCGGAACGAAATTCTTCCGCCAGTTCGAAAAGAACCTCGTGCGCGACGGTCTGCCCACGGGAACCGCCAAGGAGCGCGGATTCGTCTTCCCGGTCAAGGACAACTTCGAGGGCCTCAACCGGATCAAGGAATGCGCGGGCCAGCTCGGGCTTGCCGAATCCGACTGGGCGATAGGAACCGACAACGCGTTCTCGGAAATCCAGAAGGGCGAAGAACTGCGGCAGAAAGGTTTGTACGACATGAGGTTTTCCGGCCAGGGGATCAAGACCCGCGAAGAGCTCATTGAGTTCGATTATTCCGTGGTGAGCAGCGCGAACAATTTCGTCACCATGGAAGACCCGGGCTCGGAAGCCGATGTCGCGGCTCACAAGCTCATGACCGGCAAATACGGCGACCGCGTGCAGATAGTCATCGACGACGCCGCGGTGACCCAGTTACGGTTTATCCTTCCCTTCCTTGCGGCGAAGGATCGCAAGGACAGGGCCGGCAACTCGGTCCTCATCAAGCTCAATCAGGCGGGAACATTCACCGAAACCTGCCTTGCAACGGAAGTCGTTCTCGGACTCGCGGACCCAAAGCGCGTGGAGCGCTTCCTCGTTGCACGAAACGACATGGACGTGGTGCTTTCCGAACTTGCGAAAGTGGGCGTTTCGTCGCTTGAAGAGGCGATTGCGAACATGAAGGCGGGCGGGTTCTCGGCGTTCTTCTCGCACAGATCCACCGAAGGCTCGTCCGAATTCCTGCCGTACATGCCCCTCCTGTACGGTTCGGTGAGCAAGCGCGTGTGGTTCAAGGCCGGAGCGCCCAACGGCGAACGCAACCTCCAGAATTATAACCCGCTCATCCGGGCCGAGGAGGAGATGCGCGACGCGGGCATAAAGACCGTGGTGGCGGGATTCAACGGCCTGCCCAAGGGAGTCACGGTTCCCGCGGTGGCAAAAGGCTGACGCCCTTGCAAATTTTTGAGTGAGGGGAGGGCGTCGGCCCTCCCCTCTTTTTTTATGTCCGGAACGAAACGCAAACGACTTTTGCGGACAAAGTGAAGTAACGTATTTTACACGGACGCGCGGCGAAACGGCGCGTGCGAAACATCAACGCAAGGAGAACGGGATGATCAAAGTAGGATTCGTGGGATGGCGCGGCATGGTGGGTTCCGTGCTCATGGAACGCATGAAAGCGGAAATGGACTTCAAGGGATTCGAGCCGCTGTTCTTCACCACGAGCAATGTGGGGGGCGCGGGTCCGAACATCGGTCTCGACGTGCCGCCGCTCGTCGACGCGCGCGATCTCGCCGCACTCTCGGCAATGGACATAATTGTCACCTGTCAAGGCGGCGACTATACCAACGACATATACCCAAGGCTGCGCGGGCAGGGATACAAGGGGTACTGGATAGACGCGGCGTCGGCCCTTCGGATGAAAGACGACAGCATCATCGTGCTTGACCCCGTCAACCTCAAAGTCATCCGCAAAGGCCTTCGGTCGGGAATCAAGGACTACATCGGCGGCAATTGCACCGTGAGTCTTATGCTCATGGCTTTGTCGGGACTGTTCAAACACCGGCTCGTGGAATGGATTTCCACCATGACCTATCAGGCGGCGTCGGGCGCGGGCGCGAAGAACATGATAGAGCTCGTGAAGCAAATGGCGCATCTCGCCGGCGCGGCGAAACCGCTGCTCGACAATCCCGCGGCGACCGCGCTCGAATACGACGCTCTTGTCGCGACGGAACTCCGCGGCGGCGCCATGCCCGTGGAAAATTTCGGCGCGCCGCTTGCGGGAAGCCTCATCCCCTGGATCGACAAGCCCATGGACAACGGCCAGACCCGCGAGGAATGGAAGGGCGTTGCCGAGACCAACAAAATACTCGGCACCAAGAAAACCATTCCGGTGGACGGCGAGTGCGTCCGCGTGAGCGCCATGCGGTGCCACAGCCAGGGCCTCACCATCAAGCTTAGGAAAGACGTTCCGCTTGACGAGATACAGGCCATGATTGCCTCGGCGCACGAATGGGTGTCGGTTGTTCCCAACACCAAGGAAGCGACGCTCGCCCAACTTTCCCCCGCCGCGGTTTCGGGCAAGCTCACCGTTCCCATCGGCAGGATACGCAAGATGAACATCGGCCCGAAATTCCTGACCGCGTTCACCGTGGGCGACCAACTTCTCTGGGGCGCGGCGGAACCGGTAAGAAGGATTCTCAAAATCGTGCTGAAGCACGTCAGGTAAGCCGCGCTCCCGTCGCGAAAAAGCACAACGGCGTCCGGGGTTCCCCGGACGCCGTTTTTGCTGTCGGGGCATGCGCCCCGCGGAACTGGTGGAGGTGAGGGGAGTTGAACCCCTGTCCGAAGAGTGATCCAAATGGGCCGCTCCATGCTCAGTCCGTCTATTGATCTCGCTCTCCGCAACGCCGGCGGACAGGCTTTGCGGATAACCAGCCCCGATGAATTTCACCTCACGGTCGAGACATCCCGTCAGGCTAGCGTTCAAGCTTGTATCCGACGCCCGGCGAACGCCAGCCAAACGTCGGATCGGCCGCCTTTAATTAGGCAGCCATTGCGTAAGAATAATCGTTGGCGATTATTTTTGGTGTCGGATGATTAACGAGGCCAACCGACGTCCTCGGCATGCTGCTCAAATCTCACGCTCCCCGTCGAAACCAGTTCACCCCCTTTCGATTGTATATCTCAGATTGATGAAGGCGGATTGAAAATAAATCACATTGAACCTTTATCACCTAATTTTTTTGTGTCTTTCCGTAGCGGCCTCGGCATGATTGCAGTTCAAGCCGACTCCCGCACAATAAACTTGGTGGGCAGTTCCTTGTGCTTTATCTCCGATTCCCTGCCCTCCAGTTTATCAACTATCATGTTGATGGCGTAATCGCCCATTTCGAGCTTGGGCTGGCGCACCGTGGTGAGCATGGGCTCGATAACTTCGGCGGCGGGGATGTCGTCGAACCCTACGACCGCGAGTTTTTCGGGAATCGCAATTCCCCGTTTTTTCGCTTCCTTCACCACGCCTATGGCGGCCATGTCGCCCGCAGGGACGAACACCGCGGTTACGTTCGCCGGTGCGAGCTTTTCAAAGGCTTTTTGGCCCGCCTCGGCGGTGTCGTCCTCCACCTCAACGACAAGGGAGGGATCGAAGGCGATGCCGTGAGCGGCAAGCGACTGTTTGTAACCGTTAAGCCTGTCTTCGGCGGGCAGGTTCTGCTTGCGGCAAATCACGCAGGCAATGGCGGTATGGCCTTTGGAAATAAGGTAATCGGTGGCGTCGGCGGCGCCGCCCTGATTGTCGACGTAGACGGAGTCGAGGATATCGCACTTACGCGCGACCACGATGCAGGGAACGCTTTCGTCCCTGAAAATCTTCATTTCGTCCTCGGAAACCGTGGTACCGATGAGAATGGCCCCGTCGATGCGGCGCTCGCGCGCCAGCCGTTGGAACAGCTGCGACTCGTTTTCCTTCTGGCCCACAGTGTCGAACAGGGTGACCGTGTAGTCGACGTCGCGGTTCGTGCTCTTGATCCCTTGCAGTATTCTCACCACGAACGACGACGCGAGATTCGGGACAATGACGCCGATGGCGTTTGATTTTCTCGTCGCCAGACCGCGAGCGATCACGTTTGGATAGTAGTTGAGCTCCTTTGCGATTTTGAGCACCTTGCGCCTCGTCGCTTCCGAAATGTTGGGCTTGTTGTTGATGACCATCGAAACCGTGGCGGACGTCACGCCCGCGCGTTCGGCGATATCTTTGAGCGTTACCGGCATAACCTGTTCCTTTGTGAAAAATGTTCCGTCGAACCTGTCGAACAAAATCCCGGAATAAGCGTGATACCCGCGCTTCCTAAAAATCGAACGTCGCCCTGAGCCCCACCTCCTTGTTCCCGGGTGAGAGATCGGGCTCGAGCTTCATCTTAACCCCCGCGTCGTGCAGGTGCGCGTCGACCGCGGCGTCGAAAATGCCGTAGAGATAGAACGCCAGCGAGTACCATATCCACATGTTGCGGTTGCGGAACGCGGTCGTTCTCCGGTTTTCCCAGCGGTCGCGCTGCGCTCCGTTAAAAAGACCGTAGCGGGCCTTGTCGCTGGGGTCTATCGCGGCCTCGTATTTTTCGCATTCGGTCATAATGAGATGATAGTTTACGGCAAGGTACGCCATGTTGGCCTGCACCATGAAAATCATGCCCGCTTTCGACAATTCGCCGTTGTAAATCTGTCCGAGCCCCAGGCCCGGAATGGCCGACAGCCACATCGCGGTGGCCGGGCTTTTCTTTGCGTCGTTCTTAAAAAGATTCGTGCACTGGAGCGCGTCAAGCACGTTGTAATAATAGATTCCCGCCATCCACGCCAGGCTCTGGTACACGACGTTGCGCACCTCTTTTTCTTCCATCCTCGCGCCGTCGGCATCGAGCTTGAAGTAGAACGCGCTGTCGATCATTGTGGTGTCTCCTGCGGGCCGAGTCCAGTTCCTGTGGGCCGCCGCAAGTGCCGCTGCACTGTCCGCATTGTGTTTGAGCCACGAAGCCTGCACATACTGCGTATATCCGAAAATCCCCACCCCCACCTCGGCCGCCAGATACAGCAGGCCTTTAAAATAATGCCCTGTATAAAAATGCCCTTCCCCCGGAAAGGCCATCGATGCAGCAAGCGCGACTGCGGGATTGTACGTCATGATGGCGATGCCGCCGGAATCCGTTTTGGCATACAAGCTTGAGTCGGCACTCGGAATACGGCATTGTACCTTTCCCTCTACTCCAAACCCGAGGGACACAATTGTCGAAAGCAATATCGTCGAAAACCGAAGAATTTTCATTTGTGAATGAGCGGACGATTCTTCGTCACGCCACGGGAGAGTAAGAATAAGGCCGGTTGGTTTAACCCCTTAAACAATATACATATAATTCGTTTAAAGCGTGAGGATTATTTAAGTTTTAACTACACAATTCTCTTGTCCGGCTTAATTTTAAATGAAATATGAAATCTCTCATGGTGATTTATTAATTTTTATCCAAACCAAGACAGGATTGCGTTGTAACTTTAACCTGCTTTCACAAGAATCCCGCTAACCGTTTTCCGGAGGTAGTATGGCCGATAATCAATCCGATTCCACGCAGCGGCTCGGATTCCAGACCGAGGCGAAGCAACTGCTCCACCTGATGATTCATTCCCTGTACAGCCACAAGGAAGTCTTTCTGCGCGAGCTTGTGTCCAACGCTTCGGATGCTCTTGACAAACTGCGGTTCGAATCGCTCACGAATCCCGCGGCGCTCGAAAACGACGCCGAACTGTGCGTCCGCGTCAAGGTCAACGAAAAAGCGAAAACGGTCACCATAGCGGACAACGGCATCGGCATGACGCGCGAGGAAGTGATCGAGAACATCGGGACCATTGCGCGCAGCGGCTCCCGCGCCTTCGTGGAGAGCCTTACCGGCGACCAGAAGCTCGACTCCAACCTGATAGGCCGATTCGGCGTCGGCTTTTATTCGGCGTTCATGGTGGCATCGAAGGTGAAGCTCGTTACCAGGCGCGCCGGACAAAACGGGCCGGCAGTGGTCTGGGAATCGGACGGCGTAAGCGATTACGTGATTGGCGAGACCGAGAAGGAAACGCGCGGAACCGAGGTGACCGTGTATCTGAAGGACGATGAAACCTCCTACGCGGAGCCGTTCACGGCGCGCGCGGTCATTAAGAAATTTTCCGACTTCATCGCCTTCCCCATTTACTTTCCGGACGAAAAGGGCCACGACGAAATCATCAACCAGACCAAACCGCTCTGGAAACGCCCGCCGCTCGAAATAACGGCCGAGCAATACGAAGAATTCTTCAAGCAGCTCGGCGGCGTCGACAAACCAGCGGCCACCATCCACAGCAAGGCCGAGGGCGTTCTCGAGTATTCCTTCGTACTGTTCATCCCGTCCAAGGCGCCGTTCGACCTGTTCCTCCCCGAACGCTCGCACGGCATAAAACTGTACGTCAAGCGCGTTTTCATCATGGATCACTGTAAGGAACTGTTTCCCGATTACTTGCGCTTTATAAAGGGCGTGGTCGATTCGGAGGATTTGCCGCTCAACGTATCGCGCGAAATGCTTCAACACAACCCGGTCATCGAGAAAATGAAAAAGACGCTGGTGGCAAAGGTGCTTGCAAAGCTGTCCGAAATGGCGACGGCCGAACCCTCGCAATTCGCCGCGTTCTGGGAACAATTCGGCCCCGTGCTCAAGGAGGGCGTCCACACCGATTACGAGAACAAGGACAAGCTCGTGGAACTTTTGCGTTTTCAGTCTACCCTGTCCGAAACCAAGGACGACCTGGTGTCGCTCAAACAATATGTGAGCAGAATGCGCGAGGGCCAGAAGAACATCTATTACATCACGGGCGAAGAGAGGGGCGTCGTGGAAAAAAGCCCCCATCTCGAGGTGTTTCGGGACAAAAGCATCGAAGTGCTGTACTTTCTGGATCCCATAGACGAGTGGCTGGTGAGCGACCTGTACAATTACGACGGCAAGCAGCTCAAATCGGTCGCCAGGGGCGACCTCGACCTCGGCGACCTGGGTGCCGACGACCGGAAGCAAACGGAAAAGCTCGAATCGAAATTCAAGAAGCTTTCCGAGCGCATCAAGAACATTCTTTCCGATACGGTCAAGGAAGTCCGCGTCACCTCGCGGCTCAAGGACAGCCCCTGCTGCCTCGTGTCGGACGAGCACGATCTGGGGCCCTTTATGGAAAAAATGATGAAGGCCATGGGACAGGCCGTGCCGGAGTCCAAGGCCATTTTGGAATTGAACGGCGGCCATCCCATCGTGGAAAACCTGGGCGCGCTGTACGACAAGGACCCAAAATCGCCCCTGCTCGACGAATGGGTGAGGCTTCTTTACGACCAGGCCCTTATCGCCGGAGGCGGGCAGCCTAAGGATGCGGCGGCCTATGCCGGGCGCGTCAACGAACTGCTTCTCAAGGCATCAAAGGAAGCGGCATCATGAACAGGAACATCGCGTTGCTCACCGATTTCGGGACCGCCGACTGGTTCGCGGCAAGCATGAAAGGCGTCATCCTTTCGATAAACCCCGCCGCCGTCATCACCGACATCACCCACGACATTCCTCCGGGTGACATCCAATCAGCGGCCTTTTGCCTGCGCTCCTGCTTTTCGTGCTTCCCGAAGGAAACCGTCTTCGCGGTCGTCGTCGATCCGGGCGTGGGCGGAAAACGCTCGGCAATCGCCGTGAAAGCCGGAGAATATTTTTTCGTGGGGCCCGACAACGGCGTATTTTCGGCGGCGGTGGAAAACGTAAGCGACGTCGAAATCCGCTCGATCACAAGCCCTGCATGCATGCGTTCCCGAATAAGCGCCACCTTCCACGGACGCGACATTTTTGCTCCCGCAGCGGCCCGCCTGAGTCTCGGATTTCCCTTCGAGGACGTCGGCCCCGTTCTCACCGGCATGATCCGGTATCCAATACCCGTCGCCGAAACCGAAGGCGAGAGGATTTGCGGCACGGTTCTCTACATCGACCGGTTCGGCAACGTCATCACCAACATCCCGCCGACGCTCGTTCCGCATGGCAAGGATCGGCTGCAGGTGGCAGACAACGCCTTTCCCCTGCGCACATGCTATACCGATGTCGCTGAGGGAGAACTCGTCGCCCTTACCGGTTCATGCGGTTTCATCGAGTTTTCGATAAACAAGGGAAACGCGGCTCAACACATGGGATGCAAGGCCGGTGATAGGGTCGTGGTAGGATAAATTTAAACGAAAACCTGCCTCCTGGTCTCTTTCCGGGAACAAAGAGCCCCGCCGAGCCCTTTATACTCATGCTTATAAAATTCCCGGATTTGCCCCCCGCCACGTTCACATATATTTTTGTTCCGACAGCCTCATGACCTCAAAACCATCTCAGGTACCGCAAAAACTGGCCTTCGGACTCGTCGTCGCCGCGCTCGGCGTGGTATACGGCGACATCGGCACGAGCCCGCTGTATGCATTGCGCATATGCTTTGACGGACCCAGGGCCCTGCCGGTGACCGACGCCAACGTTTTGGGGCTCCTTTCGCTCATTTTCTGGTCGCTCACCATTCTCATTTCGATTAAATACCTTGTTATCGTGCTACGGGCCGATAACAAGGGCGAAGGCGGCGTGCTCGCCCTCATGACCCTTCTAACAAAGACGAAAAAAGGCACCGTAGCCGCGGGCGGGGCAATCCTGATGCTCGGGCTTTTCGGAGCCGCCCTAATGTATGGGGATGGTCTTATTACTCCGGTGATATCCGTCCTCAGCGCGGTGGAAGGGCTCACCGCGGCTGCCCCGCGCTTGGGCATCCTCGTTATTCCGATATGCCTCGCCATTCTCCTTTTGCTCTTCTGGTTCCAAAGACACGGGAGCGGAAAAATCGGGCTGGTTTTCGGTCCGGTCATGTTGATCTGGTTCGCCATCATCGGATTCCTCGGAGTGTTCTCCATCTCCGCCAATCCCATCGTGCTCACCGCCGTAGACCCCCGACACGCCGTGTGGTTCTTTGTGCAGAACCGCCTGCACGGCTTTTTTACCCTTGGTACGATTTTTCTCGTCCTTACCGGCGGTGAGGCGCTGTACCAAGACGTCGGGCATTTCGGCAAGGGCCCCATCAGGGCGGGCTGGTTCTATATCGTGTTCCCGGCCCTCATTCTTAATTATTTCGGGCAAGGCGCGTTTTTAATCAGAAACCCGACCTTGACGGATAATTTGTTCTACCGGCTGGCACCGGAATGGGCGGTCGTGCCGCTCGTGGTGCTCGCCACTGTCGCCACCATCATAGCATCCCAGGCGGTGATATCGGGCGTGTTCTCTCTTGCCCGCCAGACCGTCCAACTCGGATATTTTCCCAGGCTGGACATAGTCCACACCTCAAACGAGCAGATAGGACAGGTCTACGTACCGGTATTCAACGGCCTCTTATGCGCCGGGGCCGTCATCCTCGTTCTGGCCTTTGGAAAATCGGAGAGTCTCGCGGGCGCGTACGGAGTGGCCGTGGCGATGACCATGCTCATCACGACGGTACTCCTGTTCTTCGTCATGAAAAATCTGTGGCATTGGAACCGGTTCGCGGCCCTCGCGCTCTGCACGGTGTTCCTCAGCATGAACGTCGCGTTTCTCCTCGCCACGCTCATGAAGATCAAGGACGGAGGCTGGGTGTCGCTCATAATAGCGGCCGCGGTTTTCGCCACCAACATGTCTTGGGATCGCGGCCGCAAGCGCCTCCGCCATAACATCATGACCGGGGCGTTTTCCATGAAGGATTTCATCGCCGACGTCAATGCGCGCAAGCCCATACGGGTGCCGGGGATTTCCGTGTTCCTCGCGGGGACGGCGGGCGGCGTTCCCCGCACGCTCCTTCACAATTACAAGCACAATAAAATCCTTCACGAAAAAATAGTGGCCCTCACGGTCAAGACCATCGAAGTGCCCTTTGTCGCCGAACAGGAGCGCATGGAGGTGGAGACGTTCGGCCTCGGCTTTTACTGGCTCACCCTTCGCTATGGATTCAGCGAAACCCCCGACATCCCCGCCGCCCTCGCGCGGGCGACGGTGCCTGGTCTCAATTTCGATCCGATGCAGACGACGTACTTCCTCGGCAGGGAAACGCTCCTGTCGGCCAGGAAACGGGGCCGTCCTCCGAGTTGGTCCAACGGCGTTTTCGCGTTTCTGTCGCGCAACGCCTGCGACGCCTCCAAATTTTTCTGCATTCCGCCGAACAGGGTCATCGAGATTGGGATTCAGGTGGAACTCTAACCGGCTGTTGAAAAACTCTTTTATCACCCTTCGACGCTCTGGGTGAACGGGCGAACTACGAAATCTGAACGGAAACGCCGTTCGTGGTGAGCTTGTCGAACCACAACGGCTCCCCAAAAGAATTTTTCAACAACCTGCTAACGCGTTTTGTCTTCCTTCCTTAGCCCAGGATTTCTTATATTTCTATTGTCCATTGCCGTTTGTTCACCACGATTACACGCGGCACGGACGCCGTCATTTGCGGCCGGAACGAGGACGACCGTTCGACTCTTTGGTAGCGCGATGCGTCTTGTTCGCCATTGACAATGGTCTTTTGGGACGGGGATTGCGATGAAGAAAAACGCGGCAAAGAAGATCGCGCGGCCGTCCATTCGGGGTACCTCCCGCGACGTGCCGGAGACGCGGGACGGCGAGGAACTCGCCATTGCCCGGCGCATCCAAACGTCCATGGTTCCCAAACGGCTTCCCGTCCTGGAAGGCATCGAAATGGCCTCGTTGTACGCCCCTTCGGAGCGGCTGGGAGGCGACCTTTTCGACGTTATCCAACTCAGCGACGACGTGATTGCGATAATCATACTCGACATCGCCAGCAGCGGCGTTCCCGCCGCGCTGCTGGCCTCCCTCGCGAAAGTGTCGTTTACAAACCATTTGCACGAAATCGGCTCGCCGCGCGCGGTCATGGAGCGCGTCAACCGGGAAATGATGCAAAGCGTCTCGGCGCGCTATTTCATGACCGCCCTCGTCGCGTTTCTCGACCTTCACGACAACAAGCTCACCTACTGCAACGCCGCCCATCCCTACCCGATAATCGTCCGCAACGGTACGGGTTTAGTGGAGCCCATCCGTTCGACCGGCGTATGCATGGGACTTTTCGCAAAAGGGCGGTTTGAGGAAAAGTGCCTGTACCTCAATTCCGGCGACTGGCTGCTGTTCTTCACCGACGGGCTGTATTGCGTCTTCGGAGGGGAAAACACCCTCGAAAACAGAAGGCTATTGGAACGTGACGTCGCGGCCATTGCGCGCAACGGCTCGCCCGCGCAATTCATAAAAAGTCTGCGGCGGCGCAGCACGACCGGTTCTCCGGGCGACGACCGCGACGACATTACGGCACTGGCGATTGCGTTTCTCACGCAGTCGCGTAAAAACATCATCAAGGAAAAACTCGGTTTCGGTGAAAACGACTCCGTGTACCTCCAGTGCTTCAGCTATTTCGAGGAGATGGACAAGGCCGCGTCGGTGATCCTGAGCGCCATGGATTCCTTCGGATACTCCGACGACGGCATCAGAAAAATGAAAATCATGCTCACCGAACTGTTCGCCAACGCCATCTACCACGGGAACAAGGGCGACCACTCGAAAAAGGTTATTGTGGGCCACGTCGTCGATGCAAAGAAAATAACCATATCGATCATGGACGAAGGAGACGGTTTCGATCCTTCGAAAGTACCCGATCCGACGCTTCCGGAAAACCTGGTAAAGGACTGCGGCAGGGGAATATTCATCGTTAAGAATTACGCCGACCGCATGGAGTTCAACCAAAAGGGAAACCGGGTAACCATAACGAAGTACCATGCCACCAACTGAACGACCCCGGCGCATAGGAGTGGCCGGATACATGGGCGCAGGCAAGTCGGCGTTTGCGAACCTGCTCTGCCGAAAACTCGGCACGCGGCGCGTCGACGCCGATGCCGAAGCCAAGCAGTTCATGGAAAGCGACGAATCACTCAAAAAAAATCTCGCGCGCGCTTTCGGCCCGGACGTCGTCGCGGGGAGCACGATAAATTTTACGGCGCTCGGAAGGATTGTTTTTTCCTCCACCGTGAAGATGCGCACGCTCAACGGCCTCGTCCATCCGCCCCTGGTGCGAAAACTGCGCGACCTGGTGGTCTCCTCTACAGGTTCATACGTGCTCGACGCGGCGCTCATTCCGCTGTGGAACATCGAGGATTGGTTCGACCGCTGCGTATGGGTAAAAGCGACCTCCCCCCTCAGGCTGGAGCGCGTGTGCGCCGTAACCCGGCTCCCAAAGGAGATTGTGAGGCGGCGGATGCTCATCCAGGAAACCCTCATGGCCGAGCCGGCGGGGCCGAGATGGAAAACCGTTGTCAACGAGGGAACGTTCGAAAATCTGGCCTGCTCCGTCGCCGCGGTCCTTGACTGACGAACGGAACGGCACATCGGCGTCCGCGTGACGGACGGGCCGTTGGCTCCTTTATAAAAACGAGGGACGAATCCGTGAATAAGCGAATCCGTGGAACGGCGGCGGTAATAGGTTCTTGCGTTCTGCTGTTCTGCGTAAAAAATGGGCCCGCGCCACAGAAAACAGGGCCCTGCATCGTCGACAACGACACCATAACCATCGACAAGGCACAACGGCTCGTTCCCGACACGCTTCCACCCGCAAAAAAGATGTTTCGCGCGGTGCTGCAATGCGTCCTGCGGAAGCAGTCCGAAGCGGCCGCGCCCTCCGTCGACAACTCCGGATTTTATATGAAGTTGTCGCAACGGCTCGGCGACGCCTGGACACCGGCGACGGCGTTCTCGCTGTACCACGCGGCACGAATACTGTACGATAAATCAGGCGAGCTCGGATCGGCTTCGCGTCTCGCGGCTTGGCTCGACTCCCTGGTATCATCGTCGGCAAGCTGCGCCGATTCGGCGGTTCTCATCGAGCTGCGCTCCGGCGATTCGCTACTCAAATCTCTGGACGACGGCGCGGTACGAGAGAACCGGGAAAAAGTCCTCGAACGTACTCTGCGCCTGCGGCCCGTATACGCCGACATTCTCGCGGATTATATGGCTTTGGAGGACGTGAAAAGACGGAAGGCGGCCGAAACCGGCGGGGAACTCGGCGCTCGCGGGCCGGCGGCGCGCGCCCTGGCCGTGCACGGAACGCGCCCTCCGCGTGCGGAACATGAGCCCACCCCGGAGTTCGCGCTCAGATATCGTCCGCAACAATCCATACGTGATTCTATAGGGCGCCACCTTCTCAACCTGCGGTCGCTGTATAAAAAGCGGCTTAAAATCCACGAGTCCCTGGCGGGTACCGTGTGGGCCACGTTCGTCGTGTCCCCGGACGGCCGCGTGACATCGGTGCAAATCACGTCGACGGAGATTTCGGAAAAAGATTTTCTGAACCCGCTGGCGGACTATCTGAAAACAATGCATTTTTCCAAGATTCCCGATAAGGCGGGTGCGATGACGTTCGACTTCCCGTTCGACTTTTCACCCGAACCCCGATAGAGGGAAACCGCGGCACATGCTGAAGGAACATCCGTCATTTGTCAAGCAAGTGATAGCCGCGCTCGATTGCGCGCTGATTATCACCTCGTTCGCGCTGGCGTATTCCCTTGTCGCGCGCTTCAAACCCCTCTCTCCCGCGCTCAACTATTGGTTCATGCTGGTCGGTTTCTTGGGATTCTATCTGTATTTCGCGTGGACAAGAGAGCTTTTTTCGGTGCTGCAGTTCAACTGGGGACGCCACCTGTTCCGGCGGATTGTCGCGATTTTTCTGAGCGCGGGGGTTCTGGGCGCATCCATCCTCTATATCCTTCCCGACATCTACAACAGCCGCACGTTGTACTTCTTTCTCGCCGGCGTCTCTTTCGTCTTCGTCGTTACGGAGAAACTCGTGCTGCGCCAGTTTTTTTCCCAGATACGGCGCCGTAACCGCAACACGACCCCGATACTCCTGTTCGCACGAGGGCGGCAGGCGGCCCGGCTGTACCAAGAAATACGTGCCCACCCGGAATGGGGATTCCGTGTTGTAAAAGTGCTCGATTTGAAAACGTCGCCGGCCCAGTTCGAAGATATCCTCAAAAAGAATCACGTGGAAACGGTTTTCTTCTGCATACCGCGGCAAATAACCAAAGGCGGATTCGTTATCGACCCCTATCTTCAGGTTTGCGAAGACATCGGAAGACCAGCCCGCGTCTTTCTCAACCTGCTTGACTCGACGAAGTTCGCCAGCTGGAACTACCACAAATTCATGGAGCGGCCCACGTTTATTTCGCATACCGTGGAACTCGATCCGGACCAGGTGTTGTTCAAACGCATCTTCGACATCGCGGGAGCATGCGTCGGCCTCACGGTGTTCGCCGCCCTGTACCCGCTTCTGGCCGCCGCCATAAAGCTGGGCTCGCCGGGGCCCGTTTTCTTCAAGCAGGAACGCGTCGGCCGCAACGGCAAGCGGTTTCATATCTACAAATTCCGTTCCATGTTCGTAGACGCGGAAGAAAAGAAAAAACTGCTGCTCGAACAAAACGAACTGCAGGGCGCGGTTTTTAAAATCCGAGACGACCCGCGGGTCACGCCCGCGGGCCGGTTCATGCGCCGCTACTCCTTCGACGAACTGCCGCAGTTCTTCAACGTGCTGCGCGGCGACATGTCGCTGGTGGGAACCCGGCCCCCCACCCCCGACGAGGTGAGCAACTACCAGAAATGGCAATTCAGGAGAATGAGCATACGGCCCGGCATGACCGGCCTGTGGCAGGTAAGCGGCCGCAACCGAATCCGGAACTTCAACGATATCGTGAAGCTCGACCTCAAATACATCGATTCGTGGAGCATTTGGCTCGATATAAAGATTTTGTTCAAGACCATGTTCGTGGTGTTTCAACGGGACGCGGCCTACTAATATTTAATCTTTTGGCGGGAGGAAGTGTCTCCCCGGCCCCGGCTTTCGCCGCTTCATACGCATTTCAACGGTTTCTTGATTGAAGGAAAGAAATGGAAACGACAGTAAAGAAATCGTGGCGTCTTTCATCATTAATAATAATCACCTTTGTTGTTATCGCTATTTCGGCCCGCGATTCTTTCTCCGTCCAGCTTGATAACTGGCGCTTCCCTTATTACACGCTCGCGGGCAGGTTCGAGGCCTATTCCCCCTCCCCGAGCGGCATGTTCTGGGACGACCTGGGGTACCTGCCGGACTCGACGTCATTTCTTGACGGAAGCTTCTGGCCCGACGGCGGCCGTTTCGCGGAGAATCATTGGACCATAGAACCATCCCTTTCAGGAGCCGCACGAAACACAAACGACTATTTCGGCAAGAATTACTTCCTGCGCGGCACGCTGCTCAACGATATCCGCTATCGAGGATTCCTTACGCGTCAAGTGGTGGACGTGGACTCGAGGTTTTGGGATGATCCGCAATACCCGTGGCTCAAGAACACCCGCGGTATCGCGGCGCGGGTGAGCGAGGCGTTTCTCCAGTACGGTTTCAAATACGGATTCCTCCGCGTGGGACGGATGTACCGCAACTGGGGCCCGTTTGCCGACCGGAGCCTGGTACTCTCGACCAATCCGTATAGCTACGACGGCATCGAGTTGGGCCTTCATTCCTCTTTTTTCGAATTCCGTCACTTGTTCGCCGCCTTTCCATCTCAAGGTCTTTCCCTTGACATGGACACCGTCGGCGCCGGCAGGTATTTCACGGCGCACTCGCTCAATTTCATGCTCGGCAGGTTCGGCTCCATCGGCGTCACGGAAACCGTGGTCTTCGGAAGAAAAAGCGGCATCCCTGATTTGCAGTATGTCAACCCCGTCTCCATTTACTTCATCACCGATACCGACGGCGAGGGCGGCGGCAACCTCATGGAGGCTTTCCAATGGAACCTGCACCCCTTCACCGACAAGGTCTCCATAGCGGGCCAACTGCTCATCGACGACATCCAGGTCGACAACAATGCCCCGGGTGATCTCGAGCCGAACCACTGGGGAATCGACGCGGGTGTCCTGGCGCACGACTTTCTGCCCCTGTCCCTGCGACATCTGCTTTCCTTGGAATACCGGTTCGTTTCCCGGTGGGCCTATACGGTGCCCGATCAAAACACGTTCAACGGTGAGCGTTACACCTATCTCGGAAGGAGCCTCGGATTTCCCGAAAACGACGGCGACTCCATAAATCTTTCTTTTTCACTGGCGGGAAAAAATTATTGGCTCGGCACCGTGGCGTTTTCCTACAGCCGCCAGGGCCAAGGCAGGATCGATTCGCTGTGGCACACCCCCATCCTTGGATACCGGACCGAGCCGCATATACCCTCCGGTACAGTTCAAAGAACGGCTGATGCAAGTCTTGAAGTGTACGGCTATTTCAGAAACTTCGTCGACGCCCGTTTCGCCCTGCACAACCGGTGGATCGGCAATAAAAACAATATTTCTTCTCCCGTCAAGTATGACCCGTCCGTCTCTTTCACGCTCAGCCTACACTACAGCAACTTTTTCATCACGCTCCCGAAATGACAACGGAATCATCTCGTTTATCGAGGAAAACTTCCAGATCACATAAAGGACGGATACAAAGGACCGATCCCGTCGTTCCCGCCTCGGCAAAGCAGACCGAGCGCAAAATCGCGGCAACCCTCAGGCGCCTCATTGCGGCAGGGTACTCGTCGTGCCTTGATCGCGGCTTTGTAGAGAAATACGCAAGGGTCCAAAACCTTTTTTCAGAATATCAGCGCGAGGTACTTGAAAAATATTCCCGAAAAGTATCCTGCGGCCCAGACTGCGGCGTGTGCTGCAATCACTGGCCGGAAGACACCTATTCGTTCGAAGTAATTATCATCGCCGATTACCTGAAAAAGCGCAGACCTGCCGATGTCGACCGCGTGCGTGAAGCGTTGCGCGGAGATATCGCGTGCCTCGACGGAATAAGGGACACACTGAGAACAAGATTGCTTGACCCGCGCGCGCGCGCCGCGCTGGGCGACATTGATCCGTACGACGCGGCTCTGTCGAGCTTCTACCAATTCAACCGCCCCTGCCCCTTGCTTGACGAAAGCGGTTCTTGCTCGATATACGACATCCGTCCCGTCACGTGCAGGGTATATGTAAGTTTTTCCCACCCGAAGTATTGCGGGCCGGAACGGATTCTCGGAGACGAAGCGCTCACCTATCTTCTGGATGTGAGCAAAAAGACGGACGAATTGTTCGACAAGCTGCACTTCATGTACGATGAGTTCGAGGGAGACACGAGTTTGAGATCGATGTTGTACAAATGTTTGAGTAAACACTTTGTTCGTTGATGCGGATTCATCCCTCATTATCGTTCTGCATGCGGAGAGACAAAAAGCTTCCCCACGCGTTATCGATGCTCTTCTCTCTCGCCGCGAAATACTTTCCTCATCAAAACTCTATAAATGTATTTTTTACGCTTGAACGCGGGACAAGAGCATGAATCAACAGGAGTTCGCCGTTGCGCGCGAGTTGAAAAACAAGTGCATTCGGAAAGTGCCCGTCCTCGATGTGCGCGTATTCGGGTCTCGTGTCCGGGCGGACAACCGGCCCGATTCCGACCTCGATATCTACAGGGTAGTGGAGCGGCTGGACAGAAGCATCAGGCGTATAATCCAGGACACCGCCTGGGAACTCGGGCTTGACTATTCCACGATCATCGCTCCGGTGGTATTCAGCAAGGTTGAGGTCGAACAGGCCTCGGTCCGGTATTCACCGTTTCTTGAAGCCGTGCGTGAAGAGGGAATCCCGGTATGACCGACCCAAACGACCTCTTCGCATACCGGTGGAACCTCGCTGCGGAATTCGATTATAAGGATTACGCACGCGTGGAAAACGCCGATGCCGAAGAAATTCTCAAAGACGCCGATTCATTCATCAAACGGATACACGAGTTCCTTAAACTATAAACGACGCACACCCGTCATACCGGGAGGCCGCCTACGTCCAACGTCATCTATCTCGACAACAACGCCACCACCGCCGTCGCCCCCGAGGTTCTCGATGCGATGCTGCCGTTCCTCAAGGACCGCTACGGCAATCCCTCCTCCATGCACCGCTTCGGCGGACTCGTTCGCAGGCACATCGACACGGCGCGGGAGCAGGTGGCCGCGCTTCTCGGCGCGCAGCCGGACGAAATCTACTTCACCAGCTGCGGCTCGGAAAGCGATTCGATGGCGGTCGTTGGCTTTACAAAGGCGCACAAGGGCCGCAGCCGCGTCATCACGTCGACGGTAGAGCACCCGGCCATCCGCTCCCTGTGCCACGGCCTCAAGGCCGAAGGCTTCGATGTGGCGGAGGTGGGGGTCTCCGGTGGCGGGTTGCTGGACCCGGAGCAGGTCGGCCGCGCCGCCATCGATGCCGATACGCTCCTTACCTTCATGTGGGCGAACAACGAGACAGGCGTTCTCTTCCCCGTTGAAGAGCTTGCGCGACTGGCGCACGACAGGGGCGCGCTCTTCCATACCGACGCGGTGCAGGCCGTGGGCAAGATCCCCATGTCGATGAAATCGTCGGTGATAGACATGCTGTCGCTCTCCGGGCACAAGCTGCACGCGCCCAAGGGTATCGGCGCCTTGTTTGTGCGCCGGGGCACGAAGCTGTCCCCGTTTCTCGTGGGCGGGCATCAGGAGCGCGGCATGCGCGCCGGTACCGAAAACGTGGCTTCCATCGTGGGGCTCGGTGTCGCGTGCGAGCTCGCCTGGAAAGGTCTCACGGATGAAAACACACGGGTGAAAAAACTTCGTGACCGGCTTGAGGCGGGGCTGCTTGCAACGTGCGCCGCGGCACACCGTAACGGCGACAGGGAGAAGCGTCTGCCCAATACCACCAACGTGAGCTTCGAGTTCATCGAAGGCGAGGGAATACTCCTCTTGCTTGACGAGAAAGGCATCGCCGCATCGTCGGGATCGGCGTGCACGAGCGGTTCCCTGGAACCCTCGCACGTTATGATGGCTATGGGCGTTCCCTACACCCTAGCGCACAGCTCGGTGCGGTTCAGTCTGAGCCGGTACACGACGGATGCCGACGTCGATGCGGTTCTTGCCGCCATGCCCGGCATCGTGGAACGGCTTCGTTCGCTTTCGCCGTATGTAAAGAACTAACATGGCCTCCCTTCCGGAAAAGATACGGGCCCTGTGCCGCGAAAAGAACGCCGTGATTCTCGCGCACACCTATCAGCCCGCCGAGGTGCAGGACGTCGCCGACTACGTGGGCGATTCCTACGGCTTGAGCGTGGAGGCGACGCGTACCGCAGCCGATATTATTGTTTTCTGCGGCGTGCTTTTCATGGCCGAGACCGCGGCGATCCTCAATCCAAAGAAACGGGTGATTATTCCCGAGCCGCGGGCAGGCTGTCCCCTTGCCGAGATGATCGTCCCGGACGAGCTTACGCAACTCAAGGCGAAGTACCCGGATCATATCGTTATCTGCTATGTCAATTCCACCGCAGAGATAAAGGCGCTTTCCGATATCTGCTGCACGAGCTCCAACGCGCTTAAAATCGTGCGGAAGATTTCCGCGGACCGGGGAATTATTTTCGTGCCCGACAAGCACCTCGGCGGTTGGATTCAGGAAAAAACCGGGCGTGTCATGGTGCTGTGGGACGGGTTCTGTCCCACGCACGTGCGCATAACGCCGGATTTGATCACCGCCGCGAAAGCCGCCCATCCCGGCGCAAAGGTGCTCATCCATCCGGAGGCCCCAAAGGCGTCGCGCGACCTGGCGGATTTCGTCTTCTCCACGGGCGGCATGTGCGATTTCGTCGGGAAAGACGGCGGCGCAGACTACGTGATCGCCACCGAAACCGGCATCATCCATACGCTGGAAAAACAAAATCCCAAAAAGCGGTTTTACCCCGTTACCGAACAGGCGCTGTGTCCGAACATGAAGAAAACGTCGCTTGAACTTGTCGCCGGGGCGCTCGACGGAACGAGAGGACAAACCGTGGTCGTGCCGGAGGAGATCGCCGAAAAGGCGAGAATCAGCCTGTCGAGGATGATCGAGATGAGCGCCTGATGCGGGGCACAAGCAATCCGTTATGAAAAACGGCACCCGCCGGCATTGCCGGCGGGCGTCGTGGCGTTTCTCAATAATTGACCGGCCGCGACAGCCCTGCGTAGGTCTTGCCCGTTCGCGCGTCGTAGTACGACGTGATGTACGAAGCCGTGCGGACCGTGGAGTGAACGACCACCCGATCCACGTAGTTCGAATCCCGCTTGGTTCCCAGAGAATACGACCAGAGGGCAGTCGAAAGGTCGTCGTTGAAAAACGAATGAACCGTGCATGAGGAATCGGACGTCATCACCGTGTCGTTCACGCTCAGGATTGTGTTGCCGAGAAAAACGATGGTCGTGTCGGAGAGATAATCGGCCTTCATGGTGTTCTGCGTCACGACCTCCCAGCAGGAGCGCGGCATCCCTCCGAACAGGACGGGCGACGCACTCGATACCTGCGCGGTACCTCCCATCGACAGATTCAATGTGAGATTCACTCCGATGATAAAGGGAAACGTGCCGACGTATATCCTTACCCCGGTATCTCCCGAGACCGCAAAAGTCTGCCACGATTTGCCCTCCGAAAACGGAAGAGCGAGCACCGTGACGTCGACGCTGTCTTCGTTCACGACAAACATCTTCGGAGGCACCGTATAGTCGACCTGCGAGGCCGTGTGCCTGAGAACCAGGCCGGTCTTTGTCGGCTGCGATGAATCGGAAAGAACGGTGTCGGCCGTTTCTATCCCGTAATACAGGTTTCCGGCAACGACGCCGGCGTAGGTCACCCTGCTCATCTTGTGATGGTGATCGTTTTTCTTGATGGTCAATTCGATGCCCGCCGTGTCCTTGACATACACTAACGAATCGTTTTCGTCGACGGCCCACCACGTTCCGACCACAAGCTTCCGCAGGCCGCCCAGTCTGGCCGAATCGATCACGCGGAAGGAGTACGGAAGGACAAGGGAATCGGCCGCCGCGACGCCCGTTGCGCCGATGCTCACGGTATACAGCGAGTCCCACCGGAGACTGTCGGCCGCGAGGTTCAGGGTGACGAAGGCGGTATCGCCGCTTGAGGTGATGTTGTAGGCGGCAGGTGGAAGTCCGCTTACCGCCGCCGAGGGCTTGTCGCCGTCGCTGTCGCCGATTGCCACCTGAAACGTGAGCGACTGTCCGTAGTAGAGCGTGTCGGGGATGGCTTGCGGGGAAACCACCTTGTACCACATGCTGTTGACAGTGTCGACCGGCTTTGCCGGGTTTGAATTCGAGCACGACAGCATGCACGCCAGACATCCGGAAAGCATGAACGTGCCTTTGAAAGGGATTTTCACCGAACCTCCTTGTATGGGTGGACTTATCGATACATAGTACCATGTATCCAAGGACCGTGCCAGGGGCTCACTGCATTTTCCCGATAATTCTGCCGGGACCGGTTCGCGCCATCCTTTTTGTATCCGCCAGGACACTCCCCTGTGAAAATGCGTGTCGTTTATGACAATGGCGACATCGGTCCATACGACAAGACCGGATGATTTATATTATCACCCACACTACCATTCGCAGATTTGGAGGTCCCATGGTCCGCTTTTGGTTCCCGATCCTTTTTCTGTTCACGGCATGTCTGGCGCAGCAGTCCACCATCGACATGGAACAGTACCGTACCTCAAAAAAATTTGCCTATAGCGAGCGTTCCTACACCGTGGGCAAGCACGCCTACCGCGTGGTAAACATAAAGCCCCTCGGCGTCTCCGACACCAACTGCATTTCGGCCGTTGTTATTGACAAGAGAAAATACGTGTTGTTCGACGTCAACGTTACCGCGGGCGCCTTCGGCCTTGTCGTTCCCGCAAAACAGCCCGTCGCGGGGGGGCTCGTCATCCTCAAGGCGTCGCCCCTCGACGGGAAGATGTTTCTCGTCTTGCAAAGCGGAAAAATGGTTTCGCTGCCCGGCGCAAGCGTGTTCGCCGACACTACGGGCTCGTGCGTGTACTGCGTGTGGGACAACGACAACACGTTCCGGCTCACCGTGTTCGACTACAAAAATCTCCGCCTCGTGTTCAACACGGTCGTCATACCGGAGCCGAAGCAATGGCATACCGACGGATTCACCTGCGGGTTCGCGGCCGCCGACGGCGCCTACTACACCGTCGACTTCCTGCAGAAGGCCGTGGTCAAAGGGGAAAAACCCGCAAGCGGGCTTACGCCCGTTTCCTATATCGTCGACATTGACAAACTCGACCGCGCCTCGTGCTGCGGCGCGTCCCAGTTCAAATAGCGCCGCGCTCCGGGGAATATTCCTTGTAGACCGCCAGTATCCTTTTGAGCACCTTCTCGGGTTCGGCCGCTTCGGTTATGGGCCGCACCATGCAGAAGTTCCTTGCCCCGGCCGACAGCACCGCGGAAAGGTAGTCCACGGTGATCCCTCCGATTGCGACCACGGGGACGGTGGCCTCCGACAGCATCGCCTTCATTCCGTCGATCCCGATCACGGGATCGGGCACCTTCTTGGTCGGCGTCGCCCACACCGGTCCGGCGCCTACGTATCCGGGGCCCTGCGCGCACGCCTCCCGCATCTGCGCGACCGAATGGGTCGACATCCCAATAACGGCATCCGCCCCAACGATCCGTCTCGCCTCATCGTAGGAGACGTCGTTTTGCCCTATGTGCACCCCGTCGGCCCAAACGTCACGCGCGACTTCGGGGCTGTCGTTGATGATGAGCCTCGTGGCGGTTCCCGCGGTGATCTTCCGCATCGTTTGGGCGGTCTTCATCACCGCATCTTTTGGCGCGCCCTTCATCCGGAGCTGTACAAACGAAATTTTGTAATCCACGAAAAGCCGCGTGCAGTAGTCGTACCCGCGCAGCGGCTCCGTAAGGATGGCGTAAAAACCGAACGATTCCGGAATTTTCGGGGAATTCATGCGCCGCGCTCGGGTGTCACGTTTTCCGTATGAGTTCGAAATTGCAGATCCTTGCGTCGAACATTCCGGCGCCGTCGTGCATGAGCCGTCCGGACGGATCGAGCGCCAGCAGGATGTCGTTGCCTTCGAGCAGTGAGCCGTCGTAGCCGAGATCGAGGAGCTTTCGCTGGATTATCCCGAATATCTGCCGGTAATCGGTGTGGGAAATGAGGTTGTTGGCGCGCGCGCTCACCAGGTCCATGGGCCTGCACAACAACCCCTTCTGCTGCGCCACCCACGAGTCGGGGCCGTTGTAGTAGCCCCGAATCGAAATGTAGTTGCGATTTTCGAGCAGGATGGGATTGCCGTCGGGGCCGAGAATCCCTCGGTGCGTCTCGTAGCGCCTCGGATCGGTCGATTGCTCCACCTTCTCGCTTCCCGTCATGTAAATCGCTCGCATGTACACGGTCCCGACGCCGTGTTCGAGAAGGGCCTGGGCGACGGCGAATTCCTCGAACGGGCTGTTGAACCCGAATTCGGCGGCCTTCCGTATGTGCTCCGCCGAGGGGCCCGTGGCGGGCGTTTCACCCACGCGAGAGGTCTTCCATACGATGTGGACGTTGTCCTTCGTCACGGTGTAAAACACCTCGTTGTCCTCCGAAAGGCGGAAGCTCACGGTCTTTCTCCAGCGCTCCGGCAGGAAATAATCGAACAGCCGCGCGTTCCGGCCCACCACCCACAGCTGGCCCCCCGTACTCTCGACGTGGCCGTGGATATACGGCACGCCGAACACCTCGATCGATTGCAGGTACGGGGGCAGCGGCGCGGGGATGAAGCGGTCGCGCTGGTCGTCGAGGTAGGAGTGACGCCTGGAATTTTTCACTTCCTCGTCGTGATGCGGCGTGCGAAGCAACAGCTCGTAGTCGATCACCGAGTATCGGCCCGAGGCCACGAGCCCGTGCACGAATTCCACCTGCTTCGTTCGCGCCGCCCCGGCGTCCCGGCCGGCAATGCGCGACAGGGCCTGCGTGTATTCTTCGCCGACAATCACGTGCTCGGGCTTCATGTCGGCCACGACGTATCCCTTCTTGTCAAGATCGCCGATGGCCTTGCGCGTGATGGGCTCCAGGGCCGTTATGAGTTCCTCGTCGGCGAGCCCGAGGCCCGTAAAGGTCTCCACGACGTTTTTCCCCTGTATCCAGCCGTACACGAGCTTGTACTGGCGCAGGATGTCGAGATCGACGCCGGGATGGCGCGCCTTGATCTTGTTTATCTTGGCCCGCGAGCGGCCGCTTTGCCACAACTGCATCCGCTCGGGCGGCACGTAGATGGCCAGCGGCTCCTGCGTGTTTATCGACATGTCCGGCGGGCCGTACTTGCCATCCCGCAGTTCCATGACGAGGGAGAACTCCTCCCAGGGGCTGTTGAACTCCGCGTTGATGAACTCCATGAGCGTGTGGGTGTCGAGCGGGACGTCCTCGCCCACGCGGCAATTTTTCACAACGAGCTCGATGCTCGCGCCGTCAACGGGCTTTGTGGGCACACGATACACCGAGCCCGTGCCCCGGAGATGCTCGCGGTGTTCCTCGAACCATTCCTTTTCGTACCAGTTTTCGACCGCAAGGAGCGGAGCGAGGGGCAGCCCGTGGCGGGTGAAATACATGTCGCCGTTGTCGCTCGTCTTTTTGTGCACGTAGACGACGCCGAGTACGGTGATGAGGGACTCGGGCGCGACGAGCACCTGTACGTTGGAGGGGTTGTGCTGTTCCATAATAGAAGCCGCCACGCCCGTTTAGCGCCGCTCCGTTGAAAATAACCCCTGCCGCATTTCATCCATGGGGTCGAGTTTGCACCCCGGCGGAAGCGCGAAGGCGTCCCGTCGCGCGACCTTGTTGACCGCGGCGCGCGAAACGAGGACGGTGTCGGACGTGAGAATGCCGCAGAAGTCCCTGCGGATCACCACGCGCACGGGAAAACAGTATTCCCCGCGCCCCTCGTCGAACCGCGCCTTAAGCTGCTGGTACATTACGCCCTTGCCGTCGAAACTCTCGATGCAGTCGACGGCGCCGGTTTGTATGTTACGCGCGACCATGTCGGTCCCCAAGGAATTTTTGCGTTCGTAATACCAGTGGGTTTTGGTGCATCCGGTCGGCGTGAGATCCGCCATGTTGGTATTGACGCACCGGAGGTACGCGTCGAACAGGTGGACGGCGGCGTACAGGTCGCCGCAACGGGGCATTTCCCCGGCACGGGACGCGCGGTATCCGGCGTTGCGCCGCAGGTCGATGCCGACGACGGCCGTGTCGCTGAGAATGAACCGGAAGGAAAACGGCGCCGCGTATTCGTATGAGGCGGCCGCCGCGGCGGCATCGTAGGAAAAGCGGCCCTTGACGACTTTTGAAAATCCGTTCCAGGAGTTTTTACGGGTAATAAAACAATCGACGGTGGAAACGCGTCCTGCCGCGGGCACGCATTCCTGCGCCTCGGCGGCGGAATGCGCCGCGAGCAGGGCAACGAACACAAGAAGATACGCTTGCATCATGGAACGTTCTTTACTTGCGGCCCCGGCCAATGATAAAATCAGGAGCCTTGCACACGCCGTTTTTGACAGCGCCGTTCATTTATTATATATTGGTGAAAACGCGAGGAGCATTTTTTTCGGGCGCGGAAAGCGCCGCATGCACCAAAATAATTTTCGTACACTTTTCCGCAAGGGGGTATTCAATGTCCCGTCTCGCAAAAATCGTTCTGGGCGCGGTTGCCGTTGTTCTCGCGACGAGCGCGCCGTCGCGTGCGCTCGTGGGAATAGGAGTGCATTATGGTCTCGATCTCTCGCTCAGCATGAAGAACACGACCGGATACGGCGATCACGTCACGTTCGACAGCCTCAAACTGGATCTCGGGCCCACTACGGGAAACGCCGTCTTGTCCGGCGACGAAATCCCCCTGTACATCACCCGGTCGGGATTCAAACCCGATTTCGGATTCGGCGGCAAGGTATACATCGATATCATTCCATTCATCGACGCGGTCGAAATTTCCGCGGATTTCGGCCTGTGGGATTACGTGGGACGGATAAAGTACCCAACGGGAATTGTTGATAATCCGACCAGCCCTCTCACCGACCCGAACAATTTCACCTACGATTCCACGGAACTCACGCTCGACAATTTCGGCCTCTCCTACTTCGGGCTCAAAAACACGCCGTACGCCAAACTGCAGCTCGACGCAACCGTGCGCAAGTACATCGTGCGGGCGCCCAAGATGCTCAAGGTGTTCAATCTGTACGGCGGCGCGGGCTTCACCGTGAATTTCGCCACGCCCGTGCTTTCAAACGGTCTGGTTCAGGACGTCATCAAGGAAAGCGCAAACAACAGCCTCGACCTCAACACGCTCGGCCCGAATCTTCTGGACAACAGCGAGATCATGAAGGGAGTGGTGAACAAAATCATCGGCGGCCTCACCAAACCTTCCTACGGCGCTCACGTTGATCTGGGGTTCATGGTAAAAATCCCGGTTATTCCGATAGGCGTGTACGTCGACGGAAAATTCATGATTCCGTTCGGAAAACTCGACACCTACGTCGACGGACTCGGCGTCCTGCTCAACGGCGGGGTGGCGCTGGCGTTCTAGAAAGTAGACGAGTTAACGCGTAAACGGGTTGACGCGTTTATAACAAGCCAACAGAAGTCATAATAAAATCTATCTCCTCAACGCGTCTACGCGTCAACTCGTTAACAAAAGGTAACCAAAAAAATGGATAGACTCTGGGCGCCCTGGCGCATGAAATACATCCAGGAAGCAATTGACAAACCCGACAACGGCTGCGTCTTCTGCGTAAAACCCGCCGAAAAAAACGACGAAGCCAACCTCATCCTGTACCGGGGAAAAACCGCCTACGTCATCTGCAACAAGTTCCCCTACAACAACGGCCACCTCATGGTGGTTCCATACACCCACACGCGCAGCCTCGACGAGGTGGGCGACGAATGCGGCCTGGAGATATGGAAACTCATCGCGTTGTGCCGCAGGGTACTTGCGGACGCGTTTTTGCCGGACGGGTTCAACGTCGGCATGAACCTGGGCCGCACGGCCGGCGCCGGTATCGACGCGCACCTTCACGTCCACGTCGTGCCGCGCTGGAACGGCGACGTGAATTTCATGCCCGTGATAGGGGAAACCAAGGTGATATCGCAGGGACTGGAGGAAACGTATGGGGAACTGAGGGGAAGGTTTGAAAAAATAAAAGGCTGATTTTCTCCAATACCGCCGAACAGGTTACGCCATAGCACCGCCTTCACGCGCGAAAAACTTCTCGATTTCCTCACCGCGATTCCGCGGCGAAACCGATTTCGTCGACGGATGGACACCTCCATTTTACACTAAGTACGCGTTCCGAAACATGCAAGAGTTCCGCGTGCCGCAAGTAACGCCCCGACTAATGCGCCGGATAGTGGGGGTGTTTTTCGGCAAGGGAAAGGAGGCGCTATGCTATAACTACTCGGAGTTATACAGTTTGTTTTTGGTTCAAGAGATGTGAGACCGGCATGGCAGGACATGGTGATAACACAAGAATACCTGTATCGTTTTTAACAGTAGAAATCGTTCGGACTGCGGAAGTGAATCAAGCGGAGAAAAGTAGGCGCATGTAAAGAGATGCTCTTTATATATCCCCTATTTCGGAAGTAAACAATTACTTGCCAGCAAACAAGCAAATCTTTTAAAAGGAGACTAACATGGCAGACTTAACTGGCGATAATGTGGTATTGACTAACAATAACGGTACCGGGAGAGAATTAAAAATCAATTCGACCGGCACCAATGGAGACAAACTCAGTTTGAAAGCAGGGCCCGGCAGCAGTTCCGGCAGTGGAGGTACCGGTGGCAATGTGGAAGTTATTGGAGGAAATGCCGGCGGGACAGGAAATAATAACGGAGGAAGTATTGTTCTTACTCCCGGAACAAAAACAGGAAGCGGCTTAAATGGGAAACTGGAAGTCGTGGGCACATCGCTTTTCAACGGAACCAGCGCCAACCTTGATCCTGCTGGCGGTGGAGGAAACATTAACTTTCTACAGAATAGTGCGAAGATGCTTCTTGGATGGAATAGAACCGGTGGGGAAGGTGAAGCCGATTTCATCAATAATCGGGGAGCAGGAAGTAAGGGTGGGTTTGCATTTTATGATTATGATAATAGCGGAAATTCAACCCAAATGGTCAGAATAGCATGCGAAGGAAGCGCGACCGTTTTCAAAAGCGCAGCCGGCGTGTTGTATGTTGTCCCCCAAACACTTAACTCCAGCGGAATAAACGCGGCGATTAATTATGCAAGGTTGCAAAGTCCCAAGCCAGTTGTTTTCCTGCCGGCAGGAACATACACAATAGATTCACAGATAACCGTGTATGAAGGCATACAGTTGATTGGTGCAGGTTTCTGGGGCACGATTCTTGACGCTAGCAATTTTGCTAACGATGTAATCGTATCGGAAAGTATTACCCACGGGGCTTCGGGGTGGCTGGTCAAGAACCATATCGTACTGAGAGATTTCAAGGTTATAGGCAACACCTCAACGCCCAGGTATCGGGGCATATACTTACAGGGTGTTGCAAATTCTATAATAGAAAAAGTGTGGATAGTCGGCGGAAAGATTGGGATTCATGTAAAAGGCTGGGTAAATTCCGTCATTAATTGTTTGGCAACCAGTTGCTATATGGGATATAATCTCTCCTGGCATGATGCGACATACCCGGACACAACAAACCAAGTATCGCTGCGCGGTGTACATTGTGAAGGAGGAACACTTACACCACCAACTGCAATTGCTGTTTCGTCTGCCTCGTATAATTCAACAAACAAGGAAATAACCTTTAGTACTGCAACGAATCACAACCTTAGTGATTTCGATGTCGCAGCTGTTTCCGGGTGCACCCCAACGCCATATAATGGAGTGTATTGCATTAGAGTGACTGACGCAACGCATTTCCGAGCCGTCAAGCTTGCGGACCCTGGTGTTTTCGGTTCAGGCGGCACCGTTACGCTTCCTATTATCGGCGTATACGCCAATGGAATCCAAAATTCCATAATCGCATCTACCATTGAACGAAGGGCAGACAATACATCTGTAGCTGAATCCTACGGTATTTTCTTAGACTGCATGGTAAGCGAAGCCACTCCTTGTTCTGCGAATTACTTTCCAAGTCTTATCAACGGCTGTTACTTTGAAGGGTGGAAGAACACTTTTGCGTTATCCGGGTGTAGAGGGTGCGTTATCCAGGCAAACTTCTACACGGTTTTTGATAGCGGATATGGAATCGTCTGGGATAACAATGCGGATATGGCCTCCAAGCAAAACAGTCTGATCGGAAACGCGGTAAATCGTTTTACATGGAATGGCGGGACCAGTACATGGGATTTAATCGAAATGTTCATGTATGGGGAACAATATCTTGGGCGAGATAGCGACACCTACGTTTCCGCACTTAAGTTAGTTAATTCCAATAATCCAGCGGCGGGCACACATGGTGTTGGAATTGACCTGCAGCTAAGCGCTGATTATTCTGACTATAAGAAAGCGGAAATCAGGGCCATTGCTACGTCTGGATATGCCAACGATATTGCGCTTACATTTTGGTCAGGGGGCTCGGTTTCTACAAAGCACCAGGAGAGGATGCGGATCGATAGCGGTGGAAACGTAGGAATAAACCTGTCAAATCCAGCGGAAAAATTGGATGTCTCGGGAAATGTTAAGTCGAATGGCTATTTCATGCTCGGAAATGTCAAGATTGGTACAGGACCAAGTCTGCCATTCACGAGCGATTCAAACTGGAAGTTTAAAGGATGCCTGTTTATAACATCTGGTGGCGCGGGAAATGGTAAGCTTTACATTAACACTGCTGCGGATAATGCGACAATTATCTGGACGGTTGTAGGAAGCCAATCGTAGAGGTTCAGTGGTAGGGAGGGACAAAATTTCTCTCTCTACCACTATCTACTTGCCGTACACAAGAATCTTGCCGACTGTTTCAGCATACATTTTTTGATTCACGATCCTTACCAAGTCATAAGAAGCACCGCGATTCTCCCACCGTGCCAATAGGCTACCGGCGCTTGTGACTATTCGGAATTGTGTCACGACGGAGTTTGGAATTGGTTCATGAGTCGACATGAAAATCGAATCACCCATCACCCCAAACGCAGGACCTTGGTTTGTATATCTTGGGACTGTAAGAATTGTTGTGAGATTGCTTCCGCTGTGAGATGAACTAACGACCAAAGTAATTTCTCTTAAGAAAATTTAGCGGGGAAAAGAGGAAAAGGCAACAAAAAAGTATAAATATCGTTTTCATTTGAAAACAGTAAAATTGACGAAATGCCGTGCCTCGTTTGCCGGCCGTTCACCCGGATAGATGCCGGTCGGATATGGGGCGTTGTTGGTATCGCGCCGCCCCCGGATTGACTGAAACGCGTGTGGAATCTATATTTATTCACTTCACGCGCCTCATTAATTTTAAGCGCCGCGGGTAGAGCCCGAGGCGTCGAGTGCCGTCCGACATCAAAGGAACTCCCATGAAAATCTCCCATCCGCTCCTGTACGCCGCCGCCTGCGCCGCGGCCCTCATGTCCGACTGCACTTCCGTCCGCCCCCCCATTGCGCCCGAAAAATCCGGCTGCACGCTCTCGGTTATCAACAGTTCCTCCTACACCATAACGGCTGTCTATTTTTCGTCGACTTCCGCGTCCCTCGGAACCGACGAACTGGCGGGTTCCATCGCGGCCGGCTCTTCGTTCGACATCACCGACATCACGGCGGGAACCTACTACCTCCGCGCCGTCCGCGCCTCCAGAAACGATACCGCATACGTCCCCGCGACCGTTCTTGCCGACGGGCAGTCCTACACGTGGACGCTCACCGACGCCAATTTTTTCGGGGGTTCAACCGGTAACGCGACGGTATCGGTCACCAACAATTCAACTACGACGGTCGGATGGCTGTACCTGTC
>JGI20214J51650_10000242_pt1 | contig 34577 bp, 31 predicted proteins | sample WetSurMetagenome_FD_51650 | JGI IMG/M metagenome (IMG submission 51650)
TTTCAAGAGCCGATGAAGGGATTCGAACCCCCGACCTGCAGATTACAAATCAGCTGCTCTGACCAACTGAGCTACATCGGCAATTTAAAGAACGCACCGACAGGGCTTTAAATACCCTCAAAAATCGGTCTGCAAATGTATGAAATTAATATTCATTTATCAAAATAATCGATTTTTTTTTTGAACAGGTTCTGGTCATGCACCCCGTTTCTTCTGGTTATGCTTGGTTATCTGTTTCTTAAGAGCATTTATGGCCTGGTCTGTAGCCTCTTCAAAAGTCTTGCTTTGCTTCCTTGCAAACAAGGGTGCCCCTCTCAAATCAAGCTTGATTTCGCTGATTTTATTCTTACGCTCCTGATCGTTATCAAGTCTCAGGTACACTTCAGCATTAACAATTCCATCCCCGATCTGGGTAAGTTTTTCAAGTTTCTGATGTACAAAATCAATAAGCTTTTTGTCGGCATCAAACCTCACTGAGTGAATCTGAACGTTCATAGTAGTACCTCCTGTTTAATTAATTAATAATTAAGCCCTTGGATGAGCCTGTTTATATATTCTTCTAAGCTTTTCAAATGAATTGTGTGTATATATCTGTGTGGCTGAAAGATTGGCATGACCGAGGAATTCCTTAATAGAATTCAGATCTGCCCCATTATTGAGCATATGGGTGGCAAAAGTATGCCTTAGTATATGAGGACTCCTTTTCTCGATTGTTGTCACAATTGAAAGATATTTCTTAACTATATTATAAACATATTTATCATACAACTTGTTCCCTTTATTTCCCAGAAAAAACCAATCAGCCTTAAGATCAGGAAATTGAATATCCCTGGCTCTAACATATTCTTCCAGCCTTAATGTAAAGGGTTTGAGAAGCGGTATTATCCTTTGCTTGTTCCTTTTCCCGGTTACTTTAACAGTTGCTTCCGGAATATCCACATCACTATCGCGCAGACCTGTAAGTTCTGACCTTCTCATTCCAGTCAGGTAGAGCATTTCAATTATTGTTCTGTTTCTGACCCCGTTAAAGTCGGTTCCAAAATCATAATCGTCAAGCAATCTGTCAAGTAAACCCTCTTTTACAAAAACAGGCAGCCGTTTTTTCATTTTTGGAAGGACAACCTTTTCAAGTGGATCATTATGTGTAAAACCTTCTTTGCGCAGATACCTGTAAAATACTCTCAGGGAAGATATCTTACGGTGAATGCTTACTGGCGAATAACCATATTCAATAAGAGAGACTATCCATGCTCTTATATCATGATATACAACATCTTCAGCCCTGCCTGACAGGTCATGCAATATGAGATGATTACCGAACTGATCGAGATCGTTAATGTAAGACCTTACAGTGTGTGGGGAATACCGTTTTTCGATTTTCAGATACTGTAAGAATGATTCCTTATGATCCATGAAGGAACCTCCTTATATGTTAGTATTAAATAAAGAAACAGGACAGAGGATTACTCCTCATTTTCCTGCAGCTTCTGAACATAAACAGCCTTCTTGATCTCTTCTCTCCGGCGTACAGAAGGTTTAACGAAAGCCTGACGTGAGCGCAGTTCACGGATTACACCAGTCTTTTCAAATTTCCTTTTGAACTTTTTCAAAGCTCTTTCAATATTCTCGCCTTCTTTTAATGGTACAATGATCATGATAAATAATTCAGTTTTTAAACGAGGCGCAAAGTTAGAAATAGAAAAAATCTTTTCAAAACATTTAAGGCAATAATTTTATCATTTAATCTTAATTTAAAGGATTTAACATTTTATGGATGCAGAATTTCATCATAATGAGATTTATTAAAGTTAGGTCTTTTATTGATGGATTCAAAATAATGAGATGTTAAATATTGGTTAAAATTTCCAAGGCCACATTTTCAATTATTAGCCCTTTTCATATTCCCCTCAAGGGGGAAATGATTTTAATCTCCCTCCCCTATGGGTTACTCTTTATACACATCCTTCTTCTTGCATAATCGGATTATTGGTTGGAGATTCCTCATTAATAAATCATTATACAAACAGGTGTTCCCAACGGGACTTCTCGCCACGAAAGTGGCGGTATATGAATAACCTCCGGTAAAACCGGAGGTAGTCAACCCCCAACACTTTCCAGCTCTGAAAGAGCTGAATAAATGTATAGCGGAAAATATCAATCACGAAACCTGATACCGTAATCTAAAAACGGTTTTTGCTCTTCTTAAGAGCAAACCATATTACGCCCCTTCGGGGCTTGAAATCTGTTTTTGTCATCTGCCCCCGGTTTTACCGGGGGTTATTCATATCGCACCACTAATGTGGTGCCTTTGTTAAGCACTTTCAGGGTTCCGGATCATGCTGGCAATTCATGTAATCATATGTTAATAAGGAGATTATAGAGATTCTATTTAATAAAAGTTACAAGATAAATATTGTAACACAACAATTATTATATGTAAGGCAGTAATTATAATTACTAAAATAATTTATGATTTATACGTCCAGTACACAAGCGTTTATTATGAAACATGTGCACAAAAGGTAGCCCTTTGGGAAGGTTGGGAAGGGTGTATGTTTTCTTTTTTATTATTGCCCAAAATCAAGGTACGCACCTATTTTCTTTGCTGTTTCAGTTGAGATAAGCTTGTTTTCTGTCATATCTTTTATGCTTGTAATCTTCCCTTTCAGTTCATGGTACTTCAGGATAGCTGATACTTCGGTTCTCTGAAAATAGGGATGCCTTATCAAAGTTTTGAAATCTGCCTCGTTGATCCGGATCTTCTTTACCGTAAGCGAATCTGCAAAAACCCGGGCCGAAATCAGCTTAAATGTTTCTTCAGAAAGTCCGTAAACTTCCTTTAACTGGTCAGCACTCATGTAACCACCAAGGAGATTCCGGTATTTTACAATTCGTGCCGACAGAACAGGCCCTATCCCTGGAAGGGTTACCAGAGCGGCAGAATCAGAGCCGTTGAGTTCCAGACGGCTTCTTTTAGCATAAAATGTTTTTACCTGTTTTTGTTTAACAGAAGTTTCACTGACGACCAGGTTCCAGGTGCTGTCGCCTTTGCGACCAGGTAAATCCAGCGGAATCTCTTTCAAAGTGACTTCATGAAAAGGGAAAACATACCTGAAACCTATTATTACTACAATGATATTGAGCAGAATAAGAGTCGATCTTCTTTCCCTTCTGGAATACCCGAACCAGTTCCTGAAGAAATCCTTAAATGAATCCATTTAAATGTAAAGCGCAGTGAGACTGAATGCAATATATGAATTTCCGGGATAAAACTGAAATTAAACTGAAAAATATTTAAGGAATAAAGAACCTTCCGGTCAGAAAGGATATCCGATACCCAGAACAAATGTCAGATCATTCCTGAAATCATACCTCCTGCTCATTAAAATCCATCTTGATCCGTTTGCAATTGAAGGATCACGGAGTTTTAGCCCCATATCGAGCCGGGCAGTAACGAAACTAAAGTCGAACCGGAATCCGGTCCCGGTACCTACTGCAATATCATTAAGAAATTTATTGAATCTGAACATGGCTCCCGGACGAGATGAATCCTCGTTAAAGGTCCAGATATTCCCAGCATCTAAGAACAGGGCTCCTTCGAGTATCCAGAATAGTTTAAACCTGTACTCAGCATTGGCTTCNAGTTTAATGTCCGCTGTCTGGTTAATGAAAACAGTCTCTTTAGGCACATCAAATGAGCCCGGTCCAAGAGATCTTACCTGCCATGCTCTTATTCCGTTGGCACCTCCCCCGAAATACTGCTTTTCAAACGGAATTACCTTTGAGTTTCCATATGGTATGCCTATTCCGGCAAAACCTCTGTAGACGATGGAGCTTGCATCATTCAATATGATATTATACCTTATATCGATATCGGTACGTATATACTGCGCAAAAGGCTGTCCGAAAAAATTCAGGTACCCCTCCTTCTTCCCTGCACCTGCAAGATTGCTTGCCAGCGCCAGCATATTTCCGGCAGCTTCAGCATTAACCCTGAGAAATAAATAATCTCTCGAATTCTGAATTTTCTGGTTGTTATAAATATATGAATAGTTGCCTCCAAGAATCAGAACATCCTTAAAACTGTTTGCCAGGTATGAAGAGGCGTCGATCAACTTCTGATACCCGGTGTCGATTTTAATCATATTTACCAGGTTGAGCTGAACCGGATTTACAATATGAGTCTTATAGTTCCGTGCTGCCCAGTTATATCCGAAAGTTGCGTTTGCCATCGTCCTGGTAAAGAAAGTCAGGTCCTGGTAATTATAAGCCGCCAGTATTGTTGTTGTGGGGTTAAATGTCTTAATGAACCCCTCTTTCCTGAAAAACGGGACAATAAATCTTGGCAGCCGCAAGGTAGTTTCAATTCCATATTCCCTGGTGCTGCGGAGTTTTGTATTTTGCTGTGTCATCGCCTCGAATGCTCCTTTAAGCTTCATATTGAACTGCTCAGCACCATGAAAAAGGTTCTTGTGCTGATAAATAAGATTAAGCGCTCCTCCTAAATTTCCAGCGGTATTTGTACCCTCAAGCTCCACATTGAATGACTGGTTGCTCAGTAAAGTAAGCTGAATATGGCAATTCAGAAATGACTGGGATTCCTGGCTGCCATCAGGGACACCCGTTTCGTTGAAAAATATGTTCACCAGACGGTAAGTCTTAAGAGACATCAGGTGACTCTGCGTCTGCTCAGTATTTGAAATACTGTAGCCTGAACCTGGTTTCAGGTATAGTGAACGAAGGATCAGATCGTATTTAATAGGAGATTTCTTTTGTTGTGAAATGAAATAGTAACCATTGTAATTCACTGTGTCAAGGCTGTTTATATACGATTCTCCTCCCTCAAGAACATCTTTCTGTACGTAATCGGTATATATGTAAACATTTTTAATCTGGTAGACTGGATGCGGAACATTGGTAATCCTGTTATAAATGTCTGTTTTCTGGAAATTATGAATTTCATAAAAGAGATTTACCTGCCTGTTTCCAATTGTACTGTCTACCCTGAAAGCTATATGATCGGTTGAAAAAGAGTAGAATCCATGATTTTTAACATATCGTTCAAAGCGTGTTCTTTCAGCCTGTAAAATGGTTGCATCGTAGGGTTTTCCCCTTTGAATAAGGCAATTGGTTGAATCAAAGTCAAACAGTTTTTTTATGGTTGTATCGGCAATCTCATAATATAAGTTCCGGATAGTATATGGTGTTTTCAGATTAACATTATAATATACATCCGACTTCCTTTTTACAGTCCTTACTGAATCTGTCACGCGGCTGTCAAAGAAGCCTTTTGATCTTATAAGATTCTCTAACTGCTCCCTGCTTTTTTCAGTAGCATACTGGTCAAAGATCACTGGCTCTTCACCAATGTTCCTGAGCCATGCATGGGGCCATTTCTTCTTTTCGAGGTTAGAAAAATTATAAAGTCCGAGATGAAACCTTGCACCAAAGATCTGTTTGTTGGGTTTTTGCTTTATGTAGGGAACCAGATCTGATTTATTGATCCCCTCCCTGTCAATCTGGATGTGATTACTGTTCAGAAGCGATTCACCCTGGGGAACATATTTGGTCGGATTACATGAATATATGGCAGGAACAAGCAGAAACAAGAGATTTAATCTCCTCAAGAAAAATTTTCTTTTATTTGAACTGCTTTTTTCCAAAATTTGTACACAAAGGCTGAAACAAATATATCAATAATAAAAATTAACTTTCAGCAGGCAACCCCTATATTAATTAAATCAACCAATCAAAAGAGATGCCAGTTTAAAAACAAATTATTCAATGATAAGTAAAAACAGGATTAAATACATTCAATCGTTGCAGGATAAAAAAGCCAGGGAGAAAGAAAAGCTTTACATAATTGAAGGCGAAAAGCTGGTGAAAGGCTACCTGAATTCAGGGATCAGGCTTAATTTCCTTGCAGCCTTACCAGAATTTATTAATTTGCTTTCGCCAATAGAAAAGGCAACAATTGATGAAATTGAACCTGCCTCCATGAAAGATCTGGAAAGAATGTCAGCTCTTAAAACACCCCACAATGCAATTGCAGCTGTTTCATTTCCTGCTGGTTTGCCTGATCCGTTGAAAATTACCGACAATTTACTTATAGCTCTTGAATCTGTCCAGGACCCGGGTAATCTGGGAACAATAATAAGGGCAGCGGCCTGGTTTGGTTTCAGATATATTATTTGTTCCTTAAACTGTGCTGATGTCTACAATCCGAAAGTCATTCAAGCATCGATGGGTGCACTTCTGAATGTTACAGTATTATATTATGATCTTAAACAACTCCTTGAGGAGGCCAGGAAGAGAGAATTGCCTGTTTACGGGACATATCTTGAAGGAGAATCTGTATACAATTTAAAACTGGGAAACAGAGGTATAATCCTCTTTGGAAATGAGTCGATGGGTATTTCTGATGATCTGTTTCCATTAATAACGACCCGGCTCATGATTCCAAAGATCACCACCTCGATCCATGGGGTGGAGTCTCTTAATGTAGGAATGGCAGCCTCAGTTGTTTTTTCGGAATTTGCCAGAAGGATGAGCTGATTTTCTGTCTAAGATTATTCAAAGTGTTAATTTTCTTCCATTTTTTTTACAATCGCTTCTGCCGCCTTCATCCCATCGACTGCCGATGAAACAATTCCTCCTGCATAACCTGATCCTTCCCCGCAGGGATATAATCCTGCTATTCCAATATGCTCAAATGTTTCGGGATCACGCGGGATTCTGACAGGTGATGAAGTTCGCGATTCAACACCTAAAATAACAGCTTCTCCGGTTATAAAACCTTTCACCATTGAATCGAAAAGCCTGAATCCATCTCTCAGCCTATTACCTATGGCTTGTGGCAGCCATTCGTGCAGAGGTGATGAAGTTACTCCCGGGAAATAGGAGACTTTTGGCAATGACCCTGAATTTTTCCTTCCGATATAATCACTTATTCTCTGGGCAGGTGCTTTCTGGGTACATCCCCCGTTCTTCCAGGCTTCAATTTCGAGTTCTTTCTGAAACTCAAGTCCGGCAAGCACTCCAGATTTACTGTATTTAATAAGATCTTCAGGCCTGATCTCCACTACAATTCCGGAATTTGCATAAGGAGCGTTTCTTCCGGAAGGCGACATCCCGTTTACCACAATTTCTTCCTGACAGGTGGCAGATGGTACAATAAAACCTCCAGGACACATGCAAAAAGAATAGACTCCTCTTCCATCAATTTGCTTAACCAGGCTGTAAGATGCGGCGGGAAGATATTTTCCTCTGGCATTTCCATGGTATTGTGCCCTGTCAATAAGTTCCTGCGGATGCTCAACCCTGACTCCCATCGCAAATGATTTCTGTTCAAGACCGATTCCATTTGCCTTACAAATCCCATAGATATCTCTGGCTGAATGTCCGGTTGCAAGGATTAAAAACGGTGAAAAATGTTTTTCGTTCCCTGAAACTACAACCCCTTTGATTTTATTTCCGTCGAGAATAAATTCACTGATTCTCTTTTCAAGTAAAAAAAGACCACCTGAACCGGTAATAGATTTTCTGACATTTGAAATAATTCCGGGAAGCTTATCTGTTCCCAGATGGGGATGGGCTTCATATAAAATATTCTCGTTTGCACCATGAAGGCAGAGAAGCTCAAGTACTCTGCGGTTGTCTCCTCTTTTCTTTGATCTTGTGTAGAGCTTGCCATCTGAAAAGGTTCCTGCACCTCCCTCGCCAAAGCAATAGTTGCTGTCGGGATTAATGATCTGCTCCCGGCTAATCCTTGCAATATCCTTTTTCCTGGCTGACACATCTTTCCCCCTTTCAATTATAACCGGCCGTCTTCCAAGTTCAATGAGCCTTAATGCCGCAAAAAGGCCAGCCGGACCCGCTCCTGCTATAATAACCTCAGGTTTGTCTGTCACATTCTGCTGATTGAAAGGCATTATTGCCGGTGCCGGAATATCACTGCCTGAAAAGACTTCAATTTCAAGATTGACAACTATATCCCGTTTTCGTGCATCAATTGATTTCCGTATTATCCTGAGGAGGGAGATTCCGGAAGGAGGTATCCCTGAAACCGATCCTGAAAGTTTGCGGATCAGCGTTTCATCAGCGGCAGTTTCGGGACTGACATTCAGCCGAATCAGTTTTGACATTTCTATTCAAAATGAAATGCAATGACCCATATCCTCGATTGCATTTTTTCGATTGCATTCACATATTGCGGATATTGAGCCGGCTCATGAACAATTATATCTCTTATCCCCCGTGAGGTCTTAAGTTCAACTGAAAGCTTGAAGTAAGGCAGGTAAAAATCTAGTCCGGCTCCGAATTCATAATAAAGATCAGATCTTTTGAGCCTTATGTAAACCTGTTTGTCTTCATCATATTCTTTTTTGCCAGCAAGGTCGTACCTTAAATTTATGCCGCCAATAATATAAGGTCTTACATTATTCAGCCTGGCACCCTTGTACTTCAGCAGAAAAGGAAATTCGAGAAAGGATGATTCAATCCTCTGGCTTTCATTTATTATAGCCTGAGTGCTGTAATCGTAATACCGAACATTTCTTTGTCCGAAGGAGACACCCGGGAGGAATCGCAGATCAAAATATTTGGCAGGTCTGTAATTGGTGACAACCTGGATATTAATACCCGGATTAAGTATGCTTACCTCCGGATAGTAGCCATCCTGATTCAGATATGCCTGGTTTGGCGTTATGTCAAAATCCATCAGATTCAGGCCAAGACTAAATCCGAAATGCAGCTTTTTATCATCGTACCATGAATCGTTTTTCGGCTTCTCTTTCTGGCTGAATGAATCAAGGTGAAACAGGAGGAATATTCCTGCAACNGTTATATATAAAAGTCTTTTTCTCAATAATCTTCTTGCGGTGATTTGACTANATTNAACATATTCTGATGGCTGGGGTTGCTGAACAAACATGTTATAGCTGGATTTTCACTTTGTGAGCCTTTGTGATTTACTTAGTGACCCTTTGTGGTTCATGGATTTATTTTACCACAAAGGAACTCAAAGGTACCACGAAGTCACACAAAGGANTTTATCGACATCCCCAACTTGATTACTAAGTAATAAACTTGTTTAAATTCCAATTATTGTACTTATTTTTTAACACCGGTGTAAACAGAGGCAATTCCTCCTGTCATCCTGGTCTGTTTTATATCTGAAAGCCCTGCGCTNTTCATCATCTGAATGAATTTTTCCTTGTCTGCAAAATTCATAACTGACTCATTAAGGTATTTGTATGCCTTCCTGTCCTTTGAAAAAACAGAACCGGTGAAAGGAAGAACAACTCCGAAGTAAAAGTTATAAAGATGTTTAAAAATAAATCCGTCGGGCTTCGAAAATTCAAGTATCACAACAATTCCATTTTTCCGGATCACTCTTCTCATCTCAGAAAGTCCTTTTACAGGATCCCGGAAATTTCTGACACCGAAAGCAGCCATAGAGGCATCGAAGGTATTATCCTGAAAACAAATATCTTCCGAATCACATTTTATAAGATCAATAATATCTTCAAGATTCCTGGCTTTGATCTTTTGTCGCCCAATTGTCAGCATTTTCTCAGAGATATCAATCCCNGTTATCTTCACAGGATTAAGCTTAACCGCTTCGATTGCCAGATCGCCGGTTCCTGTTGCAACATCAAGTATCATGGGATTCAGACAGTGTTCCCTTATCTTATTAACAGCTTTTCTTCTCCAGTATCTGTCGGTGCCGAATGAAAGCAGGTGATTCAGAAAATCGTACCGCCATGCAATAGAATCAAACATGGGGCCTGTGTCACTTTTAGTCTTTGGGTNTAAATCTGCCATTCTTCAGAAATAAAGGTCAAATATAAGTACAAATATTATTTTTACTTTTACATGAAATATTTCCAGAAGCATGACAAAAACAATAATGATTACAGGCGCAACAGCCGGATTTGGCAGGGCTATTGCAGTAAAATTTGCGCAGAACGGTTATAAGCTGATTATCACGGGCAGGAGAAAGGAACGCCTCGATGAGCTTGAGAAAGAATTAATTCAGAATGAAGTAAAAGTGCTGTCGCTCAGTTTCGATGTCAGGAAAAGAGCTGAGGTCGGGTCAGTAATACAAAAACTGCCGCCGGAATGGAAAGAAATCGATATTCTCGTTAATAACGCCGGACTTGCGGCAGGCCTTTCCCATATTGATGAAGGTGATATTGACGACTGGGAAAGNATGGTCGATACAAACGTTAAAGGACTGCTATATGTTACCAGAGCGGTTGCGCCATTAATGGCAGCCAGGAACCNGGGTCATATTTTCAATATCTCTTCGATCGCAGGAAAAGACATCTATGAAAACGGTAATGTTTATTGTGCGTCAAAGGCGGCAGTTGATGCCCTTTCGAAAGCAATGCGGATAGACCTCTTAAAGCACAGCATAAGGGTCACAAATATTGCACCGGGAATGGCTGAAACGGAGTTCTCTCTTGTCCGGTTCAAGGGCGACAAAGAGAAGGCAGATGCAGTTTATAAGGGAGTGAAGGTACTTTCTGCGGATGATATTGCCGGGATTATCTTTTTTTGTGCCTCTCTTCCGGAACATATTTGTATAAACGACCTGTCAGTTACCCCTACACAACAGGCAGCAGTAGGTCATCTGTTTAGAAAAGGGACTTAACCACCTGATTACTGGTTCATAAAGCCCTGATCCTTCAGAACCTGTAAAAGAGTTTTCGAGAAGTAGATATTGTCGTCCTTTTTATACCTTACATCAGTAAATACCTGGGCCAGAGTAGTTTTATTATTCTCTTGTATAAATTGCAGGGANTCATCCCGACTCTCCTTTTGGGAGTAGTATTTGACAATATCTGAATCTGAATAATCAGAATATACTTCCTTATGGACAATTGCATCCGCAGGCAGCCTGTCGGGCTGTTCGGGCCGCTCTGCCGGCCAGCCTAAAGNTATCGTGGTNACCGGGACAACTCCCTTTGGCAGTTTAAGCACCTCAATTATCTTTTGCGCCATATATGTTGTAGTACCAAGATAACATATGCCAAGCCCTTTGGCTTCCGCTGCCATACATATTGTCTGGGCCGCAATAATGGCATCAATGGAGGCGGTCATGAATGACAGAAAATTATCATACCCCGGAAGGGCATTGTTAAGAATACACCACTTATTGAACCTGTTAAAATCCGCACAGAAAGTTAGTATCACTGGTGCCTCAGTAATCATTTTCTGATTAAAATGATGGGGTAATAGTTCCTTTTTCATGCCTGCGTCCCTGGTCACTATAATACTGTATACCTGCATATTACCAGTCGTAGAGGCACGACAGCCAGCTTTAATGAGATCATTCAGGAGATCATTGTCGACCTCTTCCTGTGTGTATTTTCTTATAGTCCTCCTGTTGAGAAGAAAGTCAGTATTGTATTCCATAAAATTATGTTATTGAATATGTACAAAGTAAACAAATTCTGCCAATACAGGTTGATTTGATGAAAACCTTTTTCCTATCTTAGCATGACTTAATCTTAAAAATATGAGCAGACCAGTAACGTTATTCACAGGCCAGTGGGCAGATTTACCATTTGAAACTATATGTAAAAAAGCCAGATCGTTCGGGTATGATGGTTTGGAGCTTGCATGCTGGGGCGACCATTTCGAGGTCAGCAAGGCAACAGATACATATTGCAGGGCAAAAAGAAAATTATTGGATAAATATGGACTAAAGGTATTTTCGATCTCAAATCATCTTGTCGGACAAGCTGTTGCTGACCGGATTGATGAAAGACATAAAGGTATTCTTCCTGACTATGTCTGGGGTGACGGTGATCCTGAAGGAGTAAGGAGACGTGCCGCCACCGAGATGATTAAAACGGGTGAAGCAGCAAAAAAACTTGGTGTATCAATTGTTAACGGATTCACAGGCAGTCCGATATGGCATCTTGTATATTCCTTTCCCCCCAACCTGCCAAAAATGATCGACGATGGATATAAGGAGTTTGGTGAAAGATGGAAACCGATTCTTGATGCTTACAAAAAGCTTGGAATCAGGTTTGCACTTGAGGTCCACCCTACCGAAATAGCATTTGATATAGCTTCAGCCAGGAGGGCATTATCGGCTGTAAAAAACCATCCGTCTTTCGGATTCAATTATGATCCGTCGCATTTTGGGTACCAGGGAGTGGATTACATAAAATTCATCCATGAATTCGGTGAAAGGATCTTCCATGTTCACATGAAAGATGTCGGCTGGTCTGANATNCCGGCTGAAGCAGGCGTATTCGGNGGACACACTGATTTCGGTACAAAAGGACGCTACTGGGACTTCCGGAGTCTGGGAAGAGGAAATATTAATTTTGAAGAGATAATAAGGGCTCTGAACCGCATTGGGTATAAAGGTCCCCTTTCGGTAGAATGGGAAGATGGTGGAATGGATCGCCAACATGGGGCTCAGGAGGCATGCCAGTATGTGAAATCAGTTGATTTTCCTCCTTCGGATATTGCTTTTGATTCAGCTTTTGAAAAATAATATATTGAAATCAACCGGAATTATTTAATATCCCCTAAATCTTAAACCTGACTTTTATGGATACAATTAAGAAAACCCAATTATTCAATGCCAGTTGTGTAGCGCTGGTAGTAACTGCCCTGGCTTTTGCCACAAGAGGTTCTTTTGTTGAAGCCTGGGCCGCTGAGTTCAATCTGACCCACGCACAGGTAGGATGGATCGTAGGCACGGCTTTCTGGGGCTTTACTCTTGCGATGGTATTTGGCGGACCTCTTGTTGACATCATCGGTCTTGGACGCATAATCTCAATTGCCTTTTTCTGCCATGTCGCCGGAATTATTCTTACCATAGTAGCAACAGGATTCTGGACATTGTTTATTTCAACACTTTTTATCGGAATTGCTAACGGAAGTGTTGAAGCAGCTTGTAATCCCTTAATTACCAGTATGTATACTGAAGAGAAAACCCGCNGGNTGAACAGATTTCATGCCTGGTTCCCGACAGGTATTGTAATAGGCGGACTTGTAGTCTACCTCTTTAATAACATAGGACTCACAAACTGGAGATACGCTATGGCAATGATGCTGATTCCTACATTTATTTACGGGTATATGTTCCTTAACAAGAAATTCCCTCAGACAGAGCGCGTTGTTGCGGGATTTTCATATAAGGATATGTTAAAAGCATGTGTAAGCCCGTTGTTCCTGTTTATGGCTTTTTGTATGCTGCTGACCGCAGCCACAGAGCTTGGAACAAATCAGTGGATAGCTGCTTTACTCGCAAATGTTTCAAGTAATCCAATACTTTTATTGGTTTGGATCTCGGGGATAATGGCGCTTGCACGTCAGTTCGGGGGTACATTTGTTCATAATACCAAATCAACTGTAATTCTGCTTTGCTCCTCAATACTCGCTTTTGCGGGCGCATTATTAATGGGCTATGTCAACGGGGCATTTATGGTTTTCGCAGCTGCCGGGATTTTTGCACTCGGGATAGCATTTTTCTGGCCTACAATGCTTGGATTTGTTTCGGAAAATATTCCTGAAAGCGGTGCTCTTGGATTGGCTATAATGGGAGGAATCGGATTCCTTGGCGGTGCAATTGCACAACCGGTTCTCGGTGCCATTTTTGACGCACAGACTGCTGCTGCCATACCGGCAGGTCAGGCAATTGAAGCTTTGAAATCGGCAATTGAAGGGACAGGAGAGGCTGCTGCCTGGGCCGCTGCACAGCTTAGCGGAGGTGCCCATACATTAAGATTTGTTTCTGTTGTACCTGCATTTTTAATAATTTGTTTTACATTCCTCCATTTGAGGAAAAGAAAAAGTAATTAATTAAGAGCTAAAATAAACATGATGAATAAATTAAGATTAGGAATGATCGGTGGCGGTATCGGCGCATTTATCGGAGACGCGCACCGGAGAGCATCACGTATCTGCAACGATTTCGAACTTGTCGGCGGTGTTTTTGATGCTGATTATGCAAGGAGCAAAGAGTTTGCTATAAAAGAAGGGATTAACATCAGCCGCTGCTATGAAAGCGTTGATGCTATGATAAAAGCAGAACTCGGCCTTGCTTCAGATAAACGAATGGAGGTTGTTGCGATTGTCACACCCAATGCACTTCATTATCCATTCGCCAAAAAACTGCTCGAAAACGGATTCCATATCGTCTGTGAGAAACCGATGACGATGACTGTGGAAGAGGCTCTTGATCTTGAAAAAACAGTTGCAGAAACCAGGCTAACTTTTGCACTTACACATACCTATACGGGATATCCTATGGTCAGACAGATGAGGGATCTGATTTCACAAGGATTACTTGGCACGATACAACGAATTGATGCACAATATTATCAGGGGTGGATCAATTCAATAATTCATGGAACCGAAAGCAGAATTACCGGTGTATGGAGGCTCGATCCGAAACATGCCGGAGTAAGCAGCTGCATGGGCGATATTGGTGTTCATGCCTTTAATCTGATAGAATATACAACCGGACTCGAAATAAAAGAGATCCTGTCAGACCTTAGTTCTGTAAAGGATGATGTAAAGCTTGATCTTGATGGAACTGTTCTTCTGCGATTCGGGAAGAATCTTAAAGGGGTTATCAGAGCCAGTCAGGTGTGCGGAGGAGAAGAGAACTGCATAACGATAGCTGTATACGGTTCAAGGGCCAGTCTCAAATGGGCCCAGGAAAATCCGAATTATCTTTATATGCTGAGCGATACTGAACCAACCAGGATTTTCAAACCGGCCCATGGATATAATGAAAAGCTTGCTGAGAGTAGTCATACGATGCCATCGGGTCACCCGGAAGGCATCTACGAGGCTCTTGCAAATATTTACAAAGGGACAGCCAAATCAATCAGAGGAGAGAAATTCACTCCCGGTGAATTCCCGACAGTTCATGATGGTGTAAGAGGGATGAAGTTCATTCATTCGGTTGTGGAATCGAATAAAAAGGGGAATATCTGGATAAAGATTTAAATTCTCTTTTTACTTCTCTGTGGAACTCTGTGTAAAAATATTCTCAAAGAACTTACACAGAGAGACGCAGAGGATGCACAGAGGACAGAGAGGAAATGCTATTTTTTCTTATTACGGAGAAGGAAGTACCCTGCTGTAACCACAACAACAACTGCTATCAAAATATAGATAATTGTTGATCCGGAAACTGTTCCTGATTCAGCAAGAGTTAGAAATGCTTTTCCCATTTAGTATAAGTAATTATAATGTGTTATCAGAATCTTTTTGTGTATGCATGGCAGTAGGGGACTTTACCATTCCTGAAGTAGTAATCCTGGTGGTAATCCTCTGCTTCGTAAAATTCTGAAGCTTTTGTCACTGCTGTTGCAACCTTCAGTCCTTTACTTTTTAGAATTCCGATATTTGTATCAGCAATCTTTTTCTGTTCATCATTCAGGTAGAATATTTCTGACCTGTACTGGTCACCCAGATCGGGCCCCTGCCCTCCTACCTGAGTCGGATCATGAATTTCCATAAATAGCCTCAGCAGTTTTTCGTAAGACGTTTTTTCGGGATCATACACAATCTTGACAGCTTCCGCATGGCCTGTTCTGCCTGTACATACCTCCTTATATGAGGGATTTTTGACATGCCCTCCTATGAACCCCGAGGTAACTGAAATCACTCCCGGACTTTTCTGAAGGAAGTATTCCACTCCCCAGAAGCAGCCACCCGCAAAAATGGCAGTGCCATATCTTCCCGGATCAACCTGAGCGGGAACAAAATCTATGGATACTGAATTTACACAATGCCTTATATTTTTAGCCGTCAGCCTTTCACCTGTGAAAACATGTCCCAGGTGAGCATCACAGTTTGCACACACAATCTCTGTTCGCATTCCGTCAGGATCAGGATACCTTTTTACTGCTCCTTTTATTTCATCGTCGAAGCTTGGCCAGCCGCAGTCGGACTTAAACTTCGAAGATGAATAATAGAGGGCTGAACCGCATTTCCTGCAGACATAAGTTCCTTTCCCCGTGTAGTCTGTAAATTTTCCTGTAAAAGGGGCTTCGGTTCCTTTGTTTTCAATAACATAGGATTCCTGTTTGGAAAGGGAATTATAAGGTAGCTTTTCCTGTGAAAAAGATTGTGTAGTCATGGTTAAGATAAACAAGGTTGTTATTATTTCTGTTTTCATCGTATAAAATGAATGTTACGATCAAACAACAAAAATGCGAAAAATATGTTTAGTATATATCTCAAAACCACGACATAAATTTTCCGGAAATTTTTCCGGGGAAACAATAAATTGGCACAGAGATTGTTTTTAAACTGATTGTTTTATTTTTGTGTTTTATTAAAAGCAAGGTTTTATGAAAAAGATTGCTGTAATCCTGGTTATTTGTTTTATCACTGCTATCTTTGTAAGCGCCTGCAACGAAAAATCATGTCCGGCATACTCACAGGCTGAGACTTCGCAGGCTGAGAATAACGGTTGACATTCCCGGGGTTCCGTGGGCTTTTTTTATAAGTTAGCAAAATAAAATGAAGAAGCTGCTTATAATTTCTGTATTGATTGGTTATTGTGCATTTCCGGTACTTGGACAAGGTGAGCTCAATGAACAGCAGAAGATATTCTTTAAAAATGAAAGATCATTTGCAGTTCTCCTTAATTCGGACGGTTATGGGCTTAGCTATCGTGAAGCCAAAAGAATCAGCTTCTTAAATAAACGCTATTTCGAAATCGAGGCTGGTTCTCTTAAGCACCCGCGCGAATACAGAATGTCGAATCCTTTGTTTCAGACACCCGGAATGTTTGTTTACGGGAAACTAAATTCGGCTTTTTACCTTAGGGGGAGTTATGGCTTTCAGCATGAGATATTCAAGAAAGGTGACCTTGGAGGAGTGGCTGTAAGATATTTTGTTTCAGCCGGCCCTTCATTCGCAGTATATAAACCTATTTATTACAAGATCCTCTATCCGCTTTCAGACTATGAATTTGACATTAAGGAAGAGAAGCTGGATGTCAATGTTCATCCCCCGTATGATATCTACAGCAGGTCATCTTTCACTAAAGGACTAGGGGAATTAAAGCTCCTGCCTGGTCTGTTTGCCAAAGGCGGATTTAATTTTGAATACAGCAAAGAGGAAAAAATCATTCATGCAGTAGAAGCCGGAATTTCATTCACTGCTTTTTCAAAGAAAATACCAATAATGGCCACAACCGACAATAAAGCTCTGTTTTTCTCGCTGTTTATAAGTTACCGGTTTGGTGTTATTATCGATCCGCTTAACCCCGAATCAAATAAATTCTCCTATATCTTCAGAAGAAAAAGAGCTCCTGCAATTTATTAACAATCGCCGTTTTCTGGAAAAAAATAGTATCTTTGGCATTCAAATTTATTAACCAATTAATGATATAATTATGTCAAAGATTAAAGTCGGAATTAATGGCTTTGGCAGGATCGGCCGACTGGCCTTCAGGGCTGCCTTCAAGAGAAACGATATGGAAATAGTCGGGATTAACGACCTTCTCGAAGTGAATTATATTGCTTACATGCTTAAGTACGACACCATTCATGGAAAGTTTGACGGAACAGTGGACGTAAAAGACGGTAAGCTTGTTGTAAACGGACAGAGTATCCGTGTAACGGCCGAGAAGGATCCTGCAAACCTGAAATGGAATGAAGTTGGTGCTGAATACATTCTTGAATGCACAGGGTTTTTCCTTGCCAAGGATACTGCAATGGGTCATATAAAGGCCGGCGCAAAGCATGTTGTAATGTCAGGTCCATCAAAGGATGATACCCCAATGTTTGTAATGGGAGTTAACCAGGATAAATACAAGGCTGACATGCAGTTTGTATCAAATGCTTCATGTACAACCAACTGCCTTGCTCCTCTTGCCAAGGTGCTTCACGACAATTTCGGAATTGCCGAAGGTCTGATGACAACAGTTCATTCAACGACAGCAACCCAGAAAACTGTCGACAGTCCGTCAAATAAGGACTGGAGAGGGGGACGTGCTGCTTCAGGAAACATTATTCCCTCTTCAACAGGTGCTGCAAAGGCTGTTACCAAAGTAATCCCTGAGCTGAAGGGAAAACTCACCGGCATGTCGTTCAGGGTACCGACACTCAATGTTTCAGTTGTTGATCTTACATGCCGTCTTGAGAAACCTGCTTCATACGAGGATATAAAGAAAGCCATGAAGAGTGCTTCTGAAGGTCCGCTGAAAGGAATCCTGGGATATACTGAAGAAGATGTTGTGTCGAGTGATTTTATCGGTGATCCCCGCACCTCTATTTTTGATGCCAAAGCAGGTATTGCACTCAACGACAATTTCGTGAAGGTGGTTTCCTGGTATGACAATGAATGGGGCTATTCATGCAAGCTTCTTGATCTTGTAGCTTATATGAACACAGTGAAATAATTGCTGGTGTAATGAAATTGTAAAAAGGCTGTCTGTCATGGACGGCCTTTTTTATTCGTACCTCAATGCTTCTATAGGATCAACATTTGCTGCTTTGACAGCCGGTGCATAACCCGATGCTACACCAACGATAAAACAGACTATGATCCCGGTAAGGACCCAGAACCATGGCACAACAAAACTCGACCTCAGCATTGAAGAGACTCCGTTGCCAATAAGTATTCCAAGAATAATCCCGAATATACCGCCAAGCTGACCAATCATTATTGATTCGAAAAGAAACTGGTATTTGATTGTAACAGGTTTAGCTCCAACTGCCTTTCTTACACCGATTTCGCGGGTCCTTTCAGTGACCGAAACCAGCATTATGTTCATCAGTCCCACTGCTGCACCGAATAAGGTTACAATTCCAATCAGTGTTGCTGCGAGGGTGACATATCGAATATTTTTAAGAAGCATATTCAGAATCGTATCACTCTTTACAATATTGAAATCAGATTCATCAGTCGGATCTAGGTTCCGGACCACTCTGAACACCCCTTCTGCCTGACCCGCCAGAACATCAAGATTTACCGGATTTATCGGCATGATTGTTATATTGAAATTCATGTTCGGGCGTGAGAAATATTGCCTTGCAGCCGTTACCGGCATCAGGCATATCTTATCGCCCGACATCTGACTTGCCCCCTTGCTTTTCAGTACTCCCGCCACCTGAAGCTTAAGCCCGGCTACAGTAATTTCCTTTCCGATCGGATCGACTCCTGAAGGAAAAAGATCAGTAACTATTTCTGACCCGAGCAAGACAAGCCGACGGTTCATCTGAATCTCGTCAGCGCTGAAATTTCTTCCTTTCTCAATTTCATAACCCGATACTGCAAGATAGTTTTCATCAATCCCTATCAGATTTACATTTGGATTTGTTTCCTCAGTTCCATACTTCACAGTCGACATACCTGTTGCATTATAGGAGACCGAAACCCAGGCCGGTTCTGTGAACATTCCCTTGAACTGAATGGCTTCGTGATATGAAATAAGGGTATGGTTCCTGATCCTTTGCTTTTCATTCCCAACCTGAATATTCATTCCTCTAGATGAGATTGTGAATGAGTTGGCTCCCATCATTGTGAATTGTGATGTGAGCGAAGATTTAATTGCATCAATTGCAGTAAGTATCCCGACAAGAGCCATGATCCCAAAGGCAATAATGCAGATTGTGAGGACTGCTCTTACCTTGTTTGACTGTATTGCCCGTAATGCAATCTTCAGATTATCCTTGAATATAGCGATCCGCTTTACAAAATTCATTTAGTTTCTTTTTGGGGCGTCCTTTAAAAAAGAAATAAAAGTACACTATTTTTCTATTATCATGAGAAGAAAGTCGACAAATTAGTTGCATAACTAAATATTTCGTTCTACATTTGATGTGGAAGAGATTCTGTGAATCACTTCTATTGATGAATTTGATACAAAAAATGCCATCATGAGAGAATTGACCCGTGCCGAGGAACAGGTAATGCAGGTGCTCTGGAAATTAAAAAAAGGATTTGTCAAAGATATCCTTGAACACTTTGATGACCCAAAACCAGCCTACAATACTGTCAGTACAATTGTAAGGATCCTTCAGGACAAGGGATTTGTTGATCACAAAGCCTATGGAAGGACTCATGAGTATTTTCCCATTGTTTCAAAAAGCGATTACTCGAAAATGCATCTCAGCACTTTCGTAAAAGACTACTTTTCAAATTCGTTCGAGAAAATGGTAAGTTTCTTTGCAAAAGAGAAGAGCATTTCGGTAAAAGAAATGGGAGATATCATGAAGATAATGGAAGGTGAAATGAAAAAACAGAACGGAAAGAAATGAATCCGCTTATTATTTATATCTTTAAATCAGCAGTTTACCTTTCAGGATTCTATTTAGTTTACCGGTTGTTTCTCAGCAGTGATACGATGTACGGGAGAAACAGGGCTTTCATAATTCTTTCTGTTATCTCAGCCCTGATACTTCCCCTGATCACGATCGAGACAAACAAACCATTGATTTTTCCTGTGTTCGGAAAGGTCCTGTCAGAGATACTTGTTTCCGGAAATGAAGGCGGTAACCAGTATTCCGGATCAGCTTCGGGAACTTTGCCTGTATACAGATGGATTTACATTATATATATTTCAGGATTAGTATCAATTACAGCCAAACTGGTGGTCGATCTGNTTGAACTTGCTTACCTTATTAACCGACAGAAGAAAAAAGGATCCAACCTTATCAGGTTTCATGGCTTAAATACATCAGGCTTTTCGGCTTTCGGATATATTTTCATAAATGAAAAATTATCCGAACCGGAAGCAGCGGAGATAATAAGGCATGAACAGAATCATCTTGATCATAATCACTCAGCCGATATTATTTTTATTGAGATCGTCAGGGCAGTGCAGTGGTTTAATCCTGCAATCCACCTGTTCGGCAGGTCGTTGCGTGCCGTTCATGAATATCAGGCCGACAAGGAATGCTTAAGCCTCGGAATCAATATAAACAGGTACCAAAAGCTTTTATTGAACCAGGTATTCAAATCAAAAGTATTTACTATCACAAATAGTTTTTCAAATCCTTCGCTTATCAAAAGAAGGATGATAATGATGACAAAGAAACAGTCAAAATCTCTGTCAAATATTAAGCTGATATTAATCCTACCGGTAATAGGGACTGTAATGATGGCCTTTTCATCCTATAATGATCATGGTACTTCTTCACAGAGTCTGCCTGAAGTGATGGCTCCTCCTCCACCCCCTCCCCCTCCACCGGAGGGAAAAACCGCAAACGGCTATTTACAGGTAAAGGATGAAACAACCATTGAAACTTACGGGACCGATACTGAACCTTTCGTTGTCGTGGAGGAAATGCCGTATTTCCCAGGTGGGGAGACTGAGCTGTTGAAATATTTGGGCGAAAATACTCACTACCCTCCGAACGCAATGGAGAAGAACATACAGGGAAAGGTAATAATAAGGTTCTGTGTAAATGCTTCAGGAGGTGTAGAAAGGGCATCTGTCCTTAAGGGAATAGATCCTGAACTTGACATGGAGGCACTGAGGGTAGTCAATACCCTGCCAAAATTCAAACCGGGAAAACAGGGCGGAAAAGAGGTCTCTGTATGGTACATGGTCCCTATTAATTTCACTCTGAGATAGCTTCTTTTTAACTATTTTCAAATTATTCCTGTTTACTGATCCATCTGACCTGGGATCAGTTTTTTTATTAAAATAAATTAATAATTTAGTTGCATAACTAATTATTTCGTTGTATATTTGTTTTATTGATTAAATCAATTTATTTGTTAACCGGCGTATAAATTCAAATTTCTAAATGAATTTCCCTAACTAATAAAAACTATAAAAAATGATGACTAAAAACTATTACAGGTTTACTGAACCATTAAAACTCTTGCTGGTAATCACGGCAATAATTTTTCTGGTCTTTATCTTATCATCCTGTGCAGCCAGGAAAAAAACTTTCACTGAATCAAACAAAGTTCAGGCTGCCGAAGATGAACCCTATGTCGTTGTCGAAGAGATGCCAGAGTTCCCTGGTGGCGATTCTGCTCTTTTGCAATATATTGGAGACAACACCAAATACCCTGAATCTGCAAAAATCAAAGGGGTTGCCGGTAAGGTAATTGTCAGATTCTGCGTAAACAGGACCGGAGCTGTCGACAGGGTAAGCGTAATTAAAGGAGTTGATTCTGAACTCGACAAAGAAGCGATAAGAGTTGTTTCAGTACTTCCTTCATTCAAGCCCGGAAAACAGGGGGGAAAGAATGTCAGTGTCTGGTATATGGTCCCGATAAGTTTTGCTTTGAATGACAAAGCTACTATGACACCACCACCACCTCCACCACCTCCTCCTCCACTACCAGATATAAGTACATCAGCTGTTTCAGTTGTTGAGGAGACACCCGGTGCATCATCTGAACCGTTTGTAGTTGTCGAAGAAATGCCAGTTTTCCCTGGCGGTGATGAAGGATTGATAAATTACATTGCAGCAAATACAAAATATCCAGAATCAGCTAAAATAAACCAGCTGGAAGGTAAGGTAATTATCAGATTTTGCGTAGAAGAAACCGGAACAGTTGACAGAGTAACAGTCTTAAGGTCAGTTGAACCCTCGCTCGACGCAGAAGCCGCCAGAGTAGTATCTTCTATTCCTGCATTCAAGCCCGGTAAACAGGGAGGCAAACCAGTACCTGTCTGGTATATGATTCCAGTTGATTTCAAACTTCACTGACAATTCAATAATTAATTAACAAAGAAGGAACATGAAAACATTTAAAAAAACGTCGTTAAAACCAGTCATCGGATGGATGATTGCATTCTCACTGATCTCTCTGGTTGCAATAATTCTGCCATCATGTAACAGCAGCAGCAACCAGGCTGATGGCTCAAAAACAGAAATTGCTCCACCGCCGCCGCCGCCACCACCGCCGCCACCGGTTGCCAAATCTGATCAGGATACTCCTTATGAGGTGGTCGATCAGATGCCTGTATTCAAGGGTGGGGATTTAGCTATTATAGATTTCGTCAGGAACAATATAAAATATCCTGAGCCTGCCATGTTAAAAGGTATTCAGGGAAAGGTGATTGTTCGATTTGCAATTGAAACTGATGGTAGTATTGATAAAGTCAGCGTTTTGCAAGGCGTCGACCCGGATCTTGACAAGGAAGCCTTAAGGGTTGTTGGGACTCTTCCATCATTTGAAAAGCCGGGAATTAAAGACGGGAAAGCTGTTCCGGTATGGTACAATATACCAATTAACTTTGCTTTAAAATAGTCGCTGATTGTGTAGTTGGCATTTGTTTGAAACAGATCCCGGATTCAGGGATCTGTTTTTTTCTATTATTTCGATAAATTTGCAGGACTTAAAATTCTTTGATGACATTAAAGAACAGGATCGATTCTTTCTCCGAACTGGGCCAGGTGCTGAGAGATTCACTGGATGGTAAAAACATAAAATATTCTTCCGATCTGGATGCGCTAATCCGGAATCAGCAATTCATGAATCCCTGGTTCACCCCGGAAAACGTCAAAATGGCAATCAAGGCAATTGCCGATGAACTTACGGCTGATAATCTCATAAATTGGACAAGCAGGTATCCGGCTCTGAACTCAGAAGGCAGTAAAATGACCGTGGGAATAGTAATGGCAGGCAATATTCCGCTTGCAGGCTTCCACGATTTTCTTTCAGTTCTGATATCAGGACATAATCTGAAAGCGAAAACAAGCTCAAAAGATCCGGAGTTAATCGTCTATATCAGCAATCTCTTATTTGATATAAATCCTGAATTCAAAAACAGAATAACTCTTACCGACGGATTGATTATAGATTTTGACATGGTAATAGCAACAGGCAGCAACAACACATCTCGTTACTTTGAATACTATTTCGGTAAATACCCGCATATAATCAGGAAAAACAGGAACAGCATAGCAATAATCGAAGGAAGAGAAACTGAGTCAGAATTAATCCATCTGGGCCATGATGTCTTTTCGTATTTCGGACTTGGGTGCAGGAGCGTTTCAAAGATTTATTTACCGGACGGATATGATTTAAGCAGACTGATAACCCTCTGGGCAGGATTCAATAACGTGATCAATCATAATAAATATGCAAATAATTATGATTTCAGTAAGGCAGTTTTTTTGGTGAACAGGGATCCATTCACTGATGCCGGGTTTCTGCTTTTCAAAGAGAGTTCCGGCATATCCTCGCCCGTGGCAGTGTTGTATTATGAGTATTATGAATCCATTCAAAGTGTCTATACTGAAATTGAAAAAATCAGGGAAAAGATACAATGCATTGTCGGAAGAAAAGAAGTCCCGTTTGGTAGGGCTCAGTGGCCTCAATTATGGGATTATGCTGACGGAAAGGACACTGTAGATTTTCTTCTAAAAAAAAATTGAGCCGGCATATTGTAAAATAAAAAATATTATATTGCACCCGTCGAATTACTAATGATATGGTCTATAAATTCGTTGTGTTATCAGATGAGGATGAGTCGTTTGTGAGGGAATTCGAATTTCTTGAATCACAGACATTATTAGATTTCCATAACATAATTCAGGATGAGCTGGAGTATGATAAATCCCAGATGGCCTCTTTTTTCCTTGCCACGGACAACTGGGAAAAAGAGGAGGAGTTTACTCTGTTCGATATGGGTACAGGTTCATCCACTATGGATACTGCAATACTCGAGGAGATTATCTTCCGGAAAAATCAGAAACTGCTTTATGTATTCGACTTCTTTAATGACAGGTCCCTTTTTGTTGAATATACCGGTGAAACAAAAGAGATAGAGGACCGGGAATACCCTGTCTGCACAAATTCAAAAGGTATTCCGCCAAAACAAGTTGTGTTTGGCACAAGCTCCCGTAAATTATATAACAACATCGTTGTATCGGATGATGAGGATGACGATGATGAGGTTGATGATGTAGAACCCGAAGTTGATGATCTTTTCCTGGGCGGAGAGGATGAAGAGACATTACCTGATTTTGAAAATCCCGAAACTCTGAGCGAGGAAGATGAATAGTCTTCACTTTTCTGCACTCAATGAAAAATTTTCTGATAGTCATACTTGGCCCGACAGGCGTCGGGAAAAGTGAACTTTCAGTAGAGGTTGCCAGCCATTTTAATACTGAAATAATATCTGCCGATTCACGCCAGTTCTACAGGGAAATGACAATTGGGACGGCAGTACCTAATGAAAATCAATTACATGCTGTAAAGCATCATTTCATACAATTCTTATCGGTAAAAGACTATTTCAGCTCAAGCTTGTTCGAAAGAGCGGTCCTCGAACTGCTGCCGTCATTATTCAGTAAAAACAGAATCGTAGTCATGTCCGGTGGTTCGGGTATGTATATTGATGCAGTTTGCAAGGGTATAGACGAAATCCCGGATATCGATCATGCTGTGAGGAATAAATATAATGAAAAGTTCATAAGTGAAGGTATTGAAATTCTAAGGAGAGAGCTAAGAATAGTTGACCCTGAGTATTATGCAAAGGTTGACCTTAGAAACCATAAAAGGATAATAAGAGCCCTCGAAATATTTGAAAGTACCGGCAGGAAATACTCGGAATTTCTTACTAAAAAAGATGCTATCAGGGATTTTTCAATAATCAAAATAGGGCTTGAGAGGGAACGGGATAATCTGTATACAAGGATCAATTTGAGGGTTGATGCAATGATTGAAAATGGCCTTGAAGGTGAGGCCAGGGGCTTGTTCCAATTCAGGGAACTCAATCCTCTGAAGAGCGTGGGATACAGGGAATTCTATGATTTTTTTGAAGGAAAGACATCAAGGGAGAAAGCTGTTGAGCTGATTAAAAGGAATAGCCGGCGGTATGCTAAAAGGCAGATTACCTGGTGGAGCCGCGATAAAGAAATTGTGTGGTTCAGTCCGGAGAGAAAAGGGGAAATAATAAGGTATATTACGGAAAGGACCGGTTAGGGTGTTATGCAGTTATGCGGTTATGCGGTTATGCGGTTATGCAATTTAAAGATCCCATGCGGGGAGAGCCTGCCCTGCTTAGGCGGGGGGCCTGGGGTGGGTAAGAATGCTTCAATCTAACTTTTTAAGCCTTCTAATTGTCTCTTGAGGATCTTTCGAACTGAACACCGAATTTCCAGCAACCAGAACATTCACTCCGGCTCCAACAAGTTCAGCAGCATTTGCCGTATCGATACCGCCATCCACTTCAATCAGGATATTAAATCCTTTCTTTTCGATCATTTTCCTGAGTTCCCTGATCTTCTTATAGCTTTCATTTATAAATGACTGGCCTCCGAAACCTGGATTTACTGTCATAATAAGAACCATATCAATAAAGGGAAGGGTGTCTTCAAGGAGGGAAACTGGAGTATGAGGATTAATGGCAACGCCTGCTTTCATTCCTAGTCTCCGTATTTCGGATACAGTTCTCTGAAGATGAATACAGGCTTCATACTGGACCGTCAGGATATTAGCACCGGCATCGTGGAACCGTGATAAGTACCTGTCGGGGTCAGTGATCATCAGATGCACATCCAGCGGCTTTTCCGCAACTCTTTTAACATATTCGATAACCGGAAATCCAAATGAAATATTCGGAACAAAAACTCCGTCCATTATGTCACAATGAATCCAGTCGGCAAGGCTATTGTTAACCATTGCCACTTCTTTTCCAAGATTCAGAAAATCAGCAGCTAACAGAGAGGGTGAAACGAGATGTTCCATATTATTGGATTTTTAGTAAATATAGGAACAAATATTTAACCCAGATAAGATTTCAGGATTTTGCACCTTGTAGTAAACTGGATTCTTTTGATCGCTTTCTCTTTGATCTGGCGGACTCTTTCACGGGTCAGGCTAAGCTCCTCTCCTATTTCCTCGAGGGTAAAGGGATGTTTCATTCCGAGGCCGAAATAGAGCTTAAGAACCTTGGCTTCCCTCGGTGAAAGGGAGCTTAATGCCCGTTCAATTTCCCATGCAAGCGATTCATTGATAAGGTTTTTATCGGGGCTGGGGGTATCGGGATTCTGCAAAACATCGTACATAGTGTTTTCTTCTTCCGAACTTATAGGTGCATCCATGCTTAAAGTCCGGCCATTTGTCTTGAGCGATTCCTTTACATCATCAGGAATCATGTCGAGCATGTCAGCAACCTCCTGTGATGACGGTTCCCGCTCAAACTCCTGCTCGAGCCTTGCGAAGGCCCTGTTTATCCTGTTAATCGATCCGATCTTGTTAACAGGGAGCCTTACAATCCTTGCCTGCTCGGCAAGCGACTGCAGAATTGCCTGTCTGATCCACCATACNGCATAGGATATGAATTTGAATCCCCTTGTTTCATCAAAGCGCTGAGCAGCTTTCATAAGTCCCAGGTTGCCTTCATTGATTAGATCAGGAAGCCCCATTCCCTGGTTCTGGTACTGTTTTGCAACAGATACAACAAAACGGAGATTTGCATTTACAAGCTTTCCAAGAGCTTCTGGATCACCTGTTTTTATCTTTCTGGCAAGAATAACTTCTTCCTCAGGTGTAATAAGACCGACCCGCCCTATCTCCTGAAGGTATTTATCCAGGGAAGGGGTATCACGGTTTGTAACCTGTTTGGTGATTTTTAGCTGACGCATTACTACAGGTTAGGACAGATTAGTTAGTCAAACAGAAGGCTTAAGGTACAATTTTAATAAAAAATCTTACTCGAAAATCATATTGTCATAAAATATTTTTGCAAAGTCAGAGTTTTCGCATACATTGCAGTTGATATTTACTGCTGTTGAATATCAGATTGTTTTTTATTCAGGTAATTCCCAAAGCTTTTTTTCAATATTAATACAACTTATTATTTATTTTGCTATTATTGTGCCGGTTTTCCCACCGGCTCAGAATCATTTACTAGTCTGGTTATCCAATAACAAATTTTAAAATCTCTTTTATTTCACATCTTTCATTATTATGTACGACATTCTTGAGTTAAGCAACAAGCTGCTTCCCGAGTTGCGGGATATAGCCAGAGAACTTAAAATCAAAAGGTCAGAATCTTTGAAAAAACAGGATCTGATCTATAAAATCCTTGATCAGCAGGCTATTGAAGCAACTGAAAAAAGGAAAAACAGTTTAGACGCCAAAAATTTTAACCCTCTGAACGATCAGATGCGTGATCAGNGCCAGAGGAGGGGTAAAAGGCCCAGAATGGTGAAACCTGTTATAAACCGTCCGGTCGAACCTGTAATACTTGTTTCGCCCGACGATCTGAAAAAACCAGAAACAGCCATACCGGATAACAGGGATCATGAAACNAGGTATGATAAAACCGAAGATAAGCCTGATCTCTTTAAGAATGCAGAACCGGTAAAGGAAGAAACAAGGATTCCCCGCTGGCAGCGCGATCCGAAATTCTCCGACAGAAGAGAGCGGGATCCGAGATTCAGAGATGACCGGTTTATTACAAGAGAAGAAAAAAAACCAGAAATAGTAGTTGAAACTTCTCTTCCCCTTAATGGTGATGAGCCTATTTATGAGGAGTCAAAACCTGTTGAAAATGTAATTTCAGGAGGAGATATAATTATTGATCCTCCGGTTAAAGAGATAATCCCTGAGATACAGCCATTAAGAGAAGAAAAGAAGGAAAAACCCTATGAATTTGAAGGAATTATCTATAATACCGGTGTCCTTGAAATAATGCCTGACGGTTATGGTTTTCTGAGATCTCCCGATTATAATTATCTCAACTCCCCGGATGATATTTATGTTTCACAGTCTCAGATAAAGCTGTTTGGACTAAAAACCGGTGATACGATAAAAGGTTCAATACGTCCACCAAAAGAGGGTGAAAAATATTTCCCGCTTATCAAGGTTGATGAGATAAACGGAAGAAGTCCTGATTTTATTCGCGACAGGGTTCCGTTTGATTTCCTCACACCGCTTTTCCCGAACGAAAAATTTACCTTATGCACACCGGGAGAGGGTTCTCTTTCAGTAAGGGTAATAGATATGTTCTCTCCCATCGGAAAAGGACAGCGCGGGCTTATTGTTGCCCAGCCGAAGACAGGAAAGACAATCCTCCTTCAGGAAATTGCCAATGCCATCGCAAAACATCACCCGGAAGTGTATCTGATGATCCTGCTGATTGATGAAAGGCCTGAAGAGGTTACCGATATGGCAAGAAATGTCAAGGCTGAAGTTATAGCTTCAACTTTTGATGAGCCTGCCGAAAGGCATTGCAGAATAGCCAACATAGTACTTGAAAAAGCTAAGCGCCTTGTCGAGTGCGGACATGATGTGGTAATNCTTCTCGACTCCATTACTCGTCTGGCCAGGGCGTTCAATACAACTGCCCCCGCCTCGGGAAAGGTATTATCGGGAGGTGTCGATTCAAACGCCCTTCACAAGCCTAAACGTTTCTTCGGTGCCGCCCGTAATATTGAGAACGGAGGCTCCCTTACTATAATTGCCACGGCCCTTACCGAAACAGGATCAAAAATGGATGATGTTATTTTCGAAGAATTCAAGGGAACCGGCAATATGGAACTTCAGCTCGACAGGAAGCTTTCGAACAGAAGGATATTCCCTTCAATTGATATACCGGCCTCAAGTACACGCCGTGAAGATCTCCTGATTAATAAGAACATACTTCAGAAAATATGGGTTCTCCGGAACTATCTTACTGATATGAATGGAGTGGAGGCTATGGAATTCCTCCGCGACAGGTTAATGCAGTCAAAATCNAATGAAGAGTTCCTGATTTCGATGAACGGAGGATAACGGTCAGGATATTTTTGTAAATTTGCACTTTCTTTTTAAAAAATAATTATCAACTATATATTCTATATAAAATGGGAACAAAAAAATTTATGACATGCGATGGTAATCAGGCTGCATCGCATGTTGCATATATGTTTAGCGAGGTTGCCTGCATATATCCTATTACGCCTTCATCAACAATGGCAGAATATGTCGATGAATGGGCTGCCAACGGGTTAAAGAACATCTTCGGTGAAACAGTTAAAGTCGTTGAAATGCAGTCGGAAGGCGGAGCTGCCGGTGCAGTTCACGGTACTTTACAGACAGGCGCACTTTGCTCAACCTTTACTGCATCGCAGGGATTGCTACTTATGATCCCGAACATGTATAAAATTGCGGCAGAGCTTCTTCCCGGCGTTTTCCATGTAAGCGCAAGGACACTTGCAGCTCATGCCCTTTCAATTTTTGGTGATCACAGCGACATTTATGCTACAAGACAAACCGGCTTTGCCATGCTCGCAAGCGGAAGTGTCCAGGAAATAATGGACCTTGCAGGCGTTGCTCATCTTACTGCTATCAAATCAAGGATTCCGTTCCTTCACTTTTTTGATGGATTCAGATCCTCAGCAGAAGTTCAGAAAATAGAAGTTCTTGAAATGGATGACCTTAAGAAACTTCTTGATCTGAAAGCTCTTGCCCGGTTCCGCGAGAATGCCCTGAACCCTGAGCACCCGGTTACAAGAGGAACAGCCCAGAACCCTGATATATTCTTCCAGGCCAAAGAGGCAATAAATCCTTTCTATGAGCCTATTCCTGATATAGTCAACTCATATATGGGTGAAATATCTAAGCTGACAGGCAGGGAATATAAACCATTTACTTACTATGGTGCCCCTGATGCTGAAAATATTATAATCGCAATGGGTTCAGTAACCGACACAACAAAGGAAGTTATTGACTATCTAAGGGCTAAAGGTGAAAAGATTGGCCTCATAACAGTTCATCTTTACCGTCCCTTCTCCTCAAAATATTTCTTCAATGTGTTACCGAAATCTGTTAAGAGAATAACAGTACTTGACAGGACTAAAGAACCAGGGGCACCAGGCGAGCCGCTCTATCTTGATATAAAAGAAATATTCTACGACAGATCCGAGCGACCTGTGATCCTGGGAGGCCGTTACGGATTAAGTTCGAAGGATACCACTCCGGGCCAGGTCCTTTCGGTTTTCGAAAATATGAAGCTCAATGAACCGAAAAACCAGTTCACCGTCGGTATTGTCGATGACGTCACCTTCACTTCCCTGCCGGTTGTTCCGGAGATTAATGTCGCGCTGCCGGGTACATATTCAGCTAAATTTTACGGACTTGGTTCAGACGGAACAGTTGGGGCGAATAAGAACTCAATCAAGATTATTGGTGAAACAACCGATAAATATTGCCAGGCATACTTTGCTTACGACTCAAAGAAATCAGGTGGAATAACAACTTCGCACCTCCGTTTTGGAGATAAGCCGATCCGCTCACCTTATCTTGTGAATACTCCCGATTTTGTAGCATGTCATGTTCCATCATATCTCGATAAATATGATATGCTTAAAGGCCTCAAACAGGGAGGAACTTTCCTTCTGAACTCAATCTGGGATTCAGAAGAGACAAAGAAGCGTCTGCCCGACCATATGAAGAAGTATCTGGCCGAAAATAAAATAAGTTTTTACATAATTAATGCAACAGCTATAGCAGAGGAGCTTGGTCTGGGTTCAAGGACCAATACAATAATGCAGGCAGCTTTTTTCAAAGTGGCTAATGTGATACCTTATGAGAAAGCCGAATCGGAAATGAAGAAATTCATTTACAAGAGTTATGGCAGAAAAGGAGAGGATGTTGTTAACATGAATTATGCAGCAGTTGATAAAGGCAGTAATGTCACTAAAGTTGANATACCTGCAGAGTGGACGAAAATTGTTGTTAAAATAGAAAAAGACACACGCAATATTCCTGATTTTATCCGTGATGTTATGGAGCCGATGAATGCCATGAAAGGCGATGATCTTCCTGTCAGTGCATTTAAAGGAAGGGAAGACGGAACCTTCCCGTCGGGTACGTCAGCTTATGAAAAAAGAGGGATCGCAGTAAATGTACCTGAGTGGCAGCCTGAAAATTGCATCCAGTGCAACCAGTGCTCATATGTGTGCCCTCATGCTGCTATCCGTCCATTTCTTCTGACTGAGGAGGAGCTTGCAAATGCACCTGAAGGGACAAAAACCATCCAGGGGATCCCGGGAGAACTTAAGAAATACAAATTCAAAATTCAGGTTAGCGTATATGATTGCACAGGATGCAGCAACTGCGCCGATGTCTGTCCGTCAAAAATCAAGTCTCTTGTAATGAAGCCGCTTGAAACGCAGCTTCATGAAGCAGACCGATGGACCTACATGCACGAAAAGGTTGGATATAAAGACACCGTGGTCGACAAGTTCGTTAATGTTAAGAACAGCCAGTTTGCTCAGCCCCTTTTTGAATTCTCAGGAGCCTGCGCAGGTTGCGGGGAGACACCCTATATTAAGGCAATCACTCAACTTTATGGCGACCGGATAATTGCATCAAATGCTACAGGATGTTCTTCAATTTACGGAGGATCAGCACCATCAACACCCTATACTCACAATAAACTCGGGCATGGACCAGCATGGGCTAACTCACTTTTTGAGGATAATGCAGAATTCGGTTATGGACTTTCACTCGGTACTGCCAAGATGAGAGAAAGAATAGAACGTCTGATGACCGGATCCCTGGCAAACGGCATCAACCCTGACACAAAGACCGCTTTTGAAGAGTGGCTGAGAGACAAGGACCTTGCTGAACCATCAAGGAAAGCTTCTGCCAAAGTAGTTGAAGCCTGTGAAAAAGATAAATCGGAAAACTCAAAGGAGATATTAAGCCTCAAACAGTATCTTGTCAAGAAATCCCATTGGATATTTGGCGGCGATGGATGGGCATATGACATTGGCTACGGAGGTCTCGACCATGTTCTTGCATCAGGTGAGGATATTAATGTTCTTGTTCTAGATACTGAAGTATATTCAAATACAGGAGGACAGGCTTCAAAATCAACACCTGCAGGAGCGGTAGCCAAGTTTGCTGCATCCGGCAAGAAGATCCGAAAGAAGGATCTTGGTCAGATGGCGATGAGCTACGGCTATGTTTATGTTGCTCAGGTTGCAATGGGTTCAAGCAATGCCCAATTCCTTAAAGCTATCAAGGAGGCTGAAGCATATCCCGGCCCGTCACTTATAATAGCCTATTCACCGTGTATCAATCATGGACTGAGGGATGGAATGGGCAAGACCCAGGCTCAGGAAAAATTAGCCGTAGAATCAGGGTACTGGCATCTATACAGGCATAATCCGCTTCTTGAGAAAGAGGGAAAGAATCCGTTCATCCTCGATTCAAAAGAGCCTGACTGGTCAAAATTCCAGGCTTTCCTGATGTCGGAAGTACGCTATACGTCTCTTATAAAATCATTCCCTGATCAGGCAGATGTGCTCTTCAAAGCTGCCGAGGAGAATGCAAAATGGAGATATAAATCATACCAGCGCCTTGCCGGAATGGTTTACGAACCGGAAACGAAATAATGATTCAGAATAGTAGAGCCACCTCTCAGAGGTGGCTCTACTAATAATATTTAATATCTGTTGGGAAGGATACTCGGCATCGACTTCGGAACAAAAAGAATCGGAATTGCAGTTACGGATCCGCTTCAGATCTTTGCATCACCATTGAAGAGCGTTAAAAATCATGAATTTGAAAGCTTTCTCCTGGAGTATGTAAAAGCAGAACCGGTTGAAGAGTTTGTTGTAGGGTATCCCATGACATTGAACAATCAACCAAGTGAATCTGTTAAATATATAGATCCGTTCATTAAGAAACTAAGGAAGATGTTCCCCGGGGTACCTGTTAATAAGGTTGATGAAAGGTTCACCTCGGGCATGGCGCAAAGAACAATGATCGACGGTGGAGTCAGTAAGAAAGGGAGGCAGGATAAGACGATGGTGGATAAGATAAGTGCTTCAATTATTCTTCAGTCATTTCTTGACAGAAGGCGACTGGCGTCGGACGTCAGGCATCAGGTGTGAAATTTTTAATTTTGATATGGTATATCCTATAGTTATATATGGCCATCAGGTTTTAAGGAAAGTAGCGGAAGATATTGACAGGAATTATCCCGGACTGGAACAGATTATTGCTGATCTTTTTGAAACATTATACAGGTCGGAAGGATTGGGTCTTGCGGCACCGCAGATTGGAAAATCAATAAGGATATTTGTTATTGACGGTAAGCCGATCGGAGATGACGAGCCAGACCTTGCCGATTTCAAAAAAGTATTCATAAATGCACATATTATAGAAAAATCCGGTGACCTGGAACTGATGACAGAAGGATGCCTGAGCATTCCCAACCTTAGAGAGGAAGTGAACCGCGAATCTCATATAAGGATTACTTATTATGATGAGAANTGGCAATTCCATGATGAAGAACACTCCGGCTATAAGGCAAGGATAATACAGCATGAATACGATCACCTCGATGGAATCCTCTTTACTGATAAGGTTAGTCCTCTGAGGAAAAGGCTCCTGAAAAGCAAGCTCAACGCAATCAGCAAAGGGAAGTTTGAAGCCGATTACAAAACAGTGCTGGCAGGACAGAAGATAAAAAGTATCTAGAGTGCCTAAAGTGCCTAGAGTACTTAAAGTAAATTTTAACTTTAGTTCACTCAAAACTCTGGTCACTCCAAACTTTTTCATATCTTTATAAGGTCTCATCGCTGCGACCGTGCTGAATAAGGAAATACCCTTTCTAAGGATTGTATTCCCCCTTTGCCTTGGAATCATATCGGGTCTTTATT
>JGI20214J51650_10000243_pt1 | contig 34476 bp, 34 predicted proteins | sample WetSurMetagenome_FD_51650 | JGI IMG/M metagenome (IMG submission 51650)
GAACCTGGAAAATGCCCTGATGCATAACGCAAGACTAGTCGAAGCCAGACTGACTGGCTCAAATCTGGCCAGAGCACATCTGGAGGATGCGGATCTTTCCAATTCCTATCTGGAAGATGCCGATCTTACCGGTGCCTTGCTGAGCGGATCAAATTTAACCGGTGCCTGTCTGCTGGAGGCAAGGCTGCTCAGCGCAGATCTCAGCCTTGCAGTTCTGAGAAAGACCGAGCTTAGCGGATCTAACCTCGTAGGATCAAGACTTAACTGGGCAAACCTGGCAGGAAGCACTCTCAAGCGCTGCCAGTTCTCCAGAGCGGAGCTATTTGGAGCCAACCTCAGCAACTGTGACCTCAGCGAATCTGATTTCACCCGGGCATATCTTCCCAGGGCCAGATTGCAGGGCTCCAGCTTCAGAAACGCAAAGTTAGACAACGCGGATCTCAGCAACACGAATATGTCCGGTGCAGATCTTGCAGCAATTCAGATCGTTAAAGCGGATCTGGATGAGGCAGACCTGTCCGGAGCAGACCTGTCCGGATGCAACATGCAGTCCATGAACCTGAAGGGGGCCGTCATGCAGAGAGCAGTTTTGAGGTCGGCAAGCTTCAATTGGATGATTCTCAAAGAGGTCGATCTGCAAGGTGCTGACCTGAGAAATGTCAGATTTGATTCGGTTTTCCTGGACGATGTGAACCTTTCCGGGGCGGATCTGAGAAATGTGCAGCTCAGTAAAACCGCGCTACAGAACGTCGATCTGAGCGGAGCCAACCTGGTGGGATTGAAGTATGATCCAATGGAGATCGTCATGATTGCAGGGTCCAAGCTCGATAACGCCAAAATGAGTGCTGATCTGAGAGGGGAGATTGAAAAATTGAGATCAGGACAAAACTGACCTCGGCATATTTCATGATGCTCCTTGATTGGGCCCCAGCACCTCTTCTACCCGGTCCAGAAGCTTTTCCATCGAGCCCCGGATCTGAGAGAGCCGCTCCGGGTGAGCGGACAGCTCATCCTGGCTTTGCACAAAAGGCCCATCGGTCAGCTCATCTGCGCAGTTTTCGAGCAGGTGATCGATGCTCTCGCGTGAAGACTCGAGATGAAACTGCAAGCCAATTGCCTTTCCCTTGATGAAAGCCTGGTTGGCACAGGCCCGGCTCTCTGCGATTCGCACTGCGCCGGGAGGTATTCCGAAGGTGTCGCCATGCCAGTGCAGGGCCATAAATCTCTCCGGCAGGACGGAAAAGATGGGGGATCGTATCCCCTCTTCAGTGAGGTTCACAGTAAACCAGCCGATCTCCCTGTACTCGTTTCTCCGAACGCTGCTGCCAAGCACATCCGCTATGAGCTGAGCGCCCAGGCAGATGCCCAGAACTATCATGTCGCCGGCGATTGCCTGGCGGATGAAATCCTTCTCCCTCGCGAGCCATGAAAACTTGTCTTCTTCGTAAATGTTCATGGGTCCGCCCATGATTATCAGCCAGTCGAATTGGCCCATCTCCGGCAGTTTTTCATCTGAAAACAGCATCGTCCGGGAGAGATCATGGCCGCGGGACCTGGCCCAGCTCTCGATATTGGCCAGGTCTTCGAATGGCACATGCTGAAGGTAATGAATTCTCATGGATCTACTCCAGAATTGTCAGCTCCATTGCCCATTTATTTAGCCTTCCCACATCCCTTTGCTCGAGGTCTGTCACCCTCATGATCCAATTGCCCTTCAGGAGCTGGCCCCTGAAGCCAGCCAGATCGGCAGCGTCTTTGGCCTCAAATGTCCTCACGATATCCGGTTTGCCGCTGCCGGTAGCATTGTGGAGCACCGCCCTCTTTCCGCCGGGCGAGAATAGCTCAACCCTCAGGTCGCTCACATAATTGTGGCTGATGTCAACGCTCACCTTGATCTCCTGGACGGTGCCTTCCTTCTCCACCATTATGGCATGGCTGATTCCAGTCGGATCGCCATCGGGTATCTCCAGGTTGGGCGCGGCTTCGTAGCTTGCCGAGCTGCTAGAGGCCTCCAGGTCCAGCTCAATAGACCAGCGGTTCAGCTTGCCGGCATCTATCGCGGCCAGATCGGCAACCCAAACAGTCCAGTCTCCGTGGGCGGGCAGGCCCAGGAGTGCTTTCAGCTCCGGCTTGCCATCGCTATCGAAGGTCGCAATCAGGTTATCATTGCCTCCACCCTTGCGATCATGCAGCACTGCCCTCTCTCCGGATGGAGCTATGAGCTCTACCTTCAGATCTCCTACATAGGTATGGGTGATATCCAGAGAGACTCGCAGGGCACTGATCTTTCCGCTCTCGGATAGGGTGATGATGCTTGAGACCCCCTGTGGGTCGTTATCGTTGATCAGGGCGGCAGCAACTGCCTCTCCACGAGCGGATCTGGTGGATTTGATCGGACCCGTTCGGAAGCTGATAACTTGACCAGGTTCACTGATACTGGAAATGGTCAAACCCGACTCGGAGAGGTCCCACTGGCAGGAGGACGGCAGGGTGTCATGAGACAGGGCAAGGCCATCGATTCTGCCAAAGAGGTCTGAAGCATCTCCCTCATTCATGTTCTTCTCCAGGTCAAGGTGGCCATCCGCCTGGAGCAGTCCGCACTGGTAATGATGATCTGGCGTTCCACCCTGCCATTCGTTTGAGCCGAAGATATCGCAGTGGTAGACTGCCAGGCCGCTGGAGGGAAGATACCCGTCCAGGCCCAGGGCGGCGCGGTTCTCAACAATGAAATACTCATTTTCATTGTCTGTGTTGTAGATCAATATCGTATTATAGTCGCCATGATTGGCCTGATACTCTCCGGCATCATTCAGGCACACCTTGTTATCGCACCATCCCGCCAGATTGCGCAGGTATGCGCATATCGGTGCCGGCGTCTTGCCGTCGTCAAGATGATTTCCGTAGCTCATCAGGCAATAGCTTCCAATTCCGGCGCTGTTCTGGAAATCTCCGTCGCGTTTGCCGTAATCGTAAAGATCGGGCAGGCGGCAGAGCATATGGGAGTTCTCGTGGCAGAATGTGCCGATGGACAGCTCCGTCCTGTCGTCGCCCAGACCGGTCAGCATATAGAAATAAGCCCTCATGCTGCCCAGCATGATGTTGATTATGCCGTTGTGCGGCCAGATGTAGTCACCCTGATAGAGCGATTTGCCTGCATAGAGAATGTTGATGGCATCGATATAGCCCTCTCTCTTGCTATCAAACTGCCGCAGGTCTATGCCGCTCTTCGCCGCCGCTCGCAGCGTCTCCTCGACCAGGGGATGCTCCACGTAATACTGCTTCTCGTGGCTGAGGGTTATGGGGCCGATTACAATATTGGAGTAGTCCAGCTTTCCCGAGGACATCTTGAGGAAATAGTCTCTGACTGAACAAAAATTCCCGTAGCGGTTGTACCCGGGAGCATTCAGCATATCGGATACGTCAGCGGGGGTTATCGATGTCTTGACATCTGAGAATGAAACGAGAATCGTCAGGCCCAGTATCTTTCCCTTATTCACTTTTCGCCCTTCCAGCAGGCCCATGCTTCTGCCCAGAACTCGGGCTGCTCCGTCCCGGCTGGCGGAATTTCTGGCAAACCTCTGCTCGAATTTGGCGGCTATTGTCTCCTGCGATTCCCGCAGATGTCTCTTCACGCCGGTGGGAGGAAGCTCGCTTATGGAAACTCCGGTTGAGATGAACACTCCGCCCAGCAGGCGAGCATAGGCATAGAGCCCCAAATCGGCATCGTAAATCGCAGAATAGCCATCGTCGTTTTCCTGGTAACTGTAAAACTCATCGCCGAAGACCTTTAGCCTGATCTGCGGCCCGTTTCTTTGGGGAAAGAGCAGCGACTCCCCTAGTATTGCGCTCATAAAAACCTACCTCTCATCTTCCTGATTGTCCTGGAATAGAAAGGTGTGTTGTATCTCTAAATATTTAGATTTGATTAAGAAACCAGAATACTGCCAGGCGAAAATCACCACCCCTTTCTCCTGGCGCTCTGATCTGCTTTGGCCAGACGAACGCCGCCTGCCTCCTGCAGATGCTTTTCCAGGTTCGGAGGTGGGCTCTCGCTGATGGGAATTTTGCTTGAGTAGTAGGCACCATCTTTTAGAAGAGCATAGCAGAACAACCCCAGCTCCCGGTCATAGATGGCTGAGTAGCCGTCTTCCGTCTCGTACTGGGCATAAAACTCGTCACCGTTGACCACCAGCTTGACATCCGGTCCCTTCTCCTGGGAGAAGGTCAGCTTCTCGCCATATACTGCGCTCATAGCAACTCTGTCGTTTCTTCAAAGCTATTCAGACGATACATGGGGCGGCTGGATCCAACTTGTTTTGTATGGACATGCACGAACATCTGCATACTTGATAATCTAAATAATTATTGGTCTTCTCCAACACATGCTTGCTATTAAGTAGAATGGATGTGCATTGTTTGCCACCCTTGCCTCTGACAACATGCATGTAACCACCTGGGCCGTCCAGGTGTTCTACTTTTTATATCAGATGGTGATCGGTCCCATGTCTGACTGGCCACAAGGATAAAGTCGCGCCAATTTTTCTCTATCGGGGGGAAACATTTTTAAACATATTGCTCGACAAAGAGCATTGTAGTACAACTTAGTACATAGGTTGGGAGTAGATATATGAATATGCTCATGATTTCGTGCGGTGCAGAGATCAATCTGCACTAGATGGGAGGAAGATGTTATGCCTTTGCCTTATTCTGCTCTGTTGATATCAATTATAGTCATGATCTCGATAACGATCTTCATTCTGATGAGGAGAGAACAATGATCAATGAACTGCTGCTAATAGTCTACGTGGCCTTCATAGTCCTGCTCTCATTCAAGCTGCGCCAGGGGACCTTCTCGGGCTTCGTCCTCTCCGATCGCAACATCGCCCATCCTGCGGTCATTGGCATCGCCTTTACCGCGGCCTATTTCAGTGCGGCATCCTTCCTGGGCGGCGGCGGATACGGCCTTGTAGCCGGCATGCCCTGGGTGGTATTCTGCACCTTCTTCCATGTGGCCTTTGCATGCCTGGCCTGGCTGCTGGCAGGAAGAATCTGGGCCATGGCCAAGCAGTATGATGCCAAGACCGTGCCCCAGCTTTTAGAGAAAAGATACAACTCCCCGACCGGCAAGGTGATACTGGCCTGCATCATGTTGATCCTCTACGCGGTTTATCTGGTGCCCATCTTCAAGGGATGCGCTACCCTCTTTCAGGGATTGATCGGCGTCAGCTACCTGCAGGGTCTGATGATCGCCGTGGCAATTGTTGCCATCTATTATGCCATAGGCGGACTGCCGGCCATCATCTGGATCGGATTCATCCAGGGCATTCTGATGCTCGGCGGAGCGGTTCTGCTCTACGGGGGCCTCTATTCCGCTGGCGGAGGATCGGAGATCTGGCAGCACATTCCTGCAAATGTGCTCTCCATGCAGGGCCTGAATGTGCCCTGGCAGAAGACCCTGGGAATGGCCTTTTCCATAAGCCTGGGCCTATTGGCTCTGCCCGATCTGCTCATCATGATATTCTCGGCCAAAGACCGGAGGGTGGTCCGCTTTGCCGGCATCTGGGGTCCGATTTCGATAGCCATTTATGCTCTCTGCATCTTCTCCCTGGGAATCCTGGCCTACGGTGCCTTGAGCGCGGAGCAGCTGGCTCCGTTCCTCAAGAATCCGGATGGCCTCGTGCCCTTCCTGGCCACGACATTGCTTCCGCCGGGATTTGATGCCCTGATTCTGCTGGCGGCGATCTCCGCGGCAATGTCAACCATGAGCGCCATTGTGCTGGTTACCACCACATCACTCACCTCAGATATTCTGCGCTACCTGCACCCGGAGATCTCTGACAAAAAGATCCTGCTGCTCACCCGCATTGTGGGCGTGGTCATCCTTCTGATCGCTGCCGTATCCGCGGTCGATGTTCCCCAGCAGATCGTTCCACTGGTATCCGTGAGCATGGGCGTCATTGCATGCTGCGTATTTGTGCCGCTGTTCTTCGGCATCTTCTGGGACCGGGGAAACCATGCAGGACTTATTGCCAGCCTCCTGGCGTCTTTTGCATCGGTGGTTGCCTGGAATTTTTACGGTGATCCGCTCATTCATCCGGTCTTCATTGGCCTATTGTGCGGCACGGCTGCCTATGTGCTGGCAAGCCTGGCGACGGGCCGCCCCAGAGTGGTGCAGGAGGCATTGGGAGGCAAATCAGCTTAAAAAATGGCAATGAGCCGAATACATCAGGCTCTTTGCTAATTCTATTTTCTGATAATTTATTTTTTGCCGAAACATTTTCGCAATCAGCGGAAGCGTCCGGAGCAGGGCCATATCTCTTTTTTGCCCTTTTTTCGCCTACACTTGGATTAAATTAATATACCGAATCAGAGAGGGCTATTCATATCCACGAAGGAGGGAATATATGGCTGAGATGAGAAATTTTGCCCTGCGTGATGCTGAGGGAAATGAGATTGGAGTCTTTACAGGAAAATCGCCCAGACAGGCAGCCTTAAAGGCAGCCAACAGGGGCTACACCGATATCAAGCTGCGTGAGCGCGGCACCAAGAAGGTGCATGTGTTTACGGGTGAGCGCGTGCAGGTTGACAAGCCCGCCGGTGCACCGGCTTGGATGCCGGACAAGATCTGGAAGCCAAAGGTAAAGAAGGTCGGCATCGAGAAGCTGGAATAAACGAAAAATGGTTATGGGTGATGAGGCCGAAGTGGCCTCATCTCTGCCTGCTTGCTTTAATGCGAGAGGCTCGCTCATCAATGCTATTTTTTGTGTCCTTTCCCGGCTTGAAGGCGCATATTGTCTCGAAATATCTCCAGGTGCTCCACGGTCCGTCGGCTGCATCGTTGCTGGCCAGCACTCGCCAGAAGTACACGGTATCATAATCAGGCAGCGGTCCCAATGTGCCTGAGCATCTGTATCCTTTTGTCACCTTATTGGCATCAAACCATCCCTCATCCACGAGAATGAAATCATCCCCCGGGCTCTCATTGCGGTTGTAAACCTCTAAATGGTATTCAGTTGCTGCAGAGGCCGCCGTCCAGACAAAGGTCGGGGAGTTGGTGGATATGAGGCCGGAGGGAGATATGGGTGTGGATCTTCCGGGAGTCACCGGTACATATTTGAAGTCTTTGAAGTAACTCCAGGGACCTTCTCCTCTGCAATTGGTGGCTTGAATCCACCATCTGTAGTATACAGACGGTTCGAGGTCGTCGGTCAGTACGGGTCCAACTGAGCAGGTCTGATCCATGTCCGAGTACACATCTTCGGCATTATAGGGTTCGTCAAAGATCGCCACATTGGGACTGCCTGCCTTGGCCACCTTCAGTCGATACTCAATGGCGCCGCTTACAGGTTGCCATACGAAGATCGGATTCTTGCTGCCTATGGTATCCTTGGGCGAGACGAGGTTTGCTCTACCGGGCAAGGATGCGCAGACGGTAAAATCCATCTCATCGCTATACAGATTCCTGCCACGAATTTTGCATGAGACGCTCCAGGTATAATTGCCGGACGGCAGGGATTTGCGTGGAGTCAACGAGTATATCGCTTTAGATGGAAATGCATTGCAGCATTGCGTTATGATCACTCTGTTCCGGTCATCCTTTACTGTCAGGCAGTAGCTCAGGGCGCCGTTCACAGCCCTCCAGGTGTAGGTGAGCATTCCGCTGTTCTGGATTCCCGAGGGCGACACAAGCACGGGCGCTGCACTGATCGGGAAGTTCGATAAATCGGCATTGTCCTGGACCAGCAGATCGGAAGGGTTTTCATTGCAATCAGTACAGGTATCCTCGCTCGGTGTACCGTCCGATTCCAGAGGCGTTTGGGCGAAACACGATGCAGTCAGCAGCAGCATCAGCATCCCTGCCATAGCCGCGATCGCCTGCTTCTTTTTCAGTGACTTTCGTCTGAACATTAGATCATCTCTTTTCGTATGATCTAATTTGTAGACAAGTTATATATATTTTTTACTTAAAGATTTATGATTTATTCGGTCGATTGCTTTAGCTAACTAAACTATCAAACTCTTTCAAACAGAAAAATATTCTCAGTATCATAATTTTAATTAATGGATGGCGATATTGGATGCCGTTGGATTTTGTGCATCCGGATCAGCACCGGAGGAAGTATGAAAAGAAAAAATGCCGGAAAAAATTGAGGCGTTTTTTGCCTCTATGGCACCAGCCGCCTTCTGTCTCGCGGGAAGAGAACTGCATCGCGAATATTTTCCAGCTTGAGCATGGTCATGACCAGGCGGGAGAGTCCCAGTCCCCAGCCGGCATGGGGCGGCATGCCGTAGCGGAATGCCTTGAGGTAGAACTCAAATCCATCCGGGTCAAGCCCCTTCTCCTTTATGCGCCCTACAAGCTGATCGTAGTCGTGCACTCTCTGCGCGCCGCTGGCCAGCTCCATGGTGGGATGCATGAGGTCAAATCCCCTGCAAACCTCAGGCCTGTCCTCATAGGGCAGAGTGTAGTATGGCTTTATGGAGGAAGGCCAGTCGGTGAGGAAGTAGTGCTCGCCGATGGTCTCGCCCAGGAACTTCTCCGTCTCCGTATCCAGATCATCGCCCCACTGCATCTTGACGCCAGCCTTCAGAGAAGCCATTTCCAGCGCCTCGGTGTAGGTTATTCTCCGGAAGGGAAGCTTTGGAACAGCCAGGTCCAGGTCCAGGACCCCGAGCTGATAGCCGCAGTTTTCGGCGACATGCCGGTAGGCTCCGACCACCGCCTCTTCCAGGATCTCCATGACATCCTTGTCGTCGGCTAAGCTGACCTCAACGTCGATGGATATGGCCTCATTGAGGTGGCGGCGGGTGTCGTGCTCCTCTGCCCGGAAGATGGGCCCGATTTCAAAGACCCGGTCCATTCCTGCACCCATGAGCATCTGTTTGAAGAGCTGGGGGCTCTGGTTGAGGAAAGCTTCCTTCTCAAAGTAGCTGATGGGGAATAGATCGGTTCCGCCTTCAGTTGCCGCTGCTACTATCTTGGGGGTGAAGACCTCGGTCAATCCCTTTTGGGTAAAGAAGCCTCTCAGGTACTGCAGGACTGCGCTCTCGATCTCAAAGGCGGCCAGAACGCAGGGCCTTCTGATATCCATGAATCTGGAGTCAAGGCGGGTGTCCAGCTCGCACTCCACCTTTTCCGTAGGGTCCAGTGGAAGCGGGACCTGGGCGGCATTCAGAACCCGGATCTCTGTGGGAAGGATCTCGTATCCGCGAGGTGCTTTCGGCTCTGACTTGACGTTTCCCCGCACCATGATTGCGCTCTCTCTGCTGATGGAGCGCGCATTTTTAAATGCCTCTTTTCCCAGAAGCTTCTTGACCAGCGTCACCTGCGCCAGCCCCTTTCTATCCCGCAGCACCAGGAAGGCTATTCCCCCCAGGTCGCGCATCTCATGAGCAAAGCCGGCCAGGATTACCTCTTTCCCATCCAGCTGTGCGTCGATATCGCCTGAATAATGAGTTCTAAGGATCAAGTCGTCTCACGGGAACGAGAATGAATTCCTGATATAAAAGCAGTCTGATAAGATAAAAACAAATAAGATGAGCGGCAAGATTGTAATTAAGTTCATAATACTCTGCTTAAAGCTCTATTCGCTTCTTCGCAATGTGTCCCATCCGGTGAATTGAGATGAGGTGGGTGGATTGAATTTGGTGAAGAGGATATCCACAGGAATCCCTGGCCTGGATAGTATGATCGAAGGAGGTCTTCCCAGACCGTCTCTGATCCTTCTAGCGGGCGATGCCGGGGCAGGCAAGACCACGTTTTGCACTCAGTTTCTCTGCAAGGGTGCGGACCAGGGTGAGCACGGCTTATGCCTGCTGACCTTCGGCGGACCGTCCGAGTTGCAGATCAATTACGTCTCCAGCTATGAATTTGCCAAGAGCGCCTATTTTGGCAGGGAGATCTGCTACATTGAGCTGGAGGAGATGGCTGAAAAAGAATGCAGATCCAAGGACTATCTGGACCTGCTGGAGCGAGAGATAGATGCTTTAAATCCGACTCGAATTGTCATTGAAAACCTCTCCATTCTGGAGGATGTCCTCAGAGACGAGTACTGGCGTTTTCTCCTGAAGCTGTCTCATATGATCAAGGCAAGAGCAATGGTGACATTGGTGACAGAGGACTGCCAGCCTGGCATACTCTATCCTGCAAATATCGCCCAGATTGCTGATGGAATAATCCTTCTTCAAAACGAGGTGGTCAATTTCTCAAGGAGAAGGTCGATTGAGATCCTGAAGATGTCCGGGACATCCCATCATCTGGGCAGGCATGCAGTAGATATATCTGTCAAAGGATTAGTTGTTTATCCGGGCCTGTAACCATGACAAAATCCGAGCAGAATCTCCTGGGCCAGAAGGAATTCTGGATATTTCTCTTCGTCTTAGGGTGGGTGCTCTTCAACTGGCCTCTGATCGAGCTGGCCTACGGCTGGGTTCTGCTGGGAATGCCAGCCCTGCTGATCTATGTTGTTATCATCTGGCTATTTTTCATACTGGCGCTGTATCTCTTCGATCGGGGGAATTACGATTGATCGGGCCGCATGTCGCTTTAGTCGTAATGGTCCTCTACCTGCTGCTCCTCTTCGGCATAGCCAGGTATGCGGATAACCAAAAGCGCCTGGGAAAAAGCATCGTCGCCAATCCCTACGTTTATGCCCTGTCCCTGTGCGTTTATGTATCGGCATGGACCTTTTACGGCTCTATCGGAAGAGCGGCATCCACCGGCCTGGAATTTCTGCCCATTTATCTGGGGCCGGTCCTGGCCATGACTGCCGGCTGGATTATAATCAGAAAGATGATTTTCGTTTCAAAAGAGCATCGTCTGACATCGATCTCCGATTTTATCAGCTTTCGCTACGGTCGAAGCTACACCATAGGCGCTGTGGTAGCGGCATTGAGCTTGATTTTGGTTACACCGTACGTTGCGCTGCAGCTCATTGCCATCTCCACATCTCTTGATATATTGAGCGGATCGAACATCGCATTTCTGGACTTTAATGTGGAAAGCAAGCTCGTAGTAGCTGCTCTCCTGGGGGCCTTCGCAGTGATATTCGGGGCTAGGCACCTCGATCCCATGGAGCGCCATGAGGGAATGATCGCCGTGGTGGCCTTTGAGTCTCTGGTGAAACTGGTGGCCTTTCTCTTTGTAGGACTCTATGTTGCCTACGGCATCTTTTCAGGATACGGCGATATTACGGGCGGAATGATAAGCCTGGCCGCAAGAGATCCGGCTTACAATACCCTGATGGATATCGAGCCGATGCTCTGGTTCACCCTGACTCTTTCCTCATTCTTTGCCATCCTGTTTTTGCCAAGACAGTTTCATGTCATGGTGGTGGAAAACTCCGATGAGCTTCATCTCAAGAAGGCCATGTGGCTCTTTCCGCTCTATCTCTTGTTGATCAATTTATTTGTTCCTGCTATCGCCTGGGGCGGCGTGCTCCTCAATACACCGGGTCTGAAGGATGCCTTCATCATAACCATGCCTTACAGCATGGGTCAGGATGCCCTCTCGCTCTTCGTGTTCATTGGCGGCACTTCCGCAGCCACGGCCATGATCCTGATTGAATCAGTTGCCGTGGGGACCATGCTGCTTAACGATCTGGAGATGCCTTATATCCTGAGCCATATCAAGAAGGAAAGCAATCTGGCCGATACGCTTCTCAATACCAGACGGGCGAATATCCTTCTGGTCGTGCTCCTGGGATATCTTTACTCCCGGGCAGTCGCTTACCAGACTCTCGCTGACATTGGCGTTGTCTCATTTCTGGCGGCAAGCCAGATGGCTCCAGCCGCTCTGGGCGGCCTGTACTGGAAGAGAGGCAACCGGAAAGGGGCTATGGCGGGCCTTACCTCCGGATTTTTGCTCTGGGCTTACACCGCCCTCATTCCCACGATTGCCAAAGGAAATGTCTGGCTGGCGGACCTGGTCAGGGATGGGCCTTTTGGCATATCCATCCTCAGGCCCACCAACCTATTCGGGCTTGACCTGGATATCTGGACTAACTCTGCATTCTGGACCCTTCTCATCAACTGCAGCCTATATGTTCTCGTATCTATTGCGAGCAGGCCCGGTTCGGATGAGGAGAGCACCGCGGCATGCTTTGTGGATGCTTACCAGCAGGACCGGGCAATTCATTTGCCGGACAAGAAAGCTGTGCACCAGGGAACAGTCGAAGAGCTGGAGGCAACTTTAGCGCACTACATTGGTGAGACCCCTGCCAGAATCGAGGTCGATGCCTACCTTGAGCGCCTGGGCACCAGCCGCGAGAGGATTGAGTCGGACCAGCTTCACCAGCTCTGGGGCCAATTTGAAAAGACGCTCACCGGTTCAGTTGGTCCTTCGGCTACCAAGATGATCGTACAGGATCATGTGACTGTGAAACCGGTGATGGAGGTCGCCAAAGAGACCCTTCCGGCGTATGATCTGGCGCGGGGAAAGATCTATGTCGCGCCTGAGATCGCCTATGAGGTCTTCACCGATCAGATAACTCATGGAGTAGAGGGGCTGTGCATCACTCATGATTCTCCGGAGGATGTGAGGGCGCACTGGGGATTTACTGAGACGCCCATCATCAAGCTCTCCGAAGAGAAAGGAAGCGATCGCTATATCTCTCCCAGAAACCTTCCTCTGCTCTTTGTTACTATCAAGTCGTTTGTCGAGTCTAGCAAGAACAGCATAGTTCTCATAGACAGCATTGGAAAGCTCATCAAGGAAAATGAGGGGAAAATACCCCAAAGGGAGATGCTCGACTATGTCTACCAGATTGAGCTTTTGGCCCGCAAGTCTCATTTTATACTGGCGGAAGAGCGGGATTTTGTTCATATGGAGATGACTTCGAGCATAAATGAGGCAAAGGAGCTGATATTTTCGCTGGGTCCCCTTTCCAGCTATCTCTTCCAGGTCTTCTCCGATGCCATGCTCTCTCAGCTGCATGATGATGCCATACGGGGGGCGGTTATGCAGGCCAATGAGCAAATTGCCGCCCGGGAGTTCTTTGAGACCCTCAGGCAAACGCAGACGCCATCAGACGATTCGGTAAGCGCCTGCGATTCCGACATGAAAGATGCGCTGCAGTCCGGATTGTCACTTAATATCCCGCAGGATCTGGTGCTCACAAGACGCAGCTTCTTTATGGCGGTAAGAAGACTGGGCAGGATCATAAAAATATTTGATCCCGCCTTTGATATTGTCGTGACACTGGCCGATCTCATGAAAAGCTATGGCCGAAGTCCCTATGAGATCTCTCTTATCCCCGGCACAACATATATCATTGCGGAAGAAAAGCCGCAAAAGAGCCTGGAGCTGTTCAGCGAGCTGGTGAGGCATGGCATGGACGGTCTGTGCATGAGCCGCTATAATCCGGCGACGCTTAACGAAAGGTATAATGTGCCTGCCGATACGGTCATTTGGCTGACTCAGAAGAGCGAGCCGGAATACAGGACTGTGGACCCGACGAACTTCCCACGGCTCTCCAGCATGATCTCCGATTTCCTGGCCAGAGCTAATTATCCGATCATCCTGCTGGAGGGTATGGGATACCTCATCACCCAGAGCAACTATGAGACTGTTCTCAGGTTCGTCCAGTCTCAGAGGGATGAGATCGCCCTGAGGAACGCAATAATGCTTGTGCATATCGATCCACTCTCCCTGGACACAAAGGAGCTGCACCGTTTGAGCAGCGAAATGGAAACCTTCAATGCTTGATATTGAAAAGCCTTTTAATAGTTAGCGATGGATATCCGGTATCATGTACGATACAGGATTTATATTGCTATTCATCGTCATAATATTTGGCGCATTCCTGATCCTGAGGTCCATAAAGAATTTCGTGCTCAATGCCATAATGGGTCTGGTGATTCTTTTTCTGGCAAACGCGGTGGCCGGACTTGGAATCGGCTATGGCTGGCTGGTGATCCTGATCTGCGGCATAGGCGGTGTCCTGGGCGCATTCCTGGTGATACTGCTTCACTTTATGGGGTTAGGGGTTTAGATCGCATTCATTTTTTCGTCACTTGGTAGCGCGCCTTCCAGGTCATCATTTATTGTGGAATTTATATTATTGATATTCTGCAAAAGCTCATTTCCGGAAGATGTGGTCTTATAAAGCCGTTCCTCTTTGACCAGATATCCGTGCGATATCAGCCAATCGAGGTACTGTCCCGCATTCTTGAAATTCAGGTTTGCCTGATATACTATTCTGGTTTTGCTTGACCCTTCTCCCTTGCAAATACTGAGAATGCCGCCAAGTATTTCCAGCTTGTTTCTTCGTGCCATCTCCTGATATCTCCCCTTTATCAGCCTCCTTGTATCTTATATATTAGATACTGATAAAACTTTCGTAACTTTGATATTGTGTATTCTTCCGTTGATAATCAGACCTAAAAAATATACAAAAATGCAAATCTGTATATGGTTTCGCTATGCTGCATACTCTATGTCTGCGGCACTGAAAAAAAGCAGTTATCCGGATACAATTGATGCAACAGCTCCGTCCAGTTCTTCTGCATCTATTCGCAGCTGTTCGTCTCCCTGGACCCTGAGCTTTGCCAGATCCCTGCGCAATGGCCCTAAGCGCAAGTTTGCATCGGATTTTTCTGTCACGGAGACGATCTGCTGCAACCTCTCCAGCTTCAGCCTCATTGCATTCTGCCTTTTGAGCAATTCCGACAGATCTCGCAGGGCCTTTACGATGCTTTTGCCGCGAGCCGTTAGCTCCAGGTGATTGATCCTTCCCTCCGGTCGCGACCTGATCAAACCCTGTGCTTCCAGCTCGTGAAAGATGCTGCAAGTATGGGGCAATGTGGAATCAATGCGCCTGGCTACCAGGGCGGCGTAAGCGTTCTCCATCTCATCCACGGCAATCAATGCCAGAACGGGCTTTTCCCGGAGGAAAAGCCGTTCTAATTGTCCGAGCATCTCACTTTCGCCCTTCAGGACAGCGCGCCCGCCTGCATCTGAGACGGCGTTATGACCGGCGCAGAAAGAGCCAGCTCCGGCAGAGTTATCTCTGCAGGCTTGTTGAAGTCGTAATACAGGTCTTCAGTCACTATGCTAACCGAGATCTCTCCCAGTCGAATTGACTGATTGAACATCTTCATCTGGCTAGTGCTGGGATCAAGTCCTCCAATGATCTCCGGCGTCATGGAGAAGCTCATTGTGCTCTGGTATTTCACAGGCAGATAGGACGTCTTGGAGATCCAAATCGTCTTTTCTATTTTGCCGGTCTCATTCAGCTCGGTTCTGTTGACCGATGGCAGATACATGGGATACTGGGTAATTTTGGCAGCTATGGCAAAGGCGGCATTTTGCAGATTTGTTTGATCGCCGCTTCCCGTAACGATCTTCAGTTTGTAGGCATCTTCACCATTGATGGACTCTGAGCCCAGATCCTCAGTAGTGGATAGATTGAATGTTGCGGCGATTGCCTTTACCTGATTATTTCTGTCCGGTCCCCAAACCTCTTCCTTGGACCTGGGGTCGGAAAGGTGCGTCCAGTTGCCGCTCTCATCATTTACGTAAGTTGAATTTCCAATCTGGTACACATCGGCTTTTGTGGTGCTTCTGTTGGCAGGCTGGCCCGCCATGTCCATCTGGTTATTAGTCGAGCCGGTGGCATGAGCCTCCAGGCTTGAAAGATTTACAACCGCCAGCGTGTCGGCAGTTTCGGTAATAGTAGTTGACTTTTCGGCAGTTGCATTGTTCCCGGATTCGAGCTTGAGCATCTGTGTCATTGAGCTTTTGATGCTGTAGCTGGTCAGGTTTTCGGCGGCGGCAACGGACAGGTTCTTGAGTTCCGCCGGACTCTTTTCTGCAACGCTCGGGCTCTTTTCTGTGCAGCCGGAGAGCCCTACGGCAATTAATACGATAACTAACAATAGTCTCTTCATATTTTCAGCTCCAATCTCAATCAATCATGTTTAATCTTTCTTGGCTGGCAAAAACTTTTCGCCAGTGATCATCTCGAAGAGTTTGATATATATTCGGCTGGTCTCCTGCACTACTTCCGGTGGCAGTGCCGGAATGGCCGGTTCAGCTTTGCCGGCATCGCGGGCCGAATAGAGCTGATCTTTATAGCCGGTCCTCCGGTAGTACTGTCGCACATACTCCTTGGAAAGGTCCACAAACTCGCCCTGCTCGTAGCGGGCCTTATCCCAGAAGCGGTCTTCGTCGGCAGTTCCGTAGACATCGATCACCATGATCCGTCTCTCCTCGTCGAAGGCCAGCTCCTTTTTGCCATCTACGTGAATCAGGCCGCGCGATCCAACGCTCCTGCCGATGTCCTCATCGATCTTGAGCACGACCTCCCTGGCATCATCGTATTCCTGGGATGACAGGCCGGAGATCTGCAGAGCTTCCTCTTTTTTCAGCAGTCTGTCCGTCTTCTCAAGCTTGGTCGAGACCTCGATGAACGGTTCAGGCAAAGCCTCGCCAGAAGTAATCTTGTGCCCGGGGGCAAAGCCCAGATCTGTGGCCTTGACCTTGCCCTCATTGACTCGATCGTATAGAGATCCGGCCACAAACCAGCGGCAGATCCACTCCAGAGGAATGAGATAGTTTTTGGAAGAGGCGGTGATCTGCTGAGGCTGGATTATGTCCACCTTTTTGCAGATCATTCCTGCGGGCGGCAGGTACTCGATAAAGTGCGTCTTGATGCCCATTTTTTCGGCTCTTCCAAACCAATACATGCCCTCTCGGCTGAGGGTCTCGCCCTTGAAGGGGATCTGACTGGGAATAATCTTATCAAAGACGGAAATGTTGTCTGTAAAGCGGAATTCCAGTCGGTCGCCCAGGTCGTAGGCCTCTTTGACCTTGCCCTTCATCAAAAGCTTACGCTGCATCGTCGGTGGTTACTCCTTCCTTGGATAATAATCCTTTTGTCCATTATTCTGTCAACTACCGCGTCCTTAAGGGCGCGGCTTGCGACTACGCAAAAAGTCGTGTCGCGTCTGGCGGGCTGACTATACGTTACTTTGGGTTACATTTTGATCACTTGGATTTGAGGTTATTTAAGCCTAAAAAACCCACTATTTAGGCTCATTTTTCGCTTGTAACGGAGTAACTGAAAATTATTAAACTGATTTTAGGGAGAGATATCCAAGGTGATATGCCGGAGTTTTAGTTACAAGGTTATAGGATTGATGCATGTAGTCGCCTCAACTACAGGAGAAAAATCTGATTATGAGCAGTATTAATACGGAATAACCGCATATGTATCTACAATGGAACTGGCTTATTATGGTAGGACGAGGTGTAAATATGTATGCAGCAAAGAGGTTTCTGGCTAGTATTGCATTGCTTATGCTTGTTGCGAATGCAGTTGATGCTCGTGAGGGAAATCCATACGCGGATCAGCTTAATCCGTCAGGACCTGGACCAGTAATTACTAAGGAACAGGGATTTGGTGAGTATGAACTTACGACTCCCGTTCTTGATTTATCAATAGTCCCATTCATTGACATCATCTACATAAATACTTGGCAAGCAGCAGCCGGAAATTCCGAGCGAGTGTTCGTCGGGATTGAAATTACTCAATTGGGAACTGATATTATGGGATTGGATAATGCGAATTTCAAGGTTGAGCCGATCTCTGTTCCTGCATATGGCCCTGGTGTCCGCATCAGTTCAGTTGAAGAGGTAACAGACGCGGTCCACTTTTATGTACTGGAAATGATTCCTGAACAAATCTGCAAATCTGTTGATTACCCATCCAAAGCGCCTGCTCCGTGTAAGCAGTTAACCTGGATGCCAGGTGATTATTCTTTGAAGTTACACTATATTGCAGGTGGCAAAGAAATTACGGATAAGCTTATCGAATTCACCATCTGATTTATATAGTTTATATTTTTTTGGGCCTGCGGCCCAAAGTGAATGATTTAAAAATTGGATGCTGTCTCCAGTATATGCATGCTAAGAGAGATCTCATGAATAGTTTCCTGATGAGGTAATTGGCATCCAGTCAGGCAAAATGGCAGCATAACTTTTTCCAGCAAGCCAAAGTCTTAATAGATAATAGTGATAATTAATCGAGCGGAGGCGCAGAAAATATGCGAATGTATTTGCTATTGCTGGTCATGCTCTCTATAACCATTGGAGCAGGACTTGCCGCAGATGCGGTTACAGGTGATGCACAGTCTTTTAAGCATGCCCTGGAACAGGACGGATTCACTGTGCAGCAAGGCAGAATAGGCTATCTGGATCTGATCAAGCTATACGATACCGGAGTATTGCCTTCTGCATACGGAAACAATCCAACCACAAAATACCTGACATATTTTGTTCCGCCCGCTCCTGGCCGCACCGTACCTGAACTGTTTTCCCGAATCACCAATGCGCTCGGAATGGATCAGGGCACATCTGCTTTCTGGTCGCTGGGTCCGGATGAAGCAGTGGTATTCGTAGGAAGAACTCCGCCTGAGTGCAGATACTTCAGCTTCGATCATTATCTGCTGTCCAGGACATATGGCAATGAAACCCGGTGGGTCTTTGCCAACCTGGCGGATACGGTTAACAATCTGGTCATCAATACCGAAGGAACGCCCAACGGGACGGTAGGCGATCCCTTCAATCAGACCACAGTGATAGTCGCCACGGCTGACAGAGGCACCGATCAACGCATTCGGGCGACGGCTGTTTCTGCCGGCTATTCGAGCGATATATTCAACACTCAGGTGTTTCCTTCATCCTTGCTGAATATGGGCCTGGAGGATAGCTCAGATAAATTCTTGATGCTGATTCGTCCTGCCCTGTACAAAGACAAGCAAGCGGGCAGTGACTACCTCAATAACACACCCGCGACGGTCTTCCGGGTAACTCCCAATGAATCTGCTAAGCTGGACCCATACGATTATCCGAAGCTGAGAGTGCGGGGAACTGGCACAACAGAGCTTGGTCTGATGGGTGATCTCGAAGAGCTGAGGATGGCAATCCTGGATAAATACAATGGATCGAATGCCACAGAGCTTCCCACCAGCATTGCTGTCCCTGCGGGAAGCGATGCCATTCAGAGAGGAATAGATGCTGTTGGGCCAAATAACGATGCATTCTATATTTGGTCGGCAAACCAAACAGTCTCTTCGCCGACACCTCCTTTCCCCAACCTCCGGCTTTACTACGATTTCCTGCGAGATCCTCCTGTCACACTGGGCGCCGATAGTGATGAATTTATAATCGTCTACGGGGTCAACCATGTGGCAACGGGGAAGGCCACCTACTCGAACTTCGCACTCTATGGGGCGGATGTGTGGAATGGTGTTGGATCAATTGAAGATCTGCTCTTAAATGGGACGGCTGAAGAGTATCTCCCGGATAATCCCAATGCGAAATATCTCTACGTCTACAAGATTGCCAGGAATTGCAGCGGCGATGCTCATTGCTTTGCGGTTCCCACCGGCCCCGGTGCCTACGGAATATCTCTAGACCAACCGATCCTCATAGCCTGGAGAAGCTACCTGGAAGCGGCCACGAAGACCGGTCCGTCCAGCACGGAGATGGTTTACGATAGGGCCATAAAGTTCGATCCAAAGAGGTAGGGCAAAAGATGCTGGGGCATGTTGGCATGCTCCAGATCTTTCTGCTTTCTATTTTGTGGAGCGCGCTGAATTATTCTGCCCGGAGCCCCGGCGGCGCGACTGCCATTGATTTTTGCAGGGTTTCGCATAATATCAATATTTTCTTGATTCCCACCACAAAGGACAAAATGAATAAATGCCTCACAAAGAAAATTTATAAGATTAGTGCAAAGATTTTTTTCCCTCTCTTTCCCCTCTGCGCCTTCCTTGCCTCTTCGCGGCAATAACCACAGACCGCCTTCATCCGCTCTCGCGCCGCGAATCTGCGTGCCTGTCGATCTCGCTCGCCAGCACCGTCGCAGGGGGAAAGCCCTGCCTGGCTTCGTCCGCCGGGCTGACCGCAAACGGTTTGGCTTTTCCGGGAAGAAGAAGCCCCTCTCGAAAAAATCGCCCTGAGGAAAAAAGAGATATATTGAAGCGGATTAATTGTAATTGATGCCAAGACTGACCGCCTTCGTCTCGGGCATGGTCCAGAAGACCGGATACAGATCAAGGGTAGTGATTCTGGCTAATGCCTTCGGACTATCTGGATATGTGCAGAACCTTCGCAGTGGCAAAGTAAAGATCGTCGCAGAAGGAGAGAAAACCGATCTGATTCGTTTTCTCAATTGCCTGACCATAAGAGATGCTCTAATCGATGTGCAGAGCATCGAGAATGAGATCTCTGCCGGCACCGGTGAGTTCACGGGATTTGAAAAGATGGTATCGAGCGGCGAGACTGATCAGCGCCTGGATAAAGCTGCAGATCTGCTCAAAGATCTCATTGTGGTCACCAAAGATGTCGTAGTGGAACTGAAAGCCACCCACGAAGAGATTCGAGGCGTCCGGGATGAAGTAAAAGGGGCCCGCGAAGACATCAAGGGTGTCCGGGACGAGGTGAAAGGAGCACGCGAGGACATCAAGGGCGTGAATGTCGCTGTCCAGAACGTCTGCCAGGCGGTCAATAGCATCGGAAATGCTCTGTCTGAGAAGATAGACGGTGCAAAAGACGAGATAGTCAATGAGGTCAAAGGGCTTCGCTCCGATTTAAAAGGCGATCTGAAAGGAAGACTGGTCCGGATGGACGCTGATCTATCGCAGATAAAAGCCAAGTGTGGCCTCTAGGCGCTATTTTTAGAAAGATCCGGACCGGTAGATCCATAGGTCTATCCAGATCGCATATCTTGATATCCTTTCATCTCCAACTATTGTCCAATTATGCCCGTTCTATCCATACTCGCCTGCCGGATGCTGGAGGACGAGCTCGCTAGCCTTCTCTCCGCCGATCGAGAGGTCCGGGAGCTTTTCCTCGTAGATGGAAAGGATTCCCTGATTCTCTCCGCCAAGCTGAAGGCGAAAAATCGCCCTCATCTCCTCCTTAGCCTGGAAGAAATCGCCCTGCACCTCCGGGTCCGGGGTCAAATGGCTGCAAATGCATCCATCTTCGCCCCCAACAACAGCCGCAGAGCAGAGGGGCTTACTGTAGTTGTAAGGCCGCTTGCCCTCGGGCTGCACTCCGACCTGGACCGGCTTCGTACTGCTGCGTATGACTGCATTCAGAGCCTGTGCCCGTTCTCAGACCGGATACTGATCTTCTACGGCAAATGCGGCGGCTTTCTGGCAAATCTGGAGCGCGACCTGCCCGGTCTGCCCTGCCCCATCAGCTTGATTGCCGATGAGGGCGGAGCGCGAATCGAGGACTGCATTGCCATTGCTCTGGGCGGAAACGAATTCTATGATCGGGCTCTGACCGAGCATCAGGACGCGGCCCTCTTCATGACGCCCATGTGGGCCTCCAACTGGAGGGCGATGGGCCAGGAGGACGCCGCCGCGGGCAAAGGGCGCGATCTGAGCGCGACCATCAGGGCTTCCGGCATGAAAAGGGTGGTCCGGATCGATACCGGCCTCCGATTCGAGCCGGGCTTCGAGGAGAAGGTAGATGAATTCGCCATGAACTTCGGGCTGGAGAGGATCGATATGCCTGGTGGGACTGCTCTGGCAAAGGGCTGTTACGAGAAGGCAAAGGCCAGCCTGACCGCGGCCCGGCCCGAGAGCGCCCGCCCAGACGGGCGGAGGAAAGGCCTATTCAGATGTCTGCTGGAACTATTGCGGGCCGTCTGTCGCATGACGTGATGCACGACGTGATGCGTGACCTGAACCACAACCTGAACCATGACGCAAAAGATGCTGCCGAGCGCTACCAGCAGAAAAGATGGCCGGCCGCAATGCAGGAGACGAGATCTTCGAGCTGGCCCGCGCCCAATTCTCTGACCCGCCGAGCGGAGCAATGGCTATGATGGATGGCGAACGCTCTGGCCGAAGTGGGGCCAACATGCGCAGATGAGTCATAAAATGAGCATTCTAGGCCTCATATGAGATGCCTGAAGAGTTCATATGATGTTTACCTTCATATATCTCTGATAGTGTAATTGCTGCTATCAAGTTAAATCACAGATGGTAGGAGAAGGGTGATAAAAATGACATCTAACGCGAAATCGGGACTTATGTCCGCCAGGATTTGCATGGTTTGCATTTCCGTCTTACTTACTGCCGGCTTGATTGGCATTGGGGCCGCTGATAGTTTCAGCAGCATTTACAAGAGCCAGGCCCCTCAGACTGCTATGGAACGGGCTGAGCTGTTCAAAGTGATGCAGAACTCAGATGCAGTAGATAATCCCCAAAATGCACTGAACGGGGCAGACCTGTACAAAGCGCTTCAGAATCCCTACGTTTACAATGATCCACAAGGGGCACTGGAGCTGGCCAATACATACAGAGAGCTTCAAAAGCACAATGCAGTCTACTCCAGCTCTCGCACTGAGGATAACTGGCCTTACTGGGCAAATATGTGGCTGAACGGGCCTCAGGGAATCAGCGGCGCTCTGGATGGTGCTGTTGTATATTCCGCACTATCCAACCCTTATAAGTTCAATGATCCTCAAGGGGCACTGGAATTGGCCAATACATACAGAGAGCTTCGAAAATACAATGCAGTCTACTCCAGTTCTCGCGCTGAGGATAATTGGCCTTACTGGGCCAATATGTGGCTGAATGCATAATGAAACTGAAGATTTGAATTGAAGTGCTGAAGAGTTAAGAGCCCGGATCAGATCGGGCGTTCTTCTTCACGTTTTAGTATCCGATTTTTATATGTTCTTATAAATTAATTCATTTGGCGGCTTGAAGATCTCGTCAGTTACAAGAAAAAACTGCAATCATGACATCGCAAAGGCCTGCAACGCAGCCGGATGTTCATGTGACATTGAGCCGAGATCTACATAAAAACAATCCTGATAAATGCGTAAGGATAGTATTGCCATGTAAGAAACTGAATAGGAGGACTAAAATGAGCAAGATCAAACTGGCATTGGCCATCCTGGCCATTGGCCTGCTCTATTTCATGAGCAACGCATCGGCGTTTCCGAATCATGACGGACATTATACGCATTATCCCGGATCGTGGGGACCTGCGACCTATCACTGGTACACCCCTTCATACTATTACTATAATTACTTCGATCCCTGGTGGAATGCCAATTTCTACGGTCCGTTTACATACCACGACTGGTATAGCTGGGGGTGGTGAAGGCAAGAGCGACTCACCTGAATCCAGGCGACGATAACGAGGAGCCAGCCCCCTCAGGCGTACCACCTCTTTTTTCACTTTTTCCTTTATCTCAAGACATCTTCCGCATTGCCCGCTAACACCGGCAAGATCGACGGCCAAACAGGACCGGAATGGTGCGAAACAACAGGCTGGATCAGAACTCCAGCAGACTGCTCTGCACTGGAGTGGACAGGAGCTTTGCCTGTTTGCGCCACTGACCGGCAGGAGTTCTGATTCGCGTTTCCATCTCCGCCAGGGCCTCAGCCAGGCTGGAATATCGCGCCGGCGGCGAGTTCATGGCCGCTCTGGCCGCTTCCCGCACTACCCACACGCCGAGGGGTGCCCAGTAGCTCTCAGAGATCTCTCGCACCACCAGCACTCCCGCCTGCCTGCCCTTTTTGGCAAGGTGCTCCAGGACGGCCAGGCGCGCTGCATAGTAGCCGCCCGCAAGATGGCTGTATCCCTTGCGGGGCCGCGCGTCCTCTCCGTCTGAGCCTATGAATCCCTCTTCCGCCCAGACGGATCGGGCCATCCAGATCTCCACCAGCTCAAAGCGGAAGGACTGCGGCATAAGGAGTATCTCAAAGTGGTTTCCCATTCCCTCGCCTGAGTAGAGGTAGTAGCCGTTCTGCGGGACGCAGTCCAGCACCTTCTCCTTGAGCTGTTTTCCTATCATATCGTCGGAAGCGGTGATCGACCAGCGGGTGGGCACCAGCCGCCTCTTCCTGCCCAACAGTCCCAGGGATAGAATGCGAGAAATGTGATCCGTGCCGATTCCGCTGGCATAAAGCTCGCCCACCGCCACTGTGGCGAGGGCGTCTCTGTCCTCGGCAATCTGGTCAACCTTCCTGGGAATGAGCGGATTGGTGGTGATCTGCATCCCAGATATCTCGCCGGACGGCCCGGATGGAGAGAGCACTCCGTCGAACTGCAGATTGCCCTGAGGTGGCCGGCAAAAGGTGACCTCCGTTCCCACGGGGGCAGTGGAGAGTGCGATCTGCTGTATGGCCTCCAGCATCCTTCCCGGTGCCTGCGCATCCTTTATCGCGATCTTGCTCTCGGAGCGGACCATTGCCGAGCGGGCGGCTATTATCTCGCCGATGTCCCTGGAGAGACTGGGCGGCTGTACCGGTCCGTCGAGGCTGCCGCCTGCGGGGAGCATCGGCCCGGCTCTGACAAGCGGATAGCCGTGCCTGCCCACGAAGACCTCGGGCGGGGATAGCCCCTCCAGGCGCAGGCCGATGCGGGGCAGCGCTGCCGTCTCCTCCAGGCGGCGCAGTATGGGGCAGACAGGCCGCCCGCACAGCCCACGGCCTTTGCAGGTGATGCATTTCATCAATGTAGCAAGGACCTTATAGGTTATATCACTATTATTCTCCTCGATGACAGACAGGTTGATACCGGCAGTCGCCCAGGACGCCAGGACCGGCGAGGTTCTCATGCTGGCCTACATGAATGATGAGGCGCTGGCCAAGACCCGCGAAACCGGCAAAGCCCATTACTGGTCCCGTTCGCGAAAGAAGCTCTGGCTGAAGGGCGAATCCTCCGGTCATTATCAGCGGGTCCTGGAGATAAGAATCGATTGCGACGAGGATGCCATCTTGCTGCTGATCGAACAGGAGGGCGGAGCCTGCCATACTGGCTACAGGTCGTGCTTCTACCGAACCCTGGACGGCAAGATCGTGGGCGAGAAGGTCTTTGAACCCAAGGATGTCTATCGATGAGCCTGGACGGAGGGGAAGCTGAACGAACATACCCGCTCTACGACAGCCTGTTCCTCAAGGCTGAGGCCAGAGTATCGAAGGACCGGGCGGGTGCGGCAAGGGTGAAGGTTGACGCCAGCGGCCCTCTGGTCCATCTGCCTCTCATCCAGGACGCTTTGCAGATGTTCGATGGCCAGATTGCCGCCTGCGCCGACCGGGAGGAGCTGTGCCTCTCCACCTGGGTCCCGCCCATCCCCAGCCGGGCGTTCTCCAGGATGGCAGAGAGCCGGATGCAGGCCGTTCTGGGCAGGCGCACCCCGGACCAGGTTACCATATCCATAACCGAGGAGTGCCCCAACCGCTGCGCCCACTGCGCTCTGCCCAATTCCGGAAATAAGCTCCGCCTGGAACCTCAGACGGTCAAGGATCTCATCAGCCAGATTCTGGAGATGGGAACCACGCTGGTGATATTCGACGGAGGTGAGCCTGCTCTTTATCAGGAGCTGCCTGAGCTGGTGGAGGCAGTAGACGACCGGGCGGTCTCCACCATCTTCACTTCTGGGGCAGGATTTACGGCTTCGCTTGCCCGTCGGCTTAAGGACGCGGGCCTTTACGCAGTCAACGTCAGCCTGGACAGTCCCATCCGATCTGAGCATGACAGCATGCGCGGTAGGGAAGGCGTCTTTGATGAGGCGATGCAGGCCATAGAGAACGCCCTTGCCGCCGGACTTCTTGTCGATCTCTACGTGGTCCTGCGCCGGGAGAATATGCATGAACTGCAATTGTTCTATGACCTGGCTCGCCGCGTGGGCGCACATGAGCTTACCTTCTTTGAGGTGGTCTCGACGGGCCGCTGGTCTGAGCGGCAGAATACCGCCCTTCTGCCGGAAGATCACGCCCTTCTGGACGAATTTGTGAAAAAGGCAGGAGAGAGCGGAGAGCTCCGCATATTCTCCGTTCCAGAGGCCTACAGGCGCTTTGGGTGCTTTGCTGCCACCAGCTGGATGCACATCACGCCCGCCGGGCAGGTTTATCCATGTTCCTGCTATCCTCAGTCCTGGGGCAGCATCTTCGAGGAGCCCGTCGAAAAGATCTGGCAGCTGATGAGCGCTTTTCCCTACAAAAAGAGCAGCGTATGTCCTATGAGAAAATAAGGCGTTTTAATACCCGTTTTAATCAAAATTGCTCTGCAATGAGGCCTGCAAAAACCGATTGAGATTAATTCAAATTTATCAGGCACGGTTTCAATCAATAAATCTATATAGGACATTAATCATGAACAATATCGATCGAATTATGGACTTGACACCTGTTCAAAGAGATATCTTAACCGCATTGATCAACATTCATCGTGTTGAAGGACGAGCCGTAAAGGGCGAGGAGATAGCCGAGCTGATTGACAGAAATCCTGGTACAATCAGAAATCAGATGCAATCCCTCAAAGCACTGAACCTGGTTGAAGGCGTGCCCGGTCCCAAAGGTGGCTACAGGGCTACGGGATCGGCTTTTGAGGCGCTGAATATCGAAGCCGCGGGAGATGTCGTAACCGTTCCCGTGATCCGCAATGGAGTGGTGATGGATGGAACCACCGCCAGCGAGATCGTGTTCAACAAGGTCATGCAATCTCAGCAATGCGACGGCGTGGTGCGCATCATCGGAAACATCCGCGAGTTTAATGTGGGAGACGGAATCGAGGTCGGACCCACACCGGTAAACAAGCTCTACATCAGAGGAACCGTCACCGGCAGGGATGACACCATGAGCCGCATCATCTTCCATATCGAGGAGATGATATCCGTGCCCAAGGTGGCAGTCAAGGGAATCGCCAGACGGGCCATACACATACCGCCCACCGCCTCTTTGCAGGAAGTGTCGCGCATACTGGTGCACAATGGAGTATCCGAGGCGCTGGTGGACGACAGTTCACCTGGATTGATCAACCTGGCAGACATCGCTCGCGCCGTGGCGGACGGCAGGGCAAATCAGGAAGCCAGGGAGATCATGAACCGCGGTTTCCTGACTATTGACTCTGAGGAGCCCATTTACGAGGCAATCAAGATGCTGGGCAGGACTGGAGCCAGCCAGCTTGTGGTAAGCGAAGCGGGGTCCATGTGGGGCATAATCTCGCCCGGTGACCTGGTGAAGACGCTCACGCCGGTCTGATCTCTGTTCCAGTGTGCCCGCCCAGGGCACCCTTTCTCAGGTTTTCAATAATGCTGCCCAGGACTATCGCCGTGGGTATCCGGCTCCTCTCGATGATCTTGGCGGCCAGGGGATCGACGGGCGAGCGCGAGCCGGCCTTCATCTCCGTTCCCGCGGCCATCCGGGCCAGCTCCTGATGGGTCATGCGGGCGAGCTTTTTGGCCGTCGGGTCCGTCTCAGGGTCGGCGGTGTAGACTCCGTCCACGGATGTGGCGACGATGATCCTGTCGGCGCGCACGTACTCCGCCAGAAGAGCTGATACCGCGTCGGTAGTCTGTCCCGGGGCCACGCCTCCCATGACCACCACTTTGCCAGGGCGGGCCAGGTGTGCTGCGCCAGCGTAGCTGTCCGGGATCTCCTGAGGGGCAGCGTCACCCAGGGCGGCCACGAGCAGAGCGGAGTTGATCTTGGTAGCGCCGATGCCAATCATGTCGCAGAACATCTCGCTCGCGCCTAGAGCCCGGGCCTTGCCGATGTACTCGCGGGCGATCTTTCCCCCGCCCACTACTACGAAGATCTGGTGCTCTGCCGCCAGCTCCTTCAGGGCGGCGGCGTATTCCTTGAGGCTCTGTGCATCGCGGCCCGCAAGGATGGAGCCGCCTAAAGAATAGACGAATATCATGCAGTCTGTCTGAAGCCAGGGAGAGATAAATAGGTTCCTCGATATTCGAGCATAAAAAAATGATGGGCCGAGCGCTTATGATCACACCCACGAAGAGAGCCGCCAAATGTATAGCTTGCTAAGTTGCAGAAAAACTCAAAGAAGCCCTTGATATTGCCTCAATTTGACGCATCCGTGATTTGTTCAGCCATCTTTCGCCAGAGCGCGGGCGTGGTCCAGGCCGGGAACGGATGCATTGGGCTTCTCCTCCCAGCACCTCTTTAGTGCTCTCCGCACACTGGAGGTCTGCGATCATCCGGACCCTTTCCTCGGACCGGTGGAAGAGGTTGCCCTTCTGAGGGATGCCCAGCGCTGCAGCCTGGTGGCTCGAAATGCGAGACCGGATGGCAGTATTCTGGAAGCGCCAGCAGTGCACAGGTCCTGGATGGCACAGGCGGCGGTAGGGGAAAACCCCGGTGAGTCCGCCGAGACTCTGAAGCGGCTGGCCGGAGACCAGAATCAGAGCATGAGGAAGGCGGCGCGGGGGAGTATGGATTGGTGTATGGATTAGGAGATTTCGTGCCATATTTGAAAAAAGATTTATCCGGACGATTTTAATATATGCCCATGAGACCCACTTGGTTTTTTGCTGTTTTGGTGGCCCTGATAATCATCGCTTCCGGGCAGGCTATCGCCGTTGCCCCGTCCGTTACCTTAAAAGCAACTGATAATGCAACCACAATACGATTCGTATTTGACAGAGATTATGGCCCCTTCACCTACGAGGATAACGGTTCAGTCCGTGGCTTTGAGCTGGATTTATTGAATTTGATAGGCGAGGTGGAAGGATTTTCTGTGACGCAGCAACCCATGATCTGGGCTGATGCACAGCTCTCCTTCCAGAAGGGACAAGCAGATGTCATTGGAGGATTCATCAAGACCGAAGAGAGGCAAAAGCTGTACAACTTCACCGAAAGCCCGCACGGGACATGGGACATAATGACCTTTGTGAGAGATGATAGCGGTATCAAATCTGCGTCCATGCTTAAGGGCAAAAAGGTTGCTGCACAGAAAGGAAGCGTTTCTTATGACATCGTGAAGAACCAGACAGGCGTTCAGCTTCTGGGTTATGATTATGAGCAAGAATGCCTGCAGGCACTGCTCCAGGGCGAAGCGGATGCATTCGTATGTGGTAGCTCATCTACCCGGTTTAGGATAAGGCAGCAGAATATTTCAGGCATAAGAGCCCTGGCCACGCCATGGGAGATGCACTCACTGTACTTTGGAGTCAGGGACAGAGAGCTCAAGGAATCTCTCGATAGAGGAATGGAGACAATAATTCAGGACGGAAGATACGACCAACTCTATCGCCGGTGGTTTGTGCGAGAGCTTGAGGGGCCAGAAATTTCTGCACTGGTGAACGCCTCATATGAGGCAAGTCTGAACGCCTATGCTCCGTATTCGGGCTTTGCTGTGGGTGCGGCAGTGCTCACCGACTCGGGCAGAATCTACTCCGGCTGCAACATAGAAAATGCGCTCTACGGCTATTCCACCAGCGCGCTAAAGGTCGCAATCTTTAAAGCGATATCTGATGGTGACGGCAATATCCGGGCGGCTGTTAATTTTCTGCCTGATGGTAGTGCAGTTGCACCCGCGGGAGACGAGCGCCAGATCCTCTTTGAGTTCAATAGAGGCACTCTGGTAATCCTCGGTGAGAACGGAAACTACGAGACAAAAATGGTGTCGGAGATATTTCCTTACGCATTTGAAATGAGAAGCTGAGCAAAGCTTCTCAAATTTTATTCATCTCAATCCTGATTTTACTATCCGTCCAGACTCTCGTCTGGATAGACTCTCTGTCTAGACTCTCTGCCAGTGATATCCTGAGTAGCTCTGAGGCTTCTCCCTGGCCACCATCTCGTCGTTGGACAGAACCTCCAGAACAAGGGTGCCGTATCCCGCAGCATTGCCCTTTGGAACATCAGAATACTCAAGAGTGAGCACGCAATTGCTGAGAATCCCTCGAGCGGCATTGGACCAGCCCGGTTCAGTTGCCGAGCCTTCTGCGCTCCACCAGACAACATGACCCTGCTGTTTGATGTAATAGATCCCACCATCATCGCAACTCCACCTCCCGGTGAGGTCCAGACCGGTCAGATCCTCCGGACACCATTGGCATCCAGAGTCAGATGGACCGGTATCATGAGATGGCTCAGCGTTTTGAGCGGGTCCAGTCGCCTGAGTGTGTCCAGTGCCTTCCTCGCTCTCCGGCGGTCTGGGCACATAGGCAGGCTCGGAGATCTGCTCAGATCCGCCGGGAGGAGTCCAGAAGAGCTGTAATGCAATCTCCTCTCTGGGTCCCTGGAAGTAGTCAACTTCAATTGAATGCTGGCCTCTTTCAAGATATGCGTTGCCGGAGACGCTCTGGGTCGGATGCTGGCCATCGTTATTAATAACCTCTATTCCGTCGATGAATAGACGGGAACCATCATCCGAGACCAGTCTGAATGCATAATTCCCTTCTTTGTCGATAGAGAAGGTTCCTCTGTATCTGATGGCAAACCATTCAAACCGATCGGTAACTCCAGGAAAACCTGATGTGAATGATCGCGTTGGGATGTCCAGGACCTTTGTGTATATGCTTCCCACGGAAGTTATTCCGGAGAAGTCCGGAAGAGATGAAGCACCCTCGGGAAGGTAATAGATATCACCCTTCAGCGAGACTGAATCCATAGCGTCTGATCCAAATGGATTTTCGCTGCTCTGCCCCATTGCCGATATGCAAAGCACAATCAAAGCGGTCGAAATGAGAACTAACAAAGATTTCATCCTTAGCCTCCATTAATTATGTTGATTATTCATAAGAAATAGTTTATGGATGCATTCATAGGTGAAATCGATTCTTGGCGGGATAGAGCAAATAGTCACGGCCCTTGGCCACATCACTGGCCCTTTCGATCAATTACCGCCAGGGCATTTTCAGTCCGAACTATTCTCTGCGCCTTATGCCTGGCACTTTTCACAATGACCACAGGATCGCTTGCTTTTCGGGCCTCTGCTATGATCCTGTGACCGTGGATCGAGTCGCCGACTTCGTAGCCTTTCATTGAGATGTCTCCATCTTGCCTTCCTTCTCGAGGTCGTCCATGATCTGGCATACCAGCTCATAATCAAGCTCCAGGTTGGTGCTGGCATCAGAGGCGTCTGCTTCGCCTTTCATCTGAAAGTACCCGGTGACTTCCCTCTTAGCGGTCCTGTAATCTACATCACGGCATTCAATTACCTTGATTGCCGCTAGCTTTTCCCTGACAGCTTTACGGATGAAATCGAAAGGATTACGTTGGAAACTGCTCTTCCAGGTGATCCCGTATCTCCTGCACCGACTGCCGCAGAACCTTTTCATTCTCGTACTCCTGCACCATCTTCTCCAGATCAGCCCGCGGCAGCTTCGATAGACTCTGAACCTGTGTCGTTATATTCGGCAACGCCCTCAGGATGTTGTCCACAATGCTCACCGTGGCCTTTCTGGCCGTTCGGGATAGCGGATTGAGATCGATGGCAATCACCTTCTTTCCCATAGCCACCAGCGCCTCACAGCGGTCGCCGTCCTCCAGTGGAATGAGGACTACATCGGCATCGTAGATCCCGCCCCTTGTCGCCAGAGCGCGGGCATGGTCCAGGCCGGGAACGAATGCATCTGGCGTCTCCCCCAGCACCTCTTTAGCGCCCCTGGACCTCAGAAGTTCGGCGATCTTCCGGACCCTCTCCTCGGACCGGTGGAAGAGGTTGACCTCCAGAGGGATGCCCAGAGCCGCAGCCAGGTTCACCATCTCTTCTGCCACCAGGGCAGCCACGTTGCCGTTGACGCTGAGAGCAGGCCGCTCTGCGAGGAGCAGCATTGCCGCAGCTGCGGTTGTGGCCCTCTCTGCGGAAGCTGTGGTCCTCTCGCCCAAAAGATAGTCGAAGCACTCTCCTCTGCCCTGGGCGATGAGCCCCTGGCTGCTGGTGTAGCCGTCCTTCACTCCCTGGGCCACGCGCTCGCGTGCCACCAGGGAAGCATACCTGGGATGAGACCTGGGAATATCAGTCAAGATTAGCACCTCTCTGTGAGACAATAGTAGTATGGACCTGGCCGAAGCCGCGCAGCGCTTCCGCCGTGGCCCCGGCATCGCCGAAGGCGAAGACCGCATCGCCCAGCATGATCATGCTTGCCATGCCCCCCGCTGCCTCCACTGCCTCGATGGCCTCTAAAGCCCAGTTGCTGGCCAGGCAAGAGTCCAGTGTGAAGCGGCGGGAGAGAAGCAGGAAATTGGCGAACGTTGGCCTCTTCAATAGCTCCTTCAGGGCCGATTCTCCTGCGGCGTTAACCGCAGCCATCACCCGTTCATCGGATAAAACCTGCTTTGTTGAGATGGGTCCACGTACAACGTAGCTGATGGGCAGAGGAGGAACGGGTATCCGATCGATAATTCCTGTGCCGGGCGCGCCAGGATGCAGTCGCACCACCAGGCCGCCGGCATTCTGGGCGATGACATCCCCGAGACCGGTGCGGTTCGTGACCTCTGCCTCATGGGCAACGGCTGCTGCCTGGTTGGCGGTCAGGCCCAGATCGAACAGTGAATTGAGAGCATAGGCGCAGCCCAGGGCCCCGGCCCCGCTCGCTCCAAAGCCTGCCCCGAAAGGCATCTTTAGCTCCGTCCTCACCCGCACCGGCCCCCTGGCAAGCCGCTGCACCACGAACCTGGAGACGGGCGCCTCGGAGAGGGTGCCGTTGAGAAAAATTTCTGTCTCCTCGATCTCGGGAGCGCATTCTACGGTAGTAGTAGCCCCCAGAGAGAGACAGAGTCCGCAGCCCACTGAGCCCGCTAAAAGCGGCTCGTCTCTCCTGTGGGCGGCAAAAAAGCCGGTGATGTGGGAGGGCACAGAGGCCCGGGCGCTTCCGGCTTCACTGGCTCCGCCGCTCATAAAACCTCCACCAGGGAGTCTATGATCCTCCTTGCTATCAGATCCTTCTTCCCTTCCACCGACCTGCACCGGCCCTCACGGTCTATTATCAGGACCCGGTTGTCGTCGGTGCCCATGCCTCCCCGGGAGACATCGTTTGCCACCACCAGGTCGAGGCCTGCGGCCTGCATGGACCCTTTTGCCCGGAGGACGAGAACCTCGTCGGTGACGCCGGTCTCCGCTTTGAAGCCCACGATCTTCAGATCCGGGTAGGCTTCCCGCACCGTCCTGATGATCTTCTTGGTGGGCATGAGGCGGAGCACCAGCTCCTGGCCGGACTTGATCTTGTCTGTGCTCGCGTCCAGGGTGTAGTCGGCCACAGCAGCGGCGCTGATCAGGGCATCGCAGCCCTTCTCCAGCTCGGCCAGCACCGCGTCCAGCATCTGCCCGGCGCTCTCTGCGTAGACCTGGCGCACCGGGATATCCTGGATGAAGCGGTGCACAAGAGTCACAGAAGCCCCGCGCCTGCGCGCCTCCAGAGCCAGGGCGATGCCGGTCTTGCCTGAGGCGCGGTTGGTGAGGATGCGAATGGGATCGACTGCCTCGGCATTGGAGCCGCTGGTGATGACGATCCTCTTGCCGGCGAGGTCAGCCGGCCCGAGAAGCCTTTCCACCTCCCGCACTACCGTCAGGTTGTCGGCGATCTTGGCCTTGCCCTCCTCCAGGCGCGGATCGATGAGGGCGACGCCCATGCCCCGCAGGGTCTCAAGGTTTCGCAGCACTGCCGGATGGCGGTACATGGCTTCATGCATGGCGGGAACGACGGCGACGGGCTTTCCGCTGCCTAAAGCCGTGGTCGCAAAGGTTGTCACCGGCGTGTCATCGATGCCGCAGGCCATCTTGCCGATGGTGTTGGCCGTCGCGGGGGCGACGAGCAGAAGGTCTGCCAGGCCGCCCACGCCACAGAACTGAACGTGCTCCACCTGGCCGGTGATCTCCGTGATCACCTTGTTTCCGGTGGCATACTGCAGGGCATACGGGTGCAGAATCTGCAGGGCGGCGCTGCTCGCCACGGCGTGCACCTCTGCGCCGCGCCGGATCAGATCGCGAATGAGGTCTACCACCCGCACGGCGGCAATGCTGCCTGTAACTGCTATTACTATCGTCTTTCCTGAGAGGGTATCGCTTACTGAGCCTGTTATGTCGGAGGGCATGATGGTCCTGGAAATCTATGGAGCTACTAAAAGATGGCTCTTTCCCCACCTGCCCACGGGCGCCCAGGCGCTCCCGTTGGGGCGAGGAAGCACAAACCTTATTTAACAATTCAATTAAGGGACTATGCCGTGCCGGGGTGGCCTAGTTGGTTAGGGCGCGAGACTCATAGGGTAAAACGATCAACGCGCGCTTCCTGAGGTATCTCGAAGTCGCGGGCTCGAATCCCGCTCCCGGCACCTATTTTAATGACATTTCGTGGCCGTCTTCATCGCATGGTATCCTTTATGGATAGATGCCATCCTTCCACAAGCAGCTCCAAGAGGCCCAAACACCCCAAGATCAAACACACCATCAACGCCAGAGGGAATGAGGAAGTTAACAGCAAGCTATCTTAATAAAGTAATGCAGCTTGAGATCCAAAAACAAATCCAAGCAGGACCCTACGAGCGCACTGGCAAGAGAAAAGGCCATCGAAATGGGTCCAGGCCGCGATCCCTCAAGACCATTCATGGTGACATAACGCTTGACAAACCAGAAATCCGTGAGTTCTCGCTTAAGACAAAAGTATTCGAGAGATATTCTCGCGTGGAAGATTCTGTAAGAGTTGCTGTTGCTGAATCGTATTTCGAAGGAGTGTCAACCAGAAAGGTCGAGAA
>JGI20214J51650_10000244_pt1 | contig 34465 bp, 26 predicted proteins | sample WetSurMetagenome_FD_51650 | JGI IMG/M metagenome (IMG submission 51650)
GCCCCGCGGCCAGAGATCATTGCCCAGGGGGTTTTTGCTACAATCCAAAGATCATATGCAAGAGATCTCTTCCGCACATATTGGGCATCCATTTCGATGCGTTTGTCAAAATTTATCTCACTCCGACCTGAAACCTGCCAGAATCCGGTAGCCCCAGGCTTTACCGAAAGCACAATTTTGACAGATTCGCTCGTGTGAGGGTATTTCTTCTGTTGGTCGCGAAGCTCATCCGGATAATAAGCTCTCGGACCGACCAGACTCATCTCTCCCTTCAAAATATTTAATGCTTGCGGAATCTCATCTAATGAATGTTTGCGAATGAAATGGCCGACTCTTGTGATGCGCGGATCATCTTTCAGTTTGTAACTTCCTTTTTTGTAAACATTATATAAATTAGAATATTTAGGGTTTTCCCTTAATATTTCATGGGCATTTTCTACCATGGATCTGAATTTATACATTTTAAATAATTTTCCGTTCTTTCCGACTCTTTTTGGGGTATCCGCAAAAATTGCTCCTTTCGAGTCAAGTTTTATTGCTATGGCGACCACAAGCATTATTGGAAAAAAGAATACTAACAGAAATATTGAGGCAAAGATATCCATTACTCTTTTCGCAAACAGGTAACCATTGCTTTTTTTAATTCCATTTACCTTGACATTAAACATAGTTATGTAAGGTGTTCGTGCGGAGTGTTTTCCAACTCTTCAACCAATTTTTTAATCTTCGGGACGGAGGTCTTGTTGCAAACCAAAAGCACATCATCCGTATTTATTACCAGCATTTTTTCAAGGTCAATCCCTACGACCAGCTGATCGGTATAATTAAAAACAAGATTATCCGAAGAATCATTAACTAATACTTTTCCTTTCGTGACATTTTCATCCGAGGCTTTTTCCAACGCTTCCTTCAATGCTTCCCATGCTCCGACGTCGCTCCATCCCAAATCCGCTGCAATAACCGACACATGCTTGGAATCTATTTTTTCCAGAATCGCATTATCAAAGCTTATTTTCTCAAGTGTTGGATATATTCTTTCTACGGTATTATCAAAATTATTTGTTCCGATTGTGTCCTTTATTTGCTGTAATCCTTCGTATAACGCAGGAACAAATTTTTTAAATTGAGACAGAATAAATCTGGGAGTTGAAACAAAATATCCGGGATTCCAGGCGTAATTATCAGCTTTCAGAAACTGCTCTGCCTGTTCAAGCGTTGGTCTGTAGAGTAATTTTTTAAATTCAAAAACTTTTGTTCCCCTAATCTCAGCAATTTTTTTTCCAAATTCTATCCATCCCAGATTTTGATTAGCAAATCTGGCACGTTGTCCGATGAGAATTAAAGACTTATCGCTTTTTTTAACGAGATCTTGGGCAAAATCCAATACCTCGCGGAATCTTCTTTCCTTTTTCACAAAATGGTCGCTCCACAGAATGGCGACAGGAGAATCGGGAAAATTCTTCCCGATAACTGACATTGCCAACCCGACAGCCGGACCGACATCTCTTACCGCAGGTTCGAAAATAAAATTTTGTGCCGGAATTTTTGGAAGTTGTTGCCGGACAATTGCCTCATACTTTTTTCCTGTGGCGATATAAACATCTTTAGGCGCGAAATCAGGATAGAGCCTGTCAACCGCAAGTTGCAGCGTGGATTTTTCACCGAGAATTTTTTCGAATTGCTTGGGGCTATTTTTTCGGGAAAGAGGCCAAAGCCTTGTCCCTACACCGCCTGCAAAAACAACTGCCTTCATTTCAGCATCTCCTTTACTTTTTTCATAAAGTTATTTCTAAACTGCCCGAAATCAAATTTCCTTGCCTGTTCAATGCAATCTTCAGGATTAATTTTTAAATTACTTAACTTCTGTATTGTTTTTGCCAAACTTTCAACTGTTGGCTTGTCAAAAAATATTCCTGTTTTTCCTTCAATAATTGTTTCCAGCGCTCCTCCGGCTTTAAAAGCTATAATAGGCTTACCGAAACTTTGCGCTTCCAAAACGGTTAATCCGAAATCTTCAATGCCTGGAAAAACCAAAGCACGACAATCACTATAATACCTTACCAGCTCTTTATCCGTCAAGTTACCTAAAAATTTAATTGTCGGTCCGGCCATCCTTTTCAACCTATTCATTTCCGCTCCAGTTCCAATTATTTTTAACGGTAATTTTAATTTGTTGAAAGTTTTAATTGCCAAGTCTATTCTTTTATAGGAAACCAGTCTTGAAACAATTAGGAAATAAGGTGTGACGGCGGAAACTTTTCCGACAGGACCATTATCCAAAGCTAATGGAGGATATATTAATTCTGATTCTCTCTTGTAATATTTCTTTATCCTGCTCTGAACTTCTTTTGAAATTGCGATAAATGCGTCGGGACGGGAGGAGGCAATTTTATCCCAAAATTTCAGATATAAAACAGTCGGTTCGGATATAAACTTCAGCAACGGATTTTTAAAATATTCGTTATATCCGCTCCATAAATATCTTGTCGGAGTGAGACAATAACAGATATGTTTTGTTTCAGGCTTGGTAACAATGCCTTTTGCCGCCTCAGAAGTTACAGAAATTACTAAATCAAATTCGTCAAAATTAAAACTTTCAAAAGCAAGCGGCATCAAAAATGCGTACAGTTCATGGTGATTTGCAAACGGAAAATGCTGGAGAAAAGATGTTCTTATCTCAAAGACATTAGCCCATGGAGTTTTTTCCCTGTCATAGATTGACGTGTAAAGAGGGGCATCCGGAAAAAGCTTATGAAGAGCCAACAAAACCCTCTCTGCTCCTCCCCACTTATTTATCTTGTCATAAACTAACGCAACTTTCATAAATTTTCAACGTTTCTTTTGTCATTTTTTCCCAAGAAAAAAGTTTTGCACGCTTTAATCCCATCTCCTTTTTAATTTTATTGTCACCCGAACAAACTCCTTTCATTTTTTTTGCCATATCATCAATATTGTACGGATCAAAATAAATTGCCGCATCCCCGCAAATTTCCTGAAGGGCAGGGATATTCGATGCCAAAACCAGACAATTATTCGCCATTGCCTCAAGCGCAGGCAACCCGAATCCTTCCATCAAAGAAGGCATAATAAAAGCAGACGCGTTAGAGTATAAACCAGCCAATTCTTCATCGCTTACGCTTTGTTTAAAAATTACTTTTTCCGAAATTTCCAATTGTCGCGCGGTTTGCTTTAGTCTCTTATAGAAATAATCTTCTTTCCCCACCAAGACAAGCTTATCGTCTGTATTTAATGATTTAAATGCCTTCAATAATCTTTCTAAATTTTTATGCGGGTACGCATTCCCGACGCAAAGAAAGTATTTAGTATTAAATATTTTGTATTTTGTATTTTGTATTTTGGGATCAACACCTTCATAGACAACTTGTATCTTTTCCGAACGGGTCTTCAAGTGGTCAACAATTTCATTCTTTGTCGCGTTAGAAACCGCAATAATTTTTGAAGCTTTTTTTGCTGTTTGGGCAAGAATAAATTTATAAGCTACCCATTTTAAATAATAAATAAAAAATGGTAATGTTGATGCCTGCCCTGTCGGAAAATGATTGACAATGAGGTCATGGATTGTTACTACAAACGGACGGCGGTAAATAATCGGAACGGAAAAATACGGAAAATGCATTAAGTCTAAATTTTCTTTATTCAATATTTGCGGAAATTTTACCTGCTCATCAAACGTATGCCATTTAATATTTGTTTTAACAATTTTAAATTTCGGATTTTGAATTTTTAATTGATCAAAATCTTTGCTTAAAACAAATAGAACGTATTCGTTATTTTTATCCAGCTTTTGCAGGTTTAGAATAAGATTGCGGATGTAACGCCCGACACCCGTCTCTGCCCACAAGCGACAATCAATGCCAATCTTCATGCTCCTGCGCTCCTTACTTTACAATTTATATATTCCATAAACTTACAACTTATTAAGCTATTACTCCCCTAGCATTATGCTTCGGAGGCATGATCCACCCGTAGCCTTGGCGAAGGAGGATCATAAATTTTCTTTGGCCCAAATTCCTGTATTTACCAGCAAGTTAACGATCCGGGGATACTTTTGAGCATAATGTTTTTTATAGAAAATTCTCATGGCGTTGAAACGGCATTTGGTCACATATTTTTTTGTTTCTTCGCTGGCAGTTGTAACTTCCTTAGAAATTTTTTTAATTCCTCCGCTTATTCCTTTATAGTGGGTTATAAAAACATCGGGAACATAATAAATTTTCCATCCTTTTTGCTTGAGCATGAAACAAAAGTCTATATCCTCACCGTAGAAAAAATAATCTTCATCCCACCATTTTGCCTCCTCACCCGCATTTCTCCTAACCAGCATGAATGCTCCTGCCAGCGCGTCTATTTCATGAATTTTTTCAAGATTCATCCATCCGAGGGAATAACCTGAAAAGAATTTATTTTTGGGAAATAATTTCTCCAAACCGCAAAAATGAGATAAGGAATTCCACGGGGTCGGGAAACCGCGGTGCGACGCATCATCAATTTTTCCATTCGGCATTATAAGCCTGCAGGTTGATGCGCCTGCATTTTTATGAGTATCCATAAATTTAATCATTTTTTCAATAGTATTTTTCTGCATGAGGGTGTCTGAATTCAGAAACAAGACATAACGGCATTCGCCTGAGGCTTTCACGCCCTGATTATTCGCTTTTGAAAACCCTACGTTTTTTTTATTTACGATTAGTTTAATTTGAGGAAAATGTTTCCTGAGGCTTTCCGCTGAGTTATCTGACGAAGCATTATCAACAACGATAATTTCATACCTTATCTTTTTGGAAATACATTCCAAAAGAGAATCTATGCATTCCTTCAGAAATTTTTCCGTATTGTAACTGACAATAATAATCGAAAGGTCAATCATAAGATACCACCGATTCATAAACTGAATCCAAATCGCTAGCGATCTTTTTCCAGTTAAATTTCTTTTCAATTAATTTTCTGCCATTTTGGGATATTTCTTTGCAATACTCTTTATTTTCCAATATTTTTTTAATTCCGGCAACGAAGTCTTCGGGACTTTCCGCCACAACAATTTCTGAGCCTTCTTTTGCTCCTATTGCATTACCAAGGCTTGTTGTAACNACCGGTACACCGGATGCCATTGCCTCCAAAATCTTAAAGCTCGTTCCCCCTCCAACCCTGATCGGAGCAAGAAGTAAATCTGCTTTTTCNAAAATTTTCTCAGTTTCTTTTGGCGCAGAATCGTCAAAAACAATATTCCTGTCACTCGTTAATTTTCTGACCGAATCAGGAATGCTCCTTCCGACTACCCACAGCTTAATCCCCTTATCGGTCATTGACGGAATAAATTCCGATCTGAGTTTTGGCCAAATCTCNCTGATTATCCATCCAATTGCATCTCTGTTTTGCATCCATTTAAACTCTCCTATAAAAAGAATTCTCTTCTCGTCTTTATTTATTTTTGATTTTTGCTGTTGGGGTGAAGGATTAAATTTAGAGATATCGACTCCGTTTGAAACGATAACGACATCTTTTCTTTTTTCTTGCATTATTTTTTTCTCAATTTCCGAGACTGCGATTAATTTCTTGGCCTTTGCCCACATCCGCTCTTCCCAATATTTAAGCTTCAGAACGTCAACCGAAAGAAAAGGTTTTAACAGCAAGGGCGCTTTGTCGGTAAAGCGTTTGTAAACCATGTACTCTATATTGTGTTCTACCAAGACAATGGGAACCTTTGTCAGGGGAATGTTCTGCATTACATAAGAAGTTTCCACATGGATTAAATCAAACTGATTTTCGTTCAGCTCTTTCTGGATACTGTCGCGCATTTGCTTGTTGGAATGGCCGATTACCAGGAAGGGCAAAGGAGACAGCCCGGTTTTAACAATGTTTTTTATAGACCATTGCTTTCTGCGGGGAACGGTGATAACCTTTTTACAAAATTTTTTGACCTCAATAATTTCTGCTTCCCCCTGATAATTTCTTTTCTCGCAAATTAAGGTTATCTTGTGTTTACCGCTTAGCTCTTTTATCAAATTAAATAAACGGATATGTCCTCCTGAATAGAGCGGATAAGGCAGATATGACGAAATCAATAGAATGTTCATCTTAATTATTCCTTACTCTGAGCTACTAAACCCGCAGGAGTAGGTTTTGTGAGATCGAAGATTGCATATTGCGGAGTTATTTCCACAGGTTGGAACAAAGTCTTCAAATTAAGCTGTTCCGGCGTCGGATCGGCAAAGGCGATATATGATGCTCCTGCTTTTTTAAAACGCTTAAAAGACCTGTCAAAAACAGGCCAGCCATTTCGATTGGTATAGTATAGAAAAGTAGTATCTCCGCCATATGGAGCGACTACTTTCGCATCCTTGGGCGTCAATCTGTCAACTGCTTCCCCCGCGAGAATGATGTTTGGATGTTGGATGCTATAGTAATCCCGAACAGCATACCACCCGAAAGCCAACGCGAAAATAACTCCCATCGCTATCATAAAATATGAAGTCCAACGGTTAAATATTTCTCCTTTTATAAGAATAAAGTCCAAACCTTTGGCAAGAAATATGACTAAAGTCGGCATAATAAGAATCTGATAATAGTCATGTTGAATGTTTCCCGTTGCTATCACAGTCATATAGGCAAGAGAGGAAATAATAAAATAGAAGAAAAACCAATTTTCTTTTTTATTTATTTTTGCAAGTATTCCCAATACGAAAAATGGCAGCCCCCAATAGCCCAGGATAAGCCGTGATATTCTGTCGGCAAAAAGCCATTGGAAGAATGCCCCCTTAAATCTAATGTGATTTCCGTTAAACAACCAATCATTGCGCGCAATTCCCGGAAGAAATTCTTTCTGACCCATCCATAAACGCCAAAGTCCCAGGGGTAACACCGCAAGAATAAGAAAGACCCATAATTGCCATTTTCTGAAAAGTCCGAAGCCGAAACGGTTCCAGGCAAGATAAATCATCGGTAATGTAAAAAACAAAGCATACGGCTTCAGAAGCAATGCGGATGCGGTAAAAATAACGGCAAGAATAAACCACGCCCAATACTTAATACTTAATACTTTATACTTTATACTGGCATCCAGCCAATTTGAGAAAAAATATGTGCCCGCAAGAAGAGCGGCAACCATCGATTGGTCGGGAAGAATAGTGCGGCCAAAGTAAATATTGTAAGGAATAAAGGCGAAGAAAAAGGCAGCCAAAAAACCAGTACGCGAATTCGCATACTTTTTAACTAAAATATAAAGGAAAACGACGGAAACCAGACAGGAAAAAATTGTCACCAGTCTTCCCCATTCTTCCAAAGTAAAATGGCCGATAATTACGAATAAACCCGCTTGCGCTGCGTTATAGATGGGAAATTCGACAAATCTGTAGCCTTGAGGATTATCTCTCAGGGAAACGGCAAAGGAAAGATCTTCGAATTTCGGACGCAATAAATCAAATCCATTTTTTATAAAATTCCGGGAGACTGAGGATGTATCCACCTGGCGCCAGGAATGCCAATCGGCAACCGGCCAACTGAAATGATATAGCCTGACTATAAAAGCTCCAATTAGGATAGCCAGCAGAAGTAAAAGCTCATTTTTTTTCATTGTCCAATGCTATTGTACTTTATTTTGCTTATATTTCCAACTTATTTTTGTGGATAAAGAAGCTCTATTTCCCCGCTCTTGGCCCTGACAAATTCGCTTACGCTTCCATCATTATTAAATTCGAACACATGTGCGCTTGATGAACCGGATGCCTGCTCGATTGCAGAGCTGACGCTTGGGGCCGAACTGACTTCAATATTTGGATTTTTGAATGTAAACCATAACGCATCTTTTAGTCCTACCGGCCAGACCCATGCCTCGCCATTTCTTATCGGCATATTTACAAAATAAAATTGCATTTTTTGTCTCATCCAGGAATCTTGTGAATGTTCTTCAATCGAGACAAGGAGCCTTTCAGATTTTTTACCGGCAGATGCCCAATCTATCTGAATTTTTTGCAACTCAAATGACTGGGCCATAATATAAATTATTGCTATTGTAAAAATGCATATCACGCCAATACGTTTATCGCTAATTTTTATCAGGTAAAGATATGCCTTTTTCAAAAAGACTGCTATAAGAATTACAAATCCAACGGACGATAAATAGCTATAACGCGACGTTATGTTTCCGAACCCCAAGAATGGCAATAAAGCAATTAAGAAGAATAAGAATCCAAACACAACAATTTTCTTCTCTTTCTCATCTATTCTCCTCATAATTATCTTATATCCGATAATCAGACCAATAACTATTATTAATGTAATCGGTATAGCAAAAATCAGATGCGTTTTTGAGAAATTTCTTAATTGTTCATAAAAAGATAAAGATTGTGGACCAAAAAAATCAAGAGACAGATAACCGATCGCATTTCCTAAAATATTATATGGGAGTTTAACAATGTTGTAACTGTAATCTCCGTTAAACCAATGGCTTTGGGCTAAAAAGCGTAACCCCAAATATGGCAAGATCGGGAAGAGAAGGATGAAATAAGAAGTTTTCCTGGATAGCTTATTCAAAATTGATTTCTCCTCAAAGAGAAGATCATAAAGAATTATAAGTAGCGGAGCTATGATTCCAAGCTCGTGGAACAGCATGCTGAGAATAATAGAAGCCAAAGAAATAATGAAATATATTAACTTCTTTTTTTCTTTCCATAGCATAAAGGATAATAATCCAAGCAAGATAAAGAACGCATTGAATAAGTGGCCCGTTGAGGCAATCCAGAAAATTATTTCATGATAACCTGACAGTATTAAAAATATAGCTACGCCCACAACGGATAATACATAATTTTTGAGAATCTTTTTTAAAATCAAAAATAATAAGACGCTGACAGCAAAATGGAGCAAAATCGAGACCAAATGATACATTGTTTGGTTAAGCCAAAAGGATGAATACATTAGTGAAAAATAAAGCTTCGTTCCCGGACGATAGAAAAATCCGTCAGCCTGGGTAAAATAACTGCCTACATTATTGCAACAACTCGCGGCCCACCTGAGCCAGGTAAAATCATCTCCTACAAAATAATTTGTAAACATGGGGGAAAAGAATGACATAACGACAACAAAGATATATGAAATTACTGCAACTGAAGAAGTTATTACTTTTTTAAATCCCTTAAGAAGATCTACGTCCTCTTTTTTATATAATTGCATAGTTCCAATCACCACGCCCATCAAAAGCCAATATGAAAAAGCAATTTTAGACGCTTCAAAAACATCAATTAAGAAAGCGTTAATTGCCAACCCGAAACTTCCCGCGACAAAACCAATAACAAAGCTTCTGACAACGGACGAATCTACTTTTGGCAATATATTCTTGATATATATCATTGCCACTATAAATACAGAGAAAAATGCGATAAACCCAAGCAATCCCGACTCACCCAGAATACGGAGATAATTATTGTCAACAGCCATGCTAACCGAACCGTAACCGCTTCCCACAAGAATATTCCTCCTGAATGCTTCGAATGCATTCGGCCATTCACCCTGAAATCTGGTTGTGAAAGATAGATCATAAGCTTTCGCTTTTTTTATTAAATAATCACCAAAGAAAACACTGATATCTTCCGTTTGCACCCCGTTCTTAGTGACCAGCTTTTGAGAAAAATATTCATCGAGTTTTTTGATAACCGGAGCTAAGGGAAGATTTACGTAACTGGTTCCCTGCGGAAGGTTTTCGCCGGTTGAGCTGTTATTTGCCTCAACAACCAGAGGAGCAATTGGAGGAACCAAATCGGAAGGCATTATTGCCGACATGGTCGCACTTAAACCATCTGCGGATGCCGACATCATTTTAATTATTTTTCCCTGAAAATAAGCTGCCGGCACTTCCCTAACTTCACCGACTGCTCCTCCGGTTTTTGCATCGACCAGAACATTCACCTCCGATACTGTGCTTTGAAATCTTTGCAGGAGACTCGGGGAAAAAATCAAAAGTATAGCGGTCAGGGCTAAAAAAGAAAGAATAATTATTTTTTTCTTTTGAAGAATTAAGAGTAAAAGTAGAGAGAGTAAAAGGGCAAAGAATGAAATCCTGGATACTGTTAAAAAAAGAAGTACAAATCCCAAGGCTGCTGCAATGAATAAAATAATTTTTGAAAATATATTTTTAAATCCAAAAGCCAAACTCACAAGTAGAGGAATTACGAGAACCAAATATGCTGCCAGGTCATATTGTCCCGCAAAGGTTGACGGAACTCTGGATAATTCAGAAAGCCGTATGGGAATTCCTTTGGCAAATTCCTCATTCATCGTTAAAAAAGCCGGAAATCCAAAATATTTTTGTCCGAAACCATAGCCCACAACTAAAAACAGAGTAGCAACCAATGTAATTGCGATATATGTGATGGACTTTTTATCCTTTATACTTGCGAAGGCTATGAAGAATAAGGACATGTACTCTATTCTTCTTAGAAAACTAAGAAAAGCTACGTTAGAAAAGACGTTCGCAAGAGTCGGAAAAAGAATTAACACTCCATGAAGCGTAGCCAATCCCCCGATCACCCAAAAGATCGTTATCGGGATTGTTAACGGAGTTTTCAGGGAAGTTTTTTTAAGTATTAGCAGAATGATCCAAACTAGAATTGCCAGTACAACAGCAAAATCCTCAAGCCTGACATAGACCCATGTATGCGTCACACCCAGAAGAGGAATTTTGGGATAAAGAGGAATAAATGCCAACAAAAAAAGAGTAAGAACGAACAAAATATTATTTGATAGCCACTTTAGAATTTTCATAAATTAGACACCGCTTTTTTATACCTATCGCTTAATCCCGGGTTAAATGTCAAAAATCCAACCGCAATCAGAGCCCCGGCTTTAACAATTAACAATGTTTTAGCAATTAAATATTCCAAATAGGTTTTATGTTTTGAATAAAAATACAGAATGCCCTTATATATATTTATTATAGCAAATGTCCTGTTACTGCTCCCCTGAGATCCATGAAGCAATTTTAATTTCGGGTAAAAGTAAATTTCGTATCCAAATTTTTGCGTCCTGTAACAGACTTCCATATCTTCCATGTACATGAATATTTTTTCATCAAATCCGGAAATTTTTTTAAAAATATCGCTTCTGACCATAAAACAGGCGCCGCTCACCCAATCAACCCTTTGAATTTTATCGGGACTTGATCTTAACAATCCCAAACGCTCCATCCCCAAAAGCATGAGAAACAAATTAAAAAGATTATAAAACTTTCCTGCGGAATTTTGAGGTGAACCGTCATTATTTTCAATTTTTCCTCCCAGAATTGCGACTTTCGGATTGCTTTCCAGAAATTCAGTCATTTTGATAAACCCTTTATCCAAAACTTGAGTATCTGAATTGAGAAAAAGAGTATATTTTCCCTTTGAAGCTTTTGCTCCGATGTTGCATCCTTTTCCAAACCCAAAATTTTCTTTGTTTTGAATTAATTCTATTGCTCCGTCATGTTTTAAGCTTTCTACCGAACCATCGGAAGAATTATTATCTACAACTATTATTTCTACCTGCTTTTCTTCCAATTCCTTTTTATATGCAGACGCTATAGATCTCAAACAAGCCAGCGTTAAATCTTTTGTATTGTAAGACAATATAACAATGGAAAGTTTAATCATTTATCTAAACCAAGCGGCGCGGCCAAGTTTGTAATTTAAATTTTTTATTTCTCTTGTTCCAATTTGTTTTGCGGGTACTCCTGCAACAATTGACCCTTCTTCAACATCTTTTGTTACAACAGCCCCCGCCCCCACGACCGCTCCTTTTTTGATTGTTACGCCCGGGAGAATGATTGCTCTGGGACCGATAAAAACATAATCCTGGATTGTGACCGGAGCCGAAATTGGGCGAAAACCGGGATCCTTAGTGTCATGCTCTGCATTGTAAATCATTACCTCTGTTGCAATATCTACGTGATTGCCAATCGTAAGTTTATCTCTTCCATCAAGCACGCTACCTTCCCCAATAATTGAGTCTTTTCCAATAGTTATGCCTGTAGGATCGTAGAAACGTATCCCCATATGTAAGGTTGATCCTTCACCAATTCTTAATCCTGCCAAACGGCAAAAAAATCTTCTGATGTGATGGGAGGGAACATTGTCTCCAATCAAATGAAGAATCATTACGTCAAATTCCAAAAGAATCGTTTTTATTCTTCGAAAAATCTTTTTTATCATATTCTATGCTCTATGCTTTCTGTCCAAGATTTTCCAGCGCTTTCAGCGTCTCTCTCGCTGTTTTTTCCCAGCTGAATTTCTTGGTTTGCTCATATCCTTTTTGAATCAGAAGTTTTCTTAATTCCTTATCGTTAATTATAATTTCCAATTTATTTTTTATATCATCTGCGTTTTTAGGATCTACATATAAAGCCGCATCTCCGCCGGCTTCAGGAAGGGAGGAAATTTTACTTATTATAACCGGACATCCATATTTCATCGCCTCCAGCACGGGCAGCCCGAATCCTTCATAAAGACTGGGGAGCGCAAAACAAAGGGCATTTCTATAAAAAGCCGGCAAATCTTCATCGGAAACGAAATCTAAAAATTTAACTTTATTCTCTACCCCGAATTTTTTAGGCGCTGCCAGAATTTCCTCAAAATTCCAGCCTTTTTTGCCTACAACAACTAAATCTAAATTGGGTTTATTCAACTTTGAAAAAGCTTCGATTAACCGGCTTACGTTTTTACGCGGCTGAAGAGTTCCTACGAAAAGAACATATTCATTCACAACTCCGTATTTCTTCTTAATTTCATCCATATTTAATATTCTTTGCTTATCGTTAAATATTTCTTTTATCCCGGGATATGTAATCACAACCATATCGTCAGGAATTTCGTATGATTTAATTATATCACCTTTGCTGGCCTCGCTTATCGTAAAGACCATTGAGGCTTTGTCGGCAGAATATTTGGTCCATTTTGTTAATTGATTTAGGTCTGATTTTTTAAAAAGTTCCGGAAATTTAAGGAAAGATACGTCCAGAATTGAGATTACAGTTTTGGCCGGCGTAAATATCGGCAGATAATGAGTCGGAGAAAAAAAGACGTCCGGTTTTGAACGCCTTAACAAAAATTCCAAAGAAAGTCCGACAAGAGTCCACATCCACCTTGGACCGACAACTTTGTAATGCCAATTTTGCGCTTCTTCCGGCAAGTCCGGAGTTGGTTTTTCAGGAAGATAGATTATGTAGTTATTTTTTCTATCAATTTTATTTAAATTCAGGAGCAATTGGAAACAATATTCTGAACTCCCGACCCTTCTTGGCAAACCGGTTTCAGAATCATATCCGAATCTTGGCACAACGGCTTCATATCCATTAATTCCAATCGTCATATTAAACTCCGGGATAAATAACTTTTAATCGCTTTTCTTCTATATTTAGAATGTCCATTGCGTCTTGCTTTGAAGCCTCTGAGATGCAAAATATTGCCTCCGATTCTTTTCTGACCCACCTTAATTTTCTTTTTTGAACCTCAACTATCTTCTTATCCGTTTCGTTCGGGAACCTATAAACAATAAGATCATAAAGAATTGTCGCCTTTTTTGCTTTTATTGTCGGAGGCTCGGTCCAATCTGAAGTAATAAAAATGTCTACGTCCCCGATCAGCCATTCTATTGGCAAGATATGCAGCCTGTTCCATAACAAATCCAACAATGAAGGCGGAAATTTGAAGGTTTTAATTTTTACTTTAGAACTTGGAAATTTGAATTTATTTAGAAATTGGAAATTAGAAATCAGGAATTGTTTCCGCAAAGATGAAAAAAACAAAACATATTCATTTTTATCGTCAATTTTCAATAAATTTTCAACCAATTTCTTAACAAACGCTGAAACTCCCGTTCCTTCATAAGCAATTTGCGATACGTCAATGCCGATCTTCACCTCTTAATTGTAGCAGAAAGGGGGGATATATACTTATTTTTTAGTAGCGATATAGACACCTAATAGCGCAAGCGATCCGCCAATAAAAAGCCCCAATGTTAGCTGTTCCCCCAAAATAATAGAAGCTGAAAAATATGCAAATATCGGAAGCAGGTAAAACTGCATCGAAGCCAATATCGATCCACCATGTTTTATCGCATATTGAGTAAGCACATTAAATACAACCGTCGAGAAAATACTTATATAACCTAGTGATAAAATACCGATAAACGTTACGCTGTGCCACCAATCCGGATAAGTTACTAAATCCGTCAGAGATAAAGGAAATAACGCCAGGCAGGTCGTCCATATAAAAGCAGACGTAATAACAAATGGAGAAAAAGTCTCTAATTTCTTTTTTGAATATACAACGTACAATGAATAAGAGATTACGCCTATAGCAATGAGTGTATTTCCTACAAGGTTTCCTGAAAATTTTGCCCCTTTTTCAATAACCGGAAGTAAAATAACCAGAATAACTCCTACAAATCCTATGGCTATGCCCGCGTCTTTTCGCAGAGTCAATCGTTCCTTAAAAAGAATAAAAAGAAACATGGCGGTTAAGATGGGTACGCCGGCGTAAAGTAGTTGACCGATCGTCGCAGTTGTGATTTTAATTCCTAAAATGAAAAACACAATATTAATTGTACCCAATAAAGAGAATAAAATAAGCCGTTTGAAATCTTTAAAGAAATCAGTTTTCAGAAGAAATGGAGATACGATAATGCCGGAAATTAGAAAACGGATAAAAGCAAAGCTTAGAGGAGGAAAATCCTTAAGACCGACTTTTGTAATGGAAGATGTTGCTCCTGACAAAACAGATGCCAATAATATTAAAATAAGTGCTTTTTGCTTATTGATCATTAGACTTAAACAAATAGGGAATTATTGCCACGAAAAAAATGCTCCCGATTACCAAAATCAGCTGCTGAGCTGTAAAGAGAATCTGGAAAGAAAAAATAGGCATAAGCAATAATAGGCAAAAAATGCATTTCTCTGACAAAAAATTAATTATATTTACTCACCGATAACCATTCTAAATTTGGGAGTCTTTTTAATTATATATGTGATTATTAAGCTAATTGTTAATACCAGGCTATAATTCAAAATATTATATAAATAAACATTTATAGTTATCTTATTGAAATCAAAGCCTATCTTATCGGTAAAAATACTGACAACATAAGAATGTATTAGATATATTCCAAATGATAAACCGGCTAACCACTTTAGTCCTTGAAGGAATTTGCGACCAGCGTTGTTTTCGGAAATCCAGCGATAATTCGCTCTTATTAATATATTAAACAATCCGACCGATAATAATATTACGGGTATACTCAGATAGTCAAAGGTGTAACCGTTCCATATGAAGTTCAAATTGTAAACATTCGCAAATGCTGTGAAATAATCGCCAATCATGATTGCTATAAAGCTGAAAATTACCAGTACAGTATTAATTTTATTATTGTTAATATTTATCCAATTATTTCGAACCAACCCGCCATATAGATAAAAGAATAAAAAACCTAACCACGCAGTGAAATTATTATAGAATATATCATTTTTCAAACTCGGAAATTTGATTATTGTCACTATAGCTGAAAAAATAAATGACAGTAAAACTAAATATCGACCAAGATTTCGGTTTTTGCTGTCACCAAAAATTGTCTGCCACACGGGGTTAAGCAGATACAAAAAGAGCAGAACGACTAGAAACCACAATGGCGAGCTTGGAAAATTTGTAACTCGAACTAATTGGCTTTGCAGAAATTCAACGCCATTTGACCCATTATAATGAAAATTTGAGAAAGCATAAATTATGTTCAGGATAGAAAAAAAACATAGCGGAATAAAGATTCTTTTTTTCGTTTTTTTCCAATTCTCCTGAATGGTTCGGCTCTTATTTATTACCAAAAAACCGCTCATCATAAAGAAAAGCAATACAGCAGGTTTGGATATTGCAGATATTGGTTCCACGACAAACCATAGTTTTGTAGCAAAAAAATCGGGCCTCATGGTAAAACTAATAATCGTATGCAAGACTAACACCATCAACATTGCTATCACCCGAATAAAATCCACTCCTATTAATCTTGAATTATTTATGCTATTTTTTTGTATGCCTGATTTCACAATGATTCTACTTAATAGTATTTTATACAAAGGTAGGTTTAATAACAAATATTAAGATAATTAATTATTCATATTTCAGTTCCAAACAAGAGTATAAAAATGTAATTTTAACGATAATTAGCGCTAAATAAAAAACCATTAAACATTTTTTGGAGATTTGAATAAAATTATTACTGCGATAATGTGGTTTTAGGAAAAAAATCATTCAACATGACATACCAGCATATTGCCACAACTTCGAACCGTATTTATATATAGGGATTTGTCAAACAACTGAGAATGCAAATCTTGCATCCTTATTCCTTTTAACTTAAAATAAATTATTGTATAAAACATATTGAATGACAAAAACCCAGCTTCCGACTAATTTTGTAAAACATACCAGTAAAAACCCTGTCCAAAAATTCCTAATTAATAACTTTTTTTCGACTTTATTGTCTCTAGCGAAACCTTTAAATCCGGAATCAATACTTGATGCCGGATGCGGGGAGGGTTTCACGTTGAATAAACTTGCTGAAAACGGTATCGGTAAGCGGATTGAGGGAATTGAATATTCCAGGGATGCAATCTCGTTCGGAAAAAACCTTTTTCCGGAGTTAGTAATTAAAGAAGGAAGCGTATATGAGCTTCCATACAAGAAAAGCTCTTTTGATCTTGTCACTTGCACTGAAGTTCTTGAACATTTGGAAGAACCTGCAAAAGCGCTTCAGGAGATGCTAAGAGTATCAAAGAAATACTTAATTATTAGCGTGCCGAATGAACCCTTTTTCATGCTGAGTAATTTCCTGAGAGGTAAAAATATTCCAAGACTGGGAAATGATCCGGGACATATTAATCACTGGAATTTTTTTAGTTTTAAAAAACTTCTGGAGAAAAATGGATTAAAAATTTTGGAAACTAAACTTTCTTTTCCCTGGATGGTCGTCTTGGGGACGAAATAATCTATCTGCTTAGCCAAACAGCTTTAATATTCGTATTATATCTTTTTCAGACATTTCAGGATTATTTCCAAAATACAAACCCTGTTCATGAATAATTTTTGCATTTATATTCTCGCCGATAAAACCATTAACGTATTTTTTAAAAAATGGCTGGGCAACCATGTCTCCGCCGACAATCGGTCTGATTTCCAAAATATCCTTACATTTTCCGACCAATTCTTCCCTTATCTGTTTCGTCCTGCATACAATAGGTATTGCGAAACTGGGCAAAAAGTCTATGTGGCTATATCTGATGGGATAAAATTTATTGATCTTTTTATATATCACTTTCGCAATTTTATGAAAATTATTTTTTCTTTTTGTTATAATTTCATCAATATAAGACATCTGGGCGTTGCCTATAAAACCGTTTATTTCTGTGGTGCGCAGATTGTATCCTAAATCATAGAAGGTATATCTTGAATAAAAGGTGGAGTTAATATCGTATTTTAATCTGATTTTCAGCTGCTTTTTTTTCGTCAGGTTTCTGTCCCAACCATGCGCCCTGACTATCTGAAGCATTTCTTCAAGGTCTCCGTCATCCGTACAAATTGCTCCGCCTTCAATGGTCGATAAATGATGGCCGACATAAAAAGAAAAAGTAGAGGCTAACCCAAAATTTCCTAATTGTTTATTTTTATATATGGTTCCCAAAGATTCACAATTATCCTCGATTAAAATTATTTTTTCTTTACGGCATATTTTTACTATTTCGTCAATATCATCGCAAAATCCAAGCAGATTAGTAAGGAAGAGCATTTTTAAATTAAATTTTTTAAGTTTTTCAAGTAGTTTTCTGCTTGAAACATTTAGCGTATCCAGCTCAACATCGATCGCAACGGGTTTTAAGCCAAGCTGTATCAGGGGCATTACATTCGTAGACCAGGTAATAGCTGAGAATCCTACCAAATCCCCTTTCTTTATTCTTCCCAGATTTAAAAGCGCCTGTATTACCGCCAGATTCGCCGAGCTGCCGCTATTTACCATCACGCAAGAGCCTCTTCCCTGCCATTTTGAAAAATTAACCTCAAATTTTCTGCATTCTCTGCCCATGCTTAGCTGTAGCGCGCTCGAAATGAATTTGCAAAGCTTATTTTTTACTGTCTTTTCTTTATAAAAAGTTGATTTTACTAATTTAATCATTTTAAAAGAATCTCATTCTGACAACTCCATACAAAGCATTCCAATGCTCTCTTATACCCGCATTTGATTTTCCGTTTTTTCTATCTGTAAAACTGACGGGTACTTCAGCGAATTTAAAACCGTTTTCATGTAATCTTAGAGCGGTTTCCGAAAGAGCAATAAAACCTCTCTCCTTTAACGCCGCCGAGGACAGGAACTCAACCGCTTTTCTATTATAGAGCCTGAATCCATTGGTATAATCCGTCAATTTCAATCCCAGCAGAATATTTAAAATGAAATTAAACATTTTACTCAAAATTAATCTTCGCATCGGCCAATCTTTGACCCTGCTTTCTCTTCTATATCTTGAACCCGTAACGACATCTGCTTTTGCGGATACTCGGAGGAAGCGGTTGATTTCAGCAGGATTATGAGAGAGATCCGCATCCATTTCAATGAAAGATAAAATATTTTTATCTGCAAGCGCTTTTTCCAGACCAAATCTGACTGCGCTTCCGCGTCCGTCTTTTTTCTTCCGGAAAAATAAATTAATTATTCCTTTCTTTTTCGCAACAAGTTTTTTTAGCTTTATCTGTTCTTCCTCAGGGGAATCGTCTACAACAAATATTTTCCCCTCCGGCAATATTTTTATAATGTTTTCAAATAATATCTTAAGATTTTCCGCCTCATTATAGGAAGGAATAATAATTGCAACCCTTTGTTTCATAGATATGCCCCACTGATTAAACAGCAGGATTCATAAACTGTCAAGGACAAAAGCCAGACGCCTTTTAATTTATCATAAGATTTAAAAGCCTTTAGCATTTCCCTTATAAAAATCACATAGGAACAGAACAATATTATTTCTCTTCCGTGCAATATCTGAGGAAATATTCTGTATTTTTTTTATGGGATATATTTATTATTAAATCTGCCAAAAAACCCGTAAACAGAATTTGAAAACCGGAAATAATCAAAAGCACACCCAGAAAAAGAAGTGGTCTTTCCCCGATAGCATGTCCCTGAAAATGAATAATAGTTAAATATAATGATATCGAAATTCCCAGAAATAAAAATACGCCGCCAACTGCTCCAAAAAAATGTAAAGGTCTTTTACTGTATTTATTTAAGAAAAGCATGGTAAACATATCGGGCAGATCTTTCAGGATTTTGGAAAACCCATATTTTGATTTGCCGTATTTTCTTTCATCGTGTTCTATGGCTGCTTCCGTCACGGTAAAGCCCTGGTCATGCGCCAATAGAGGTATAAATCTGTGCATTCCCCCATAAAGACTTAGGCTTTTCGCAGCCTCAAGGGAATAAAGTTTCAGCCCGCAATTGTAATCGTGCAGGTTTAGCCCCCAAAAAACTGAAGCAACGAAATTAAAAAGTTTGGAAGACAGTACCTTTGCCACAGAGTCTTTTCTTTCTCTTCTCCACCCGCAAACAACATCCCAAGAGCCGGCCTTTGCCTTCTTCAGAAGTATCGAGATCTCTTTTGGTTTGTCCTGCAAATCCGCGTCCAAGGTTACAATGTAATCTCCTTTTGCCTTTTTAAATCCAAATGTTAGCGCTTCGGCCTTACCTTGGTTTTTTCTAAAAGAGAAAATTCTTATATTCTTATTTTTATTGGCAAGGTTTTTTAAAATATTCAAAGTTTTATCGCTGGATCCGTCATCAACAAAAATAATTTCATAAGATGAATTTATTTTCGCAACTTCTTTGATAAGCTCTTCGTAGAAGAGACTCAAACTTTCTTCTTCGTTAAAAACCGGAATTACCGCAGATATCATGGCCTTATTTTAGCATTTTTATGGCAAAATCCCTAATTCTTAGCAAGAATATCTCATCTGGAAGAAACAATGAATTTTTCGCAAAATCTTTTTTCCGTAAGATTTTCGAAATTCAAATCCGATAATTTTAAATTAGAAATATATTGAGGTAAATTGTGTTTTCCGCACACCCTATCTCTATAGACGTTGTACCTTTTCCCACTATCTTTTAATTGGACTATATAAAGTTTTTTCGTATCGAATACTTTTACGCAAGCTATATCACTAATAACTATAGCCGACATATTTTTTGGCCCGGTATTATCGCAAGGCAGAAATGAGATATTATTAAAAACAAATTTTTCTTCCTTTAAAGCTTTATTTATAATATCTGCTGTATTTTTATTGTAAGCATTTGTATAGAAAATAAATTGTTTGTAAACAAGTTTTGGATTTGACGATAAAACAGAAATCTGAGAATTGTTATTATAAAGAGAAATATATTTTGAAAGAATGCGGTTTTGAGATTCAAATGTAGCCTCCTGCAAAGGAAATTTTAGAAAATAAAAATAACAAAAATTGGCAAATGCCGCTAGATAAAGAAATCCCACAATAATTGCGAATAGGTTTAAATATTTTTTTTGTTTAAATGTTCTTAAAAGTCCATTAAGCCCAACACCTATTAATATTATTAAAAAAGGGATGGTTAAGGCTATATGAGGACTAAAATTTCCGCTTTCGCTGGGAATATGTATTATTTCAGGCACTGCTCCGACAAATATAAATGAAAGTAAGATAATAAATAATTTTTTATTTTTCAAAAATGTCCATCCGATACCGGTAATCAGAAAAATTATATCTATAATGTAAAAAAGCCCGTGTCCTCCCATCATAAAAAAATAATCGGCATTGACAAACAGATAGTTGGGGGAAAATGCGTTAAAAAGATTTTTCGTTAGAGTTAAAGAGTAAGCTACTAATTTATTTTCAAATATTCCCATGAAAGGATTTTGGATGGTCATGCTTCTCAACCACCCGACATATTTTGTTATTTCGGGATTATCGGGCGTCAAAATGTCCGGCCTTGAAATCCCGCTGTGCTTAAATTGAAATAAAAAGAATAGTGAAAGAATAATTGAAAATAAAAAGAACAATGAATACTGCTTCAAATATTTTCTTTTATTAATAAATAAATAAGCATACGAAATACTTAAAAATATAAACGGTATAAAAATAAGCTTCGTTCCGATATATGAGTAGAAAGCAAGCAGCGCGACAGGAATTGCCAGCAAGATCTTCCAACCTTTTGTCATTAATAACAGGTAGAAAATGCAGAGAAAAAATAACGTTGCCGGACCCGCCTCGTAGGTGGTTCTGCTTAAAAAAATAAGCCATGGGTTTATCGAGGCAATTAACCCCGCAAGTATAGCCGTATTCTTGCCAAATAACCTTAGGGCTATTAAATAGATTAAAGCCACAGTCAAAATCCCCAGTAATACGTTGGGCAATACGAGATTAAATAAGGAGTAGCCCATAATCGCCAAAACCGGAATTTCAAGGAAATACGGCAATTCAGCTTGCAATGATTCGCTTTTGGGAAAATTGAATAGTAACACGTCAATAGGTGATGTTTTCCCAAAAACATCCTTGCCGGTCAGAAAGAATGATTTTGCGTCAAGAACATAATGCAGTTCATCTTGATTAATTGCATTCGGTACGTTGTTTAAATAAATAAAACGCGGCAATACAGCCAAAATTACTAATAACAGAATAATGAAGTTTCTTTTAAACACAATTAATAAAGATATTATCTAAATAATAAACCCTGATAATAATTTTGGTCAACTTCGGGTTCGCTTTTATCTATTAGTATTTTCTCAACCTTTATTCCCCCGTTAAACTTCTTTGACAAAACGGCTTGCCCCTGAGTTCTTAAGACATTCTTCTTCCAAAAATTATATGCTCCCTTATCGTTTTCCATGTGCGGATACATTATGAGATAAGTTACGCTTTTCTTTTTGCTTTCAAAAATCACCTTCGGATTAGATTTACCATGCCATGACATCAGATAATCCATTCCATGAGTATAGATTTCCGGAGTATAAACAAAATAACCAAATTCTCCTTCCCGCGCATCTTTATATATCCATTCAACTACAGCTAACTGATTTTTATAAGCGCCTGCCGTATTGTTTGCCTGATATTTTTGAAAGTATTGATTTTGAAGAGAAGCAAAAACGTTAAAAAAGGTAATTGCAAAAAACAATATAACCAAAATTTTACCTAATCTATTTTTCCAAACCGTAATTACACTTAGATAAAAAGCGAAAACAACCGGAATTAACAGACCCAATACATACCCAGGCCAAATAGGATAAGAGTAAAAAACGAAAAAAACAAAGATTAAAACTGGAAATATAAGTAAATATAAAAATTCCTTGATATTCTTAGCTTTGTTTTTAAAACTCAGAAACACAGCAAAAATAACGATAGTTGCTAATAATAAAATAAGTAAAAAATCCTCTTTAAATAAAATGCTCTTATATGTTCCGAGCAAACCGTTGAAATGTGCCGGAATTCTCTGCGCCAATTCCAGATATCCCTTTTCCTTATGCCCACTTGTAAAAGAATTCAGAACTGAAGTAGTCATTAAAAATTTGTGACGAAGATCAAACAAGATAAACGAGCTAACAGATAAGAGATAGGAAATAATACTTAAGAATATTATTTTAAAATTTTTAAGCGCAATTTTATTCCAGACAAAAATCACTAACAATGTCGGAATTAAGACTAGGGGTAAGGCGGTTTCGAATTGCAGGGAAAGCCCTGCAATAAATGCGGCGAAAATACATGAATTTTTATTGCTTCTTAGAAATTTTATCAGAAAATAAAATAAGCCTAAAAATACCAATGGCTCAGCGTTAACCCCAATGGTGTTCGGAACCGTACTCCAAGTTATGGGAGATAAGGTAACCAGCAAAGAGATTAAAAGTCCGCCCTTATTTCCATACAATTTCGAGCCGACGACGTACGCCGTTAAAACTGTTACGAGCTGCAAGCCTATATAAAAATATGTGAAAGAAAAAGGGTTTCCGCTACCCAGAATATAAACGGGTAAAAGCATATACAACCAGATAGGACCATGGAAAAAACCTCCCAAGCCGCTATGAGTACCTATCAAAGCAAGGCTGTGCGTATCTACAATATTTTTAACAAGAGTGTAGTCTCTGGCCTGGTCAAAAAGATAGAAAAAATCTCCCGCCAAAATCATTCTTGCGCCCAAGAGAAAGGACAGGAGGAGAATGAGTGATATAAATAACAGACTAATCCTTTTCATAAATTTGCTTTTCTGATTTTAACTCCACTAAAGCTTGAACAGTCGCTATGACCAAAAACACATATGCCCAAGTTGCCGTATTTATCGCTTCACGGAGAAATGAAAAGAGAAAAAGAAACGGGGAAATAAGCAAGCATGCTCCGCCCGAGAAAAGAGTAACTCTGTCTTCGAGCCTATATTTTGCAATTGTGATTATCCATAAAACGGCTATGATAAAAATCATCGGTAGGTAAACTATCTTTGCAAGAATAATGGTGATTATCACACCCGAAAAAATGAGATAAAGCGGTGTATATATTAATAAACTTTTAACATCTCTCTTTCGTAAAAAAGTTGAAATCCTAACATCAACAATTTTTATTGCGAGATAAAAGAAAAATGGCAAAAGATAAATAGTTGAAAAGGCAATAAAATCATTGTCTGCCAACGATTCAGTTGTTTTCATAAAAATAAATTTTATAAGAATTTTTGCGTTTGCTAATATTTCATTTTTGGTAAATTTGTATTTCGTAACAAAAATCGGCTTTATTCGACTCAAAGCAATTGCGTCATTTGATTTTCCGCGTACGGATTCTATTTCAAATTGATAGACTTTCCCAAAAGAGTTATCAAGAATCGGCATGCCAAATGTAAAGTACTGATTATCCTGAAATTGATCAACAAGATAAGGATGTTCGTATAGCCAATCTTCTGATCCCTTCTCTTTAATACGAAAAATTACGACATCTTTATTGATCCTTGAAAATGTCTTAAATCGAACTGAAATTATTCCGAGGTGAATATCTTTTGCAACAAATTGTCCCCCGATTTTTTCCCCCTTCAATAATTCTGTCCTTTTCCCAGAAATATAGTCGCCTGCACTTGCCGGATACGCAAGTACACTTACACCGGTTTTAGAGGCTATATATTGATACGATAAAAATACCCAAAATACCAATAAGAGAATCGGAATTATAGCCCATACAACCATTTTTTTGTTTAAAAATGTTGCTGCTTTTTTAATTATTTTGTTTTTGTTAAAAGCGCTCATTATGTCAAAATTTTTACAAAGAATTATAAGATTAAATCTGTTAAGGAAGCTTTTCCCACCCCGCTTTCACCTGTCTAAAAAATTCACTTCGGTAAAATTTTTTGAACATAGCTTTTGCTAACTCCACAAGTTTTATGTTCTTATACAACTCATGAATTATTTGAATTGATCCAACAATTAAAAATAAATACGCCCACATGGCAGCACTTTCGGCGCTTGCAATCCTATCTAAAATGATAAAAACCGAGCAAATAATCAGCGATGCGAAAGACAGGAAAAATGTAGTGTTTCCTTGCAACCTGTATACCCGGATTAATCCTAGCCATAAAGTAATAAATACTATTTCGTCAAACAGAAATATTTTGCTCTTAAAAAATATGTTTACAATAAAAATGAAAGCATAGATATAAAACAAAATGTTGCTACTGGGAGTAGCATAGATTTTATAATTCACTATCAAATACTTAACTTGAACTGGTGGTAAATATTTTTTAAAATAAAAAAGCCAAAGCGTATAGAAAAAAAGAGGAAGCGCATATGAGAAAGCTGACATAGCGAAATTTATATCGTTAAGAGAAAAAAATATTTTATTTATTAAGAAATCCGGAATCATTGCTTTGTTCGAAAGAAGTTGCTGCTTGGTAAATTGATATTGAACAATAAGTATGGGAGATATCGAACTAATTGAAACTGCATCGCCTTTTTTCCCTCTGATTGACTCTATTTCAAAATAATATGTTTTCCCTTCTGAATTTGAAATAGCGGGAAATCCAAAAGTAAAATAATCATTATCTTGAAATTGATCAACTCTATATGAGTTTTCGTAATACCAATTATTATCCTCTTGCTTTATTCTAAATATAATCTCGTCGTTATTAATTTTGCCATAAGTTTTGAATCGGACAGAAACAATTCCCAGATTATTTTCCTTTGCATGAAATTTAGCTGAAATTTTTTGTCCCGAAAGCAGTTCGCCGGTTTTTATGGAAGTAAAATTACTTTTATCATAGGCCGAATAAATAACTGAGAAGTTGTATTTAGACGCAAAAAACAATGTGAGAATAACCCAAAGAAGCAACAATGAAAGAGGAATTATTATATATGTCAAAACCCGACTAAAAGAAATCTTCATACTCAAAAATTTCCCTCAAGGTCTAATACGCTGCGCTATTTTTTTTGAATGTCTGAATAATTAATATTATAAATAACGCTATTAATGAAATCCCAGAAATAAGTATAGTATATGTATAATAAATTTGTTTTGAATATATGATTACTACATATAAATTGTTATTTCCCCTAAGTGCAACGGGAATATCTTTGTTCTGTATCAACCACCCATTTCCTAGAAAATTTCCTGCAAAATGATTATCATTTTTGATTTCAGAACCATTCATAAGATTTAAACTGTTCAAGTCAAAAAACCCATTATCATATCGACACATTTGATTATTTGTAATAGTAAATTTCTTCACCTCTCCAATGCAGGGATTTTTGTTAAAAGTATTTTTATCAACAAATATTATTTTCCACGCTTGTCCATAAGCCTGATTAAGCTGAATTATAAATGGTTTTGATTGGTCGATACCGGAAATCCTTACATCGTATCTGGTAGGATTACTTGATGAGATTTTATAAAATATCTTTGCCGCTTGAAGATTTGGTGAGATATTAATTACGTGTTCTTTTTTTAGTACAACGGGAACTTGATTTATGTCTAGCGAGTTGTCAGTTATATCTTCTATATTTTTATAAACAACAGTCTTGGGAGAATAGAGCGTGAAATCATATTGGTTTTTATTCTCAAAATAGTAGTGATTAAAGTTATTATTTTTTATTACATTCAATAATATATTGGTATCAAAAGATTTTTTCGCATCCTTTACTATTTGCAGTTCTTTATCGCCTGTTAATGGACCAGGTCCTTTTGTTTTTACAATATCATTTGCGACAATGATGTTTTTAAGATTATAAATAACTCGTAAATTTCCGACACTTGTTGTATCTTTTAATTTTTTTGAAAAATCGAAAGTGTCCCCCGATGCTAAACGAGGATCACCAAGAAGGACAGAGACGAAACGCAATCCGTAGTTAGGGCAAAACGTAGGAATCTTTTCTTGATCCATATATTCTGCCCTCCAACACACGCCCGGAATGAAATGTGTAGATTCAGCAACTCCATCATTTGTCTTAATAAAATATTCGTAGTAAGAGTTTGGGACTTTGGCAAGATCAAATTTCTGAAGTTGAAAATCAGACAGATTAAGGAGCGGAAATGTCGCGAATAATACAAATATAATTGTATAAATATACAAATATTTCATACGTTCACGCATCACAATTCCAACTAAGATAATTATCGGAACGGCCATAACATAAAATCCCCAGAACGGCTCATTTGTTAAAAAGGGAAATACTCGGATGAGTATTTTATATCCTGTATTGCCAAAAATATTTGAAAGCCCGTAAAATGTAACGCTTAATATTACAAATCCAAGATTTAGGAAATATATTGCCGAATGTTGTCTTTTAGGAAAAGTTGAGATGAGATACATAACATATGAAAAAAATAATATACCGATGACAGACCACCCCTTCCCTTCATAAATCTTCGGGGCAACGGATTGAAGAAGATCAAATGCGTTATACAAGGGATATCTAACAGAAAATCCGCTAAATATATTTCCATAATTAAATGCTGTTTGTGATTTTTCCAAAATTTGCGCAACAACAGAGAAAAGTATAGGAGAAAAAACCAGGAAATATGAAAGCGCAAAAATAATAATTCTTTTTATTTGTGGATTTTGTTTTTTTATAATGAAAAAGTAAAGAATATAGGGAACAATAACAATGAAGTCGCTTTGGAAAAATCTAATATACGATACCCAGAGATATGAAGAAAAAATATTTAACAATAAATATAATATTCTTATTCCCCTCTCTTCATAGATATATTTATAGTAGGTATAGAGAAACAAAGGAACAACAGCGTTAAAAAATACGGCACCTTGAAGCGTATACGACAACGGGTTAAAGACATATAGCAGAGACAGCGTATATTTTATGTTTTTGTTAACAAAAAATATTCCCGAAAATAGATAAAATGCAATAAAGGATAACGCATATCCGCTCAATGCAAATACGATTTGGGATCCGCTATGTCCGAGAGCAAAAAAAAGTACTGTCTGAAATACACTGACTTCTATTCTTGTGAAATTAAATAATCCCTGATCAAAGCCAAGAGCATAGCCAAGGTTTGTAAAAACATGGAATTGTTGCGATAGCATCATTGTAGCCTCCTGTCCGGTTTTTGGCCAATATCCAGCGTCCTGAAAAAACCAGAAACCGGGGCGAAGTAAATACAGATTTGATATCAAAAGTAAAAGAAAAAAAATGAAAATTTTAGAATATTTATTCATAAGCATATGCAATGCGTTCTAAAAATATTTATATATACATTATCTTATAAAACTTTTATAATTTCTAAGTATAAATGTAAGAAGCGTTACAGCCGTTATGAGACTGGTGATTAAGGTAACATAAAACCAATTCTGAGGAGGGTAAAAAATTACTAGATTTATATTTACTGTTCCATCAGCGTTAGTCGTATAGCTACCGGCGGGAAGATTTTGCCTAATTTCTTCTGAAGATAGTGTCCACTCATTTGCATATCCATTGTATTCCTTATGTGATTTTTCAAATAAAGGTTTTGTGAATAGATATCCTAACTCCTTACCGCTGAATAACATATATGAAGGTGAACACTGGGTGTTATCAATTTTTTGACAGCTGGCCTGATTAGCGTCCGCGTATATCTTCCACTCCTTGTTAAAACTCATCAAGAAATATAGCGGGGTATTAAGCGAAATATTTTTTAATCGGAGGGAATACGTAACTGGATTTACAATCTCAAAATCAAATAAGGCGTTAGATTTAATCACAGTTGCCGCTTGGTCATTTTTGTAAAGGGTGAATGTTTTATTGCTCTTCACTTTATTAAAATTACTATTTAAATCTTGAGTTGTAAGAACATGGCACGCAGGACATGTTATGTCATTACGAAGCAAATAGTACCGAATAGGAAATGAGGATAAGGTTTTATAATCCTTATTGATAACCGCTTGATTCAATTTTTGGTAGGCTTTACTATATACTCCTGTGGATAACGATAAGTGCATAAACGGATGAATGGTGATTTTTGGTAATAAATCTTGACCAGTATAGATATCATTCGGACCCAATTCATAAATTCCATATTCATATGAAGGAAGGGGCAATATATAGCTAAAGCTATTATCGTTATCTATGGCTTTTGAAACTTCCCAATAGTCATTGGGGATATGAATAATACGGTCATAAAATTTATTTTCAATATTTTGACCATACCAAGCATCTCCATTCAAAAAATAGATATTCTGCATGCCGATTATTAAGAGCATTACAGGAACAAATATAGATATTTTAAACTGACGTGAAATCAACAGCAGAAGCACTGCTACAGCAAAAACCGTAGTAAAACCAAACCTAATATCTGCCGTCCGAAATACGGAAAAGAAAGGAACGTACTTATATAAAAATACAAATATTCCACCAAATGGAGGTTGGGCGGCTTTACCTAAAAATATGGATCCCGCCAACAACAGGGTAAATGTTGCTATTATTTTATCGATATTGTCTCTTTTTAATTTTAGCAATTTTGCTTTTTGCTGAAAACTGAAGAACGCCAATATGGTATATGGGATAATGTATTTTCTCAAAAAACCGAACGCAATTAGCCCGTACAGACTCAAGGTCGCAACAATATACTGATTACTAAAATAAAATTTGTAAAAGGGGTATAAAGACCGAGGCGTCCAAACATTATAAATTCCCCACGAGAATAGCATTAATATTTGATACCATAATCCTCCGAGCTCATTTCCAAAAGTTGGTGTAAACGCGAAATTATTATTGCCGGCGGAATGAAAATATTCGTAGACTATGTTGTAGATAATAAAACTAGCCAGAGGCACATAAATTGCCATTAATTTAATAAGTCTTCCAATGTAATTTTTAAATTCGCTGCGATTTAATAGCAAATTTATAATAAAATAAAATATCAGCAGTAATACGAATGGAGCAAATAGCCAAAAGGTAAATGATGCCAAGAACATCAATAGTGCGCATATCATTGTGATGTGTATTGGAGACTTATTGAAAATACTTTTATGAAAAAAGTAGATAATTAAAGGGGCTAGGGAATACGTTAAGCTTGAACCGATATTGAACACTCCTCCATGCCACAAGCTTACTGTATACGGATTGACGCTATACCATAAAGTTATTGCTAGAATTACCAGCCAATTTATTTTTGCATCCACAAAACTTGCAATTTTGTAAAAGCCGACATATGAGAGAAGCAATGTAAGCATTAAGGTAATCCAAATTTGGACAATTTGCGCTACGAACATATTGGAACTAAATAAGTAAAATACGCAGTAATAAAATACATCCCATGATTGAGTCACCATTTGCCAACTATTATGCACGCCCAGCTGTTCATACTTACGGATAAATAACCCATTGATAAAGGTTTCAAAGGCGTTAAATCGGAAGAACTGATCACCGCTAAATACGAATTCATTAGCGCTTAATTTATGATTAAACGACCAAGTTAGATAAGTAGCTATAATAACTAGTATTACGATTGAAATAAAATTTTTATTTCTTAACATATTTCTTGGTATTAATAAAAATTAATAAAATACCTAAAAATAATGTATAGATGACCGAGACTGCAACCCCATTATAAAACAACGATTGCGGCTTGAAGTAAATCTGCAACGCTACATCCACGGTGCCATCACTATTCAAGCGATACGCGCTAGATGGTAGATCACGCTGAATGTCAAACGAAGAAAAACTCCATCCATTTGCATAATTATTAATAAATCTATGCGTGCTGGTAAAAAGAGGTTTCCTCCAAAAATTCCCAAGTTCCGAAAATGTCACAGACGGGCTGTTTCGTAAGCAACCAATGCAATCCATTTCTTTTATAGTATCCGGCAACACTACCCAATTACTGTTAAAACTTTGATTAAGCGTCATCAGACGTGAAGTTGAAACATTTTTAATTAATACTCTATATTTTGCCGGACTAACTCTTTCAAACTGAACATTTTCCCCCTCAACAATCGGCCTGGAAATAACATTGCTAAAAAGGCTTAATTTATCATTTTCAACTATTAACCGATAATTATTAACTATTTCGTTTTTAAGCTGAGCGCTAATACTAGCTATTCTGAGATTCCTAATATCTTTAATATCGTCAAAATCTTTAGTATTCTCAATGTCCCTCCTTAGTAAAATATATCTGATAGGGAACTTTTTAAAATTCTCGACGTTTTGTGATTTTATAGACTCATTTATTTGACTATAGGCTTCTAGCGATATTCCTCCATTGCTGGTTGTATATAAAAATGGCAGAGCAATAATTTTGGCCAATATATCCTGTCCAATATGAATCTTATTTTTTTCGAGGTCAAATATATCAAAACTTGAACCGGGCAGAGACAGAACATACCCATACTTCAAATCATTATTAATAATGTCTGCCACTTGTTGATATTCGGGCGGAATCGTCATTATTCTGTCTGAAGATGTTTTAGTATTCTCTCCAATTATGGCAATTCCGGAGAATAGTAATCCACCCTGAATTATGATCACCAACGTTAACAGTCCGACGAATATCTTTTTACGATAGGTTACTGCGACCATAAGCAGCAACATCGCTAAAGCAAACACTATGCCAAAGCTAAATTTATTGTCAGGTGAACGAAAAATTCGAAAAAATGAAAAATGATTGTATAAAAATAAATATATTTTTCCGAAGGGCTCTTGGGCTCCCTCGATAAATAATAAGCAGATCAAGAACACCGACATCAAAGCAATGGAGACATTATTAATTTTTCGCTTAACTATTCCTATCAAAATTAATCCGTAAATTATTAGCGGAGCTCCAACAAAAGCGAAGCTTTTAAAATATTTGTGAAATGTGTAAATATTGCGTGGCTCCCAAACAGTATAGATCCCCCAGGAAAACCACATAAATAGAGGGTAAAGAAAACCTCCCTGCAAATTCCCATATGTTTCTCCACCCGTAACGTTAACCGTTCTTGTAGCATTCAGAAACATATCATAAAATACTGTAATAATTAGCAAAGAGAATGGGGCATACAACAATACTATCCGCGTAATACTTCCAATCATTGCTAATTTAAATTTATTAATTAAAAAGAGAAGAATAATTGTATAAACGCCTAAGCATAATACAAAAACAGCAAACAAATATAGGGCAAATGACATTAAAAACAATAATAATGCGGCAATAATTGCCCAATTCATTGTGCGCTTATTAAATATTGCTTGGTGATAAACATAAAAAGTGAGCGGCGCAAGAGCATAACAAATTAACAAAGTTAGAGAAAATGCATTTCCATGCCAGTGCACCTGAGCAAAAGGACAAAAGCTATACCACAACGACACTATTAGGGGCAAGATCAGACTTCTTTTATTATGAAATAATCGATACAAATAGCTAAAACCAATAAAAGGCAGGATAGTAATTATTAATAGTTTTAGAAAGTAAGATATGGCGATCGTTATTTCCAAGGGGCAATGAATAGCATAAGCTATCCAATAAAATCCACGCTCATAGATATTAATGAGAAGTGCTGCGCTGCTGGTTGTGCCTAAATCAATGGGATTTTGAGTATAAAAAGCTATAGCGCTTTCGTATTTACTAAATGACAAATATTCATCAGAAATAAACAAAAAATGCAAAGAATTCTGCAAATGCGTAAAAACCCAAGTCAATACAAGTGACAACATTACCAAACCAATAACTATTTTTTTATACATACGATAAAAATGATCATATCATACTCAATTGACAATCGATGATCGAGGTGCGCATGGTAATCTACGGTTATTTAATCCGCTTAAGGTACCCATCAGGATTAAATGAAATATAAAATTTCTCTCGAGTTTTATCGATAATGAAATTCTTGTTTGTTTTCACGAATTCCAATAAAGCTTCCATTGGCCCAGGACCATGCTCCTTATACACAGGGTGCCCGTTAACATTGGTGTCTTCGACAATGAGATAGCTCCCTTTAGAAACTAGTTTGTGATAGATTTTTAACTCCTGAAGCACGTGTTTCATGCTATGATCAGAATCTAAGATAACCATTACCTTATCGCTTTTTTTAATCATGCTCTTCACTTGATTAATGACAGAGTGAGCGATAGAGGACCCCTTTATATAAATAATCCGCTTATGTTTGGGAAGATTAGGAGTATCGGCCACATCGATAGTAACAATCTTACCTTTACCAATAAGGTCACACATTGATGCTAAATATAAAGCTCCGCCACCAAAGGCCGTTCCTGCTTCAATAATCAAATCTGGTTTAACATCAAATAGAATTTCTTGATAGATAAATAGGTCAAAAGGACACTTCTGGATTTCAGTTCCTAAAAACTTAGCGCTACCCCATGTTTTATTAATTAGCTTTGAGTTGTAAAATAATTTATGAAAATTATCAATAACTCTTTGCTGTTGAAAGGGAAACATCTTAGATACTGCAAATTTCGATCTACAATAAATTACGTATTTTGCTCTTTTAATATAGGAAAATATTTTTTTTATCATATCTCTACTATTATTGATTTCATATCCGTCTTTTTTTTATAAAAAACTAAATTACCGATAAGCAGTAAAGCCAGTCTTTCGCTCATCGCTAAAAGCTCGATTAATCGACGCTTTATAGATCAATTCAGCCTTCCTTTTCCCATGAATACTAATTAACTTTAAGTAATAGATACTTTTTAACAATAATGTCGGGGTAAACAAATAGATTATGGGAAACAGCGCGATCCCCACCCCGCAAACACTATAATATTCTACTATTTTTCGCATTGTTTTCCAAGTTGGCCTACCGTTATATTTGAAGAGACCTAGCTTCTGTGATAGATACAGCTCTAAGGCTACCGGCAAATGTCGTATAGCCCAGTTAATAAATTTTTGTTTATCAAAGTTGTGTTTTGCAATAAATATTGCCTTAAATTGATCAACCAAATAAAATTTAAAAAATTCTCCATATTTATACCCCACATTCCTATGTATGACCTTGCTTGCAATCTCGCAAAATTTAAACTTATTTTCCAACAGCATGAGACCTAAGGTAATTTGAAAATAAATATTGTCTTTATAATCAGCATTCTTTATTTTATCTAAAGAAATTCTACGTTCAAACACATTAATTGACAAAAAAGTCATTCTCATGAGTGGCTGATATGTTTTTAGCTGTTTTTCGTTAGTATAAATTTTATCTTCACTTACTCCAGCCACCAGATCTTGACCATACGCGTTTGTCCATGAGGCGTTAAACACCGCGACTACAGGTTCATATTTTTTAAGAGCTGCAATCACGCTGTCTACCGCATTGGGCAAGATAGTATCATCATCGCAAACATACCAAATATAACGGGTCTTGGCTATCTCATATAATTTACACACATTGCCGCTATATCCCAAATTAACCTCATTGCGATGATATACCAAATTTGGCATCTGTTCTTGATACTTTTTAATCATCTTTTCTGTTTCGTCAAGAGAGTGATCGTCCGAAATAAGGAGAATAAAATTCTGATTTGGCTGACCCTTTAATTGTTGAAGAATTTTTTCCAGATTTTTCCAACGATTGTAGGTTGGAATAGCAATTGTGAGTATTGGAGTTTCAATCATATTATTTTTGCCTTGCTATAATCATGATTTGATAAGCAAAAAGTGTCGGAAAAAGAAATGTTAGTGGCTTAATAAAACGTAGTATCCCAAACTGATTGTAGGGCTTAACGCTTTCAATTTCTAAGCCGGCAGATTTGATCATTCTTTTCAAACTGGAAATTGTATAAAACCGTAGATGGGTCTTATCCAAAGTACCAAATTCCCGATACTCCCATCCTCCCAACAATAACAATATTCTATTGAGTAAAAATGCAACATTGGGCAAAGATATAATTATTTTTCCATCAGATACAAGTTTTTTTATTAAACTTCTGAGAACAACATCGGGATTAATTAAATGCTCCAAAATATCTGCGCAAATA
>JGI20214J51650_10000245_pt1 | contig 34451 bp, 21 predicted proteins | sample WetSurMetagenome_FD_51650 | JGI IMG/M metagenome (IMG submission 51650)
TTTACTCAGAAAGTTGAAGGTAAAGTCTCCGAAACGAGGGGGTCAAGGGGGCGCTCCCCCAGGTCTTCCTCCCCCTTTGGGGGGAGAGATGAGGTCTTACTACTCGTATACAGAATCAAGTGACCAAAAATAGGATTTCTGCAGAGCCTTAATTTTCATAATTTGTCACTAAGATCTCTGATGTTCCTGACCGCCGGTTTCCGTCGCAGTTGATAAATCGTTTTGCAGAAATTGTCCTGACAGTATAATCCTGGTAAAGTTCCTCAATCGCAGGGACTTTTGAATTACTCAGCATGACCATCACACCTTTTTTTGAGAGGGTCCGGAACAATTCTGACAACCTCACCTGATCTTCAAAGGTAAATCCGCTGGAATTATAGTCAGTAAACCGGGCAGTTTTTGATATCGGATGGTAGGGGGGGTCGAAATAGACAAAATCTCCTTTTTTTGCCCTTTTAACGGTCTTTTCAAAATCGACATTCATTATTGTTACATTTCTGAGCATGCTGCTGAATGACCGTATGAGAGCTTCATGGGGGAGGCTCCGTTTCGGATGATGCCCGAAAGGCACATTAAATTTTCCTTTCCGGTTCACCCGCCAGAGCCCGTTGTACCCGTGTTTATTAAGATAAATCAGAAGAGCTGCCCGCTCCGTGTTGTTTCCCTGACAGCCAATAAGTTCATTGAATTCACTTTTCAGCTGTCTGAAAGTGCCCTCATTATTCTCAAACCTCGCACTGTTCAGTGATTCAATCAGGGTCTCCGGTTTTTTCTTCACAACCCTGTAGAGATTGATCAATTCCCTGTTGAGATCTGAAACGACAGCTTTGGTTACCCTGCCTTCATTCTGAAGGTGGACCAACAGGGCACCGCCGCCAAGGAAAGGTTCGAAATAGGTATTCCATTCGGGAGGCAGCTGACTTGTCAGCGTCGGTAAAAGCTGCCTCTTTCCCCCTGCCCATTTAATCAAGGGTGAAATCACAGGTTATTATTTTATTGACATCCATAAAGATCTATCCCTGTTGGCGCAGAAATAATAAAAAAAGGCACGATTCTTTTTTATTCAAAAGCTATCCTTCGATATTCTCTTCTACTATGTGAATGCATCTTTTGTGCGAGAAGCATGAAGAGCCAGAGGGTCCAGGAAATGATGTGGATGATGGCATCAAAAATCCGGTCGATTGCCAATACCATATCCGACGAAGATACAGAGAAATTCATCCGGGAACTCCTGAATGCCAAACGCATCTACGTCATCGGAGCCGGGCGATCAGGTCTCGTCGCAAAAGCGTTTGCGATGCGGCTCATGCATCTCGGACTGAATGCCTACGTTGTCGGGGAAACGATCACACCTGCCCTGAATAAAGGGGACGTGATGGTCATTTTCTCCGGGTCCGGAAGGACGAAAACGGTTGCAGATCTTGCAGAAACGGCAAAGGAAATCGGAGGGAAGATCTGTCTTATTACCTCGAATGCAGATTCGAGAATCGGAAAAATTGCCGATTGTACCGTTATCATCGAACATCACCGGGACAGCGTTGAGGATGATGCCCTTGAGTTTGAGATCCGGCAGATGATGGGCGACCATAAATCCTTTGCACCACTCGGGACAATTTTTGAGACTGCTTCGATGATCTTTGCCGATGCGGTAATTTCTCGGATGATGGAGATTGCAAAAATTGACGAGACCGCCCTGAAAAACCGCCATACCAATATTGAATAATTTCAAAGGAGGAGAGTATTATCATGAAGTTTTCCGAGCGTCTGAACAGCATCGAATTATCCGGCATCCGGCGGATATTTGAAGCGGCAGGTCCTGATTCAATAAATCTGGGACTTGGTCAGCCGGATTTTGACACTCCCCAACATATCAAGGATGCTGCGATCAAGGCCATCAACGAAGGAAAAACCGGATATACACCTAACGCCGGCATTCCGGAGCTTCGCAGTGCAATCTCGAGGAAATTCAAGACCGAAAACCATCTTACGTATACCACGGACCAGATTCTTGTAACCGCCGGGGCGAGCGAAGCTCTCCATATCGTCATGCAGGCCCTCGTCGACAATGGCGACCGGGTACTCTGTCCGGACCCGGGTTTCGTATCATACGCATCACTCGCTTCCATTGCCGGCGGAAAAGCAGTCAGTGTTCCCCTTACCAACGATCTTCACATCGATATTGAAAAAGCAAAAGATCTGATGGACGGGGCAAAGATCTTCGTTCTGAATTCACCGGGTAACCCGACCGGAGCAGTGGAGGACAAAGAATCGATCCGGTCCATTGTCGAATATGCCGGGGATGCAGGGGTTACCGTACTTTCCGATGAAGTCTATGAACATTTCATCTACGCCAAAAAACACTGGAGTGCTGCCCAGTTTGGTGAGAATGTGATCACTATCAATGCGACCAGCAAGACCTATGCCATGACCGGCTGGCGCCTTGGCTATCTTGCAGGACCTGCGGATGTCGTCGGACAGTGCATGAAGGTACACCAGTACTGTCAGGCATGTGCAACTTCAATCTCCCAGTATGCGGCTCTCGCAGCCTACGAGGGAGATCAGAGTCCGGTGAGAGTAATGCGGGATGAATACCTGGCTAGAAGGGATCTTTTCTGTAGAGGTCTGAATGAACTCGGTTTCAGGTTCCCGGTTCCGGAGGGTGCATTTTATGCATTTGTACCCGTAAATCCTGAACTCGCCGGGAAAATTATCGAAAGCGGTGTGGTTATCGTTCCGGGTTCTGCATTCGGAGTAAATGCTCCCGGTTATGCCCGGTTCAGTTATGCCAATTCCCGAAACAACCTGAGCCGTGCCCTCTTAAGGATACAGAAAGTAATGAGTGAGTGAGTGAAATGGTCAAAGAACTGCTACGAAAATTATCCAATGCCCATGGTGTCTCGGGAAGTGAGGGCAGCGTATATGCTGTCGTAAAAAAGGAACTCAAAGGGTGCGTCGATGAAATTCGCGAAGATCCGATGGGAAATCTGATCGCAGTCAAACGCGGAAACAAATTCAAGGTGATGCTCGCTGCCCATATGGATGAGATTGGCCTTATGGTCAAATATATTGATGAAAAAGGATTTATCCGGTTTGTTGCCCTCGGAGGATGGTATGGTCCTACGCTTTACAACCAGCGGGTCATCCTTCATGCGGCTAACGGCCCCCTTTTCGGGGTTATCGGGGGTAAACCTCCGCATATGATGGATGAAGACGATCGCAAAAAAGGTGTCAAGATCGACGATATGTTTATTGATGTGGGAGCAACGAACCGGGAAGAGATTGAACACCTCGGCATTTACGTGGGTACCCCTATCACGATAGATCGCGAATTCCGGGAGCTCGCAAACACAAGGGTCACGGGAAAGGCTTTTGATAACCGTGCCGGAGTTGCAATGCTTATCAAAACATTGCAGACCGTCAAATCACCGCTGACCATCTACGGAGTATTCACCGTTCAGGAAGAAGTGGGCCTGAAAGGAGCCCGTACGAGTGCTTACACCATTGAACCTGACGTCGCCATTGCTACCGATGTAACGATTCCTGGCGACCATCCTGGCATAGAGATGAAGGATGCGCCTGTCGAAATGGGCAAAGGACCCGTCATCACGATCGTCGACAGCAGCGGCCGGGGACTTATTGCAGACCGCAGAGTTGTGAAATGGCTGAAAGACGCGGCTGATGCCAATGGGATTGCCGTTCAGACAGAAGTCGGAAGCGGGGGGACGACCGATGCTACTGCTATTCACCTGACAAAGGGTGGCATCCCCAGTACGACAATCAGCCCACCTACACGGTATATTCATTCACCGGTTGAGGTCCTCGACATCAATGACATCGAATGCGGTGTGAAAATCCTCGTTGCAGCGCTGAAACAAAAACCAGTGCTGTGATTTTTTTTAACAAAAAAAAATAACGCCTCGGCCGGGATTTGAACCCGGGTCAAAAGCTCCGGAGGCTTCTAGGATGTCCACTACCCTACCGAGGCATTTTGTGCTTTGCGAAAGGATGCAAAGTACCACATAATTAACACAGTTTAGAGTTATAAACATTCTCGATAGATACGAGTAAATAAGAGATATTCTGAAATTTTCCTCGGAGAATATTTNTTGATCCTTTTTTTTTGACCAAAAAAATTTATCAATTCTTCCAGGAGATTTCCTGTCACATTTGTCCGAAATTTTGAGCCTCAATCTGGCTGGACTCAAAGGGAGAGCCAAGTGTCGAAGGTAAGAATTTTCCTGGTACAGATATTTCTTTTAATTTTATCAAAAATTTTTTTGAAAAAAGATTATGAAAAAATGTAGTTGCTAAAATATTCCAAAAAAAAAGAAAACCTCAATTTGACTTTATTTTTATCTAATTAAAACAGAAAACTGATTATATAAGGATGCAATGCAACCACGAAAGTTATTAATAAGAAAGAATTAAACTATAGATTCAGAGTGTAGAAACTGCGATCATGGAAACATACGACAAGGAACTTACGCGTATCAAAAGCCTGCTCAAGGGATCGGCCAAGGGACTCACGGTCACAGAGATTTCGCATAATATCGGAATAAACAGGAATTCCGTGGCCAAGTACCTCGATGTCCTTCGGACTTCCGGCATTGTTGAGTTAAAACTCGTCGGATCGGCCAAGGTTTTCTCTCTGACCAAACGGATCCCGGTTTCATCTATCCTGAGCCTGTCGTCAGATTACATTTTTGTTCTTGACGATGACTATGTTGTCACCTATGTCAATGAAAATGTGTTAAATTTCGAGCAGAAAACCAATGAAGAAATTATCGGAAAGCCTGTCAATATCGTCAATCTGCATTTACTTTCATTTCCGGATATCAGTGCGATTTTACGCGAATGCATTACCGGTAAAGATATTTCCAAGGAACTGGAAGTAACCCTGCAGGAGAAAACGTTCTATTTCAGGGCCAAGTTTGTTCCCAGTATCCTGGAAAACGGAAAAAAAGGATTCATGATCATCCTTGATGATATCACCGAGATACGACAATATCAGCAGGAACTTGAAAAAACCGTTGCGGACCAGGACGCAGAGCTTACCACATCATACAGAAGTCTGAAAAAGGAGATAAAAAGCCATAAAGAAGTCAAGGATGCGTTTGAAGAGAGCGAACGGAAATACCGCAACCTCATTGAACTCGCTCAGGAAGGTGTCTGGACGTGTGATCCGCAGGGAGTGACAACGTTTGTTAATAAAAAACTGACAGAAATCCTCGGATATTCTGAAGAGGAACTGTTGGGAAAACCAATTTTCTCATTTTGCCACGAAGCAGATCAAGGTGCATTCAAAGACTATTTCCGAGAACTGACAGCGGGAAATGCTGGCTATTACCAGTTAAAATTCCTCCGTAAAAATCATTCACTTGCCTATGTCCAGTTATCAGCATCCCCGAGCATTGATGACAAGGGCTTTTTTGTCTACGGATTGTTCGTCGTCTCGGACATAAGTGATCTGAAAAAAGCGGACGATGCGTTACGGGAAAGCGAATTATATTACCGAACCCTCATCGAGACATCGCCCAACGGGATCGTAATGTTCGATTTGAACGGGGAAATCCGGATGGCAAATATTCAGGCTGCCAAAATGCTCGGGTATAACGTGCCCAAAGAGCTCATCTACCGTAACCTTTTCGATTATGTTGCACCTAATGATCTCGAAAAATGGCAGATTAATCTAAAAAATGCAACGAACGACGGCTATGTAAAACATCTTGAGTGCACGCTTATTTCCAAAGACAATGCAGGATTCTGCGTCGACATGAGCATATCCACACTTCGGGGCATCTCCAACATTCCCACCGGGTATGTCGGTATTATTTCCGATATTACCGAACGACGTAAAACAGACTATCTGGTCAGGAAATCCGAAGAGAAACACCGGTCTCTTGTTGAGGGTATCAGCCACATAATATTTACCACGGATATCAAGGGAAAGTATACCTACGTAAGCCCGGTGATCCAGAAAGTACTAGGGTATAAACCAGATGAGCTGATCGGTAAGCATTTTTATATGCTCGTTCCATCGGACGAACGCCATAAGCTCGGGCTTAAACTGAAAGAGGCCCAATCGGGAAAATCCGGTCCGAACGATTTTAAAATGATGGATAAATCCGGTAACATCCACTGGGTCAGGATTAGCTCTCAACCGATCAAAGAAGGTGACAGGGTTACCGGTATTACGGGGCTTATCGGCGATATCAACGACTGGAAACGAACGGAAGACGCGTTACATAAAAGCGAACTGCAGTACAAGGCCGTCGTGGAAGATCAAGTTGACCTTATTTGCAGGTTCCGACCGGATCTGACGATCACGTTTGTCAACCCTGCTTATTGCCGGTATTATCATAAAAAAGAGGAGGAACTCCTCAATCAAACCTTTATTTCACTATTCCCGGAAAAGATGCATGAGAAAGTGGTCAAGATCGTTTCCGGTCTTGTCTCCGATCACCCGGTCCAGACTCTTGAGCACGAAATTGTTGCTCCGGAAGGTGATACCCGCTGGCGCCATCTCACAATACGGGGAATTTTTAATCAGAACGGGGAACCGATTGAATACCAGTCAAGTTCACGGGATCTTACTGAGCTCAAGACCTATTTCGAGAGGTCTCACAGGCTCCTGGGCGAACTGCAGGAACACCAGATCGAACTGGAAAAACAGAATGAAGAGCTGAGAACATTACGTCGTGAAGCCGAGCGGTCTGAAAAGAAATATCTTGACCTGTACGATTTTGCACCTGTCGGCTATTTCACCCTGGACTCATCGGGAAAAATTCTTGAGGTAAATCAGATGGGATCGAATCTCATCGGTAAACCCCGGCATGAAATAATTCACACGCTTTTCAGCGATTATCTTTCCAGCGAGTATTCCCCGGAGTTCAACCGATTCTGTGAAAGAATCGGAAAAACATCAAATAAACAGACCTGCGAAGCGATTCTGCTAAGAGATCAGAACACACCCCTGAATATCCAGATCGAAGGTAAGGCTATCGAAAACCTTGGGTATGAATCACGACAGTGCCGCATCGTTATCATCGACATTACGGACAGGAAGAAATCCGAGCGTGCACTCCAGGAAAGCGAGGGTCAGCTCAAGGCAATCATTTATGGATCGCCGCATCCCCAGTGTGTGATCGATAAAAATCACCGGGTCATTTACTGGAACAAAGCAATGTCAGCTATTACCGGGATGGATGCGAAGGATATGGTCAATACAGGCGATCATTATAAGGCATTATATCCCGATGAAAAACACGATATGGCAGATCTCCTCATCGATGGAACACCTGAAGAGATCATACAGTGGTATCCAGATTCAACGTCAAAATCAAAGATTGCTGAAGCGGCCTATGAGACAATAGGGTACTTCCCGAATCTGGGAAAAACCGGAAAATGGCTGCGTATTACCGCTGCCGCTATTAAAGATTCGAATAACACTATTCTTGGCGCTCTTGAAACTATCGAAGATATTACGGATATTAAAGTCGCAGAGGAGAGCGTTAAGAGTGCCAACAGGAAACTCAATACCCTCAACAGCGTCACCCGCCATGATATCCTGAACCAGATGATGGTCTGGTTCGGGTATATGGATCTGCTCGAAGAGCAGTTGCCTGATGATCCTTCGATGAGACAGCAGATCGAGCGGGCAAAAGATGCAGCGGCCAATGTGCAGCGTCTTATTACATTCACACGGGATTACCAGAACCTTGGCATTGAGATGGCTAAATGGCAAAATGTGGAAGAACTTATTGACAGGGCAAAGAAGGTTTCTCATCCAAAGGACCTTGAAATGCAGGTGGTTACCGGCCCTGTTCAGATTTTTTCAGACCCGCTTATCGAAAAGGTCTTTATCAATCTTATCGACAACACAGTCCGCCATGGGGACCATGCAACAAGAATAACGGTTTCATTCCGCGAAGAGAATGGCTCCGGTATAATCGTGTATGAAGATGATGGCAAAGGGATACCTGCAGCCTTGAAAAACAAATTGTTTGGTAAAGGGTTTGGCAAGAACTATGGGTTTGGTCTGTATTTATCTCAGGAGATCCTGAATTATACGGGTATTTCCATTAAAGAGACCGGTGAAGAGCATAAAGGTGCACGCTTCGAGATCATCGTTCCCAAGGGTTTATTCAAAACAGGTTCTTGATACAAAAAAGCCCGTATTTGTAAGGACGGTAAAATTATTTTGTAAATATCAAGAGAATATTTTTTACAATCGTTTTTATAAATTCAAACAGATCAAATGATCCATTCATTTGAGGCACCCCGCCGATGACCGGAACGGTTTGAGTCTCATACGGAGCAGCAGTCTGCTGGATCTTTTCACGGGTAACCGGGTTTTCCAGGACAGTTCCACTCAGATCCGGATCTGCCTGGATTTTATATTCAACTATGCCGGCTTTTTTCACAGCAGTAACAAAATCGGCAGGTCCGGATACCTGAACCCAGGAACTATCCCTGTAGGTCAAAAATGTTCCATCGAACAGGGTAATTTCAAGATCTTCTCCACGCTGCCGGATAAAAACAATTTCTGCATCGGTGGAAAAGTCACCAAATGAAGCTTTCCCGAAACCTGCATAGATTACATCGTTATAATCTGAACTCTGGACCCTGATTGCATTTCCCGATCCGATAACGGGAATTTTTTGGGTGACCTTTTCAGGTTCATCGGCATATCGTGAAAGAAGAACAGTCACCCGGCTCAACTCTTTTGCTGCAGGCGTCTTAAACCAGATATCCGGGGAAAATACTTCCGAACGGTAATCATACCCCCCGATTCTGCCGATAATTTTGGTAATACTGATTTCCGAAGGTGGATCTGAGACAAGTTTCAGCTCAACGTTTTTCCCATAGGGATTCGTCGTTGTCCAGACGATCGTATCTGTTGTCATCCCTGTATCAGTTTCCTTGGTATAGGGGAGCGATTTCCAGTCAAATTTCTTTCCGTTAAAGGAGAGGTCGCCATTTACATGACCGACATCAGACTCTGCAATAAAATCGCTCGTCCCCACCGTTGGCGTGGTTACGAGACTCGTTGGACGAAAGATCGAATCGTAAATCCAGGGTTCGGGGCTGCTGAACCTGTCGACGATGATAAAATAATCTTTATCCGGGTACATAACAGCCCGGTTGTGAAGTACGGCTGAAGAGAGGGTAATGCCGTCTCCAAATTCCTGCCCCACCACCCTGCTGATACTCTCGACCGTGTTTACGGATTCCATCCATGAGGTCTGCAGTACTGACTGAATCCTCACAGGAGTCACCATCTCATGAGAATCCCCTTTATATACGCCGCGTGCTCGGCTGTCTGACCAGCCAGCAACAGAAAACGGGGTCCGGGGGTTTTCAATTGCAACGGTGTTATGATTAATCTCATAGCTCCCGTACAACATGTTCAGGACATATTTATCTTCCCCCCCATCTGCGAGAAGGAGGTCCCCCCGGCTGTAATATTCAAATGCAGCCTGATCCCCGTGCAGCATATCCCGGTTGCTGTTAGAGAGATAGTCCCCCCACGTTACCATCGAAAGCCAGTCTGCATCCGCTTTCCAGCCACCCCGGAACACCTGAAAAATGGCATTTCTGTCGAGATGACTCGTTGTATCAGGGAATGAACGGGGTACGTTATTATAGTCTCCGTAAACACAATACAGGAGATCGGCAGGGCCTGGTCCAACCATGTCCTGAGAATTAGGCAGGATTTCCGAATTTTGCAGAATCTCATCATGATTGAGTGCGTTCGATCGTGTAGAATTATCGTACAAGTTCATAAACCCTTCAAAATAGACCCATTTTGTATTGCCGTTGGTTACGTAATTATTGCTGTATTCGTCAGGAAGAGATTCCCATAATTCTGAGGAAAAGGCTTTTTTTGCAACAGGAAATTTGTCGAAAGGATTTTCTTGATAGAAATGGTTGTAGACCTGCAGCCACCACATATAGTCTTCAACAACGTATGCCTTATACGCGCCGTTCAGGTGTTTACCTGATTCTTGATCAAAACCGAAACTAAAGAGTGATCGTCCGTAAGTGTGCAGTTTATCGTCAATAAAAAGATATTCGGTGCCGGCTTTATGCCAGTCCTCCGGAGCAGAAGTTAATGGAAGTTTATTTGGATTGCTATAATCCTCCAGAACAGCACCGACAATTCCCAGATTCGGATACGCCCCACCATGGTAATCGGCAAAAGTAACATAATCCATGGACTTCCCCCCATCATTCAGGTCGTTAAAGCTCGAATCTGCAAGGGTAGCAAGTTTGTCCCGGATTATCCCGTCAGAATTGTTGTCAAGGGTGGGCTGGATGAAATCATACGCAAATGAATAACTTCCAACCGCTTCGGCCTTATCTATCTTGGCATCAATCGTACCGACATCAAGATTGATCAGGGCTTCCTCAGCCTTTTTTGCGTATTCCGGTTTTTTTGTGATCTGATACGCGAGGCCGAGATCGCGGGCATAAGATGCGCGATAAAATATCCGATCATGACTACCCAATGAGGAGGAGAAATCAAATTCGAGGGCATTGTCTGCATTGGATAAAATCTCGGCCCTTAAACTATTCCAGGGATCAACAGCGCTGTATCTGAAACCGGGGGTGTCCTCAATATTGTCAAACAACAATGAGGGGTGCTTTACAGGGGTCGCATCAACAACGGAAATAAAAAATATTACCAACAAGAGTATGATACTCAATCTTTTATTCTGCAATAGTCCCACACCTTCTTTGGATGTTCTATTAATACACTATGATAATTATTGGCCTTGCAATAAGGAAAATTCTTCTTAATTCGTTAAAATCTCCTGCAATGGTTTCGAATTGACTTTTTTTATCGATTATTGCACCAGAGCACTTCGGAAATGATTAATAGCAGCAAGGAGAAAATAAGTAAGATACGCTAGCAGGCGCTGAACGAGGATTGGAAATGCAACTTTCGACTATTATGGAAAAAATGCAACAATTTTTTGAGGATTTTCAATCCCGGCACAAATTAAGCAGATGTCTGATCCTTCTTTGTTTTTTTTTATTCGCGGTCCTGGCAATCTCGTATATTATTCCATTTCTTGATTACGGGCGTTTTTTTGGTACTGACGATTACACCCACCTTTACCATACCGAGGGGATGGCGTCAACCAACAGCACGTACAACTTTTATTCATTGATGGGAGAACAGGTAAGTGACCCTGGAGACGCCGGAAACATCTATAATTATCCCTTTGGATTGTGGCTTTATGGTTCGCTCATAGCAAAGGTAACCGGGCTGGGCGTTTTCACCGGGAATTTTTTTGGGATAATATTGTTCCTCGTTGCGATCATTGGAACATTTTACCTCTATTCTGGTCTTTTTCTGTCATCCAAAGAACAAAAAATCGTCGCACTATTATTCATGGTTTCCATGCCCAATGTGGCATTACTGTTGCTTAATTTCCGTCCTTCAGTGTTTATCCTCCCATTCCTCTTTATCATCCTCTATTTTTCCTTTAACGATAGTTTCGACTGGAAACAGATGTTGATTGTGTGGCTCTCGATTTTTGTTATTATTGTCAGTCATACGGGTACGTTTATTTTTCTTATCAGTTTCTCCCTGGGTTTTTTCCTCCTCTATTGCCTGCTGGGAGGAAAATTTTCCCGCAATACTTACATCACGATAATTTCAACATTTTTTATTTATCTTATCACCCTAAACTGGTTCCCGGAGATTTCAAACCAATTTGAAGTAAAATCAACCTTATTCCTCACCCCCGGAGATTTTCTGGCAACAAAATTTAATATTCTGATCGTCAGGGATTTCGGAAATGTTTTTTATAATAATTTCCTTGTCGAACAGCAGTTGATTTATGCAATATTATTCGGGATTGCCCTATTTGGCACCGCAAAAATACTTATTTATATCCATCAGAAAGCCTCATCTTTCTTCTCGGATAATGTAAAATTTTCTGCGTTTGTCTTACCAGTTTCGAACATTTCCCATTCAATTGCCGCAAGTCCCATCTGGCTTGGGCCGATTCATGTCATACTTTCTCTTGCCGGAATTTTCCGCCTCGATACCAAGGGAAAATGTCTCTTCCTGACGGTTTTTATCACAACGTTTATTCCGGACTGGCTGGGTGCCACCGATCCAACATCGACCGGCTCACTTCGGGAGATCAGTTTTATGATTATTATTGTCCCTATTACCGCGACACTTGGGTTCTGGTGGGCACTGTCATATCTGAAGGAAAAGAAAATTCAATACAAAAATCAGATCGTGTTTATCATCTGGCTGATTATTTTAACCGCAATAATACTCACACCAGCATTAGGTACAACATATTATCTGCCAAAAATTGCCGGCGAGGACTATGCAATTAATGGTATGAAGTGGCTTGGGGACAATGGCAATGTTCATGAAAAAGTAGTCGGCTATGGCTATCGTACTGTGCCGGTATTCACGAATATGTCTGATGCATCGTACGGTGTCCGATCCGGGACAGATACCCGATTATTTACCCAGCTCTTAAACGATACTCATTTTTCACTCATAGATCAGGAGCAGAATGTTAATTCCCTCCGGCAGTTTTACGGTGTGAAATATATTATCACATCCGACAGAGTCATTCAGCAGTTCAGTGGGACACGGGAAAATCTGACGATTGATACAAACCAGGGTCTGGATAAAATTTATGCAAGCAGGGATTTCGGCATATATGAAATCAGTTCATTTTCTGATAATCTTCCCGAGTTCAGAATTGCAGACAATATTACATTGAAAAAGTTTGGGTCCGTCTATCAGATAAAATCTGATTATTATTCAGCAGTGGTTAATGATGAAAATCCAACAATGACACGGTTCGGGACCGCCCAGGATAATTATTTTGGCGGAGGATTCCTTACTGAAAATCTCCAGATTACCGGGACTGGCGACGGACAGGGTCTCGATGATTTCGAATTCTCGGATATGCAGTTTACCAGCGAGATTACCAACAACCAGATCAGGTATAAGAGCCTGTTGAACACGGGTAATGTGACTGACGGAACTCTGAATGTGATTTACACATTCTATCCAAAAGTGATAAAGAGAGAGTATATTATCACGAACGACTGGTATAACTCAAATTCGACTCCTTCGATAAATGCACGGTTTAGTTCAGGGCTGTTCTCTCCGCTCATGAACTTTATTGTTACTAATAACGCCGACAAGATGGAACGTTTCGTTTACGAATCGCTCGACACCGTTTATAAGGACATTAAAATTCAGGATATCTATCTTTTCAATTCCGATAATTCGGGAAGCGAAGCAGCGCGGCAGGGTATTCATATCAGTTATCTGCCAACATCTCCGTTCCCGCTGACGGCTTATTACAAGGGTTCGACCCTGTATAATATGAGCACGGTCATACTTCCCCAGACTGAAGAGATCCGGTCCGGAGACTCATTCCACATAACGCAGTTTTATTCAACTGGTGACGAGCAGGGTTCTGAAAACAATATTTTGAGCCAGAGTGGAATCCAACTGGACAATTATCCCGATGGAATAAATCCGATCATCGTCTGTGGTCTTGGTTCATCATTTTCAGACAACGGTTATAAAATTCTTAACAATTTCTCGATCCCCTATTCCGAGATCGTAGCTGAAGATCCCGGGGTTGCACCCGGCGCTGCCAGTTCAAATAGTCCGGATTTGGAGATGGTACCGGTTACACCTGCAACCAGTCCCCCGCCATTTACACTCAGGGAATTAAAAGCAAAAAATATCGGCCTTATTGGTTCGGCAGATCTTGGACCTGATACCGATCTCAATAATTTTACGACCCAGAAAAGCACGATTGGATCGCTTGGCAACTATGCAGCACAGAAGGGTGTATCGTTCTCCGGGTTCATGGCTTCCGGTTTCCGCTACAACCTTGATACCATAAAAATTCTCTATGACAAAAGTATCCCCTTCATGTTATCGGATCCGGTGAACCCACCGGATGATCGTGGAATCTATGATGAGGGTTACCGCAATCCACGGATGGCATATTATCAGGATAAACCCACAGGCCTGGTAATATTACCTGTTTCCTATCCAGCCAGTTCCTCATTAGCACCCGAAGTGGACAATGATGAAACGTTCGCCATGTGGCATGATACTCTTACCGGTCTTTCAGACAATGACGAAGTACTGGTATTTTTGTTCAGATCATCGGATATAGGCAACCCTGATTATTCCGGCCGGTTTATTAACCTGTTTTCCTCTGCAAAACAGCTCGGCTACACATTTTCCTCGCCGGAAATTGTGACTGATCATTTCCGGAATCTGCAAAATATCCATTACACAGGATTCACTGATATCGATACGGCCTCTGTAAATATTGTGAATAATAACAGTGTCATGGTCAGGAAAGTTACGTTCAAAATAACTCTTGACAACCTGACATCCGGGAATTATACGACAAATCAGGGAAGAATTGTAAAGATTAAAAAAGAAAATGAATCTCAGATCATTTACGTCAGTACCGATATCCCTGCACATTCCACACAGAACCTGATCATAAAACCCGATTTCATCAGAAAGAAATTACATCTGGAATACCCTGCGCAATTGACTGAAGGAACCTTAAAGTTCACAATCCGGGGAGAGAATAACATCCCGTTAACCAATGCAGTCCTTTCTGTGGATACAACATTCTACAGAACTGATGATGCCGGGGATGTGAACGTAGTGTTACACAGGGGTATCCATAAGGTTACCGTGCAAAGCCCGGGGTATGAAAAGGTCAATACCGAAATATTAGTCAAAGGAAGAGTGGTTAATATACAAAACTTTTTCTCTAATCCACTCGGTTCCAAATAACTATTTTTAACGGTTACATTGAAAGCATCCTGAAAAATGGAAAAGATAATAAAAATCAAATGATATCCTTGATTTTTATTTTCGCAGAGCATTGAACAGGAATTCTCCTGCCTTGTATAGCCAAGAGGAATGCTTTGAACAGGAATACCAGATGTCCAGTTCGGGATTATATTTCGATTTGAAATATCTTAATCGGGGATCATCGCCGGCATCCATCTCTTCATAAAATTCCAGACCGTTGGCAGCAGCCCATTTGATTGCTTCCCACTGGACGAGATCATTGGGTGAGAGACCAGGTAAGTCGATCTTAGGTATTCCTACCCAGAGATACATTATATTTTTATAGCAAAGATTAATCGTTCCGCCTATCCTCTCCCCCTTATATTCTGCAACGAAAATCTTCAGATTATCCGGATAAAACTGTTCGGAGAGAGTCAATAAATAGTTTTTATAATTTATGGGGGATAACCCTTGTTCGAGGTACCTGGCATATAGCGAGTCATGAATAAATTCGAGATCATCATTATTACCCGTTCTGACAGTAATGCCTTCACGGACAGCCTTATTGATTTCAACCCGCAATTTTCTGTCGAATTGTTCCCAGAGAGAATCAATTCCTTTCGTTAAATCGATCCGATATGTGTAAAGAGGGTCAACAGAGTAACCTGACCACCGCAGCGGCCTCGAATCGTAAAGTCCCGGGGCCGTACGGATTCTTGAATATTTACAGCCTTTCTCAATGAAAATAAATTTGTCGAGCTCTTCCTGAACATGTAGATAGGTGCTTTCCTTTTTATCCTGCTTCAGAGAATCATAATCCGCAATTACCGGTCCAAGGTACAGCATATAGGATTTGGGGGGAGGAGAAAGTGCAAGTTTTATAAAACCCTGTTTTTTAATAAAAACGGGATAGATTGCGACAAGTTGGGATCCCTTGTAAAACATACAAGGAACAAGTTCGGTGCCTGTTTGTTTTTCGACGAGTCTCAGCCATTCAAGGGTATGAAAAATTGTTCCATGCGGAGATGATAGTACAAGATCATTCCAGTTTTTCGCATTAGTACTATCGACTGTTGTAATGGTAAATGCCATCGATACCTCGTTGCCTGAATCCGATCGTGGTTTTCAGAGAATATTTTTCTGATCAAATAGTTGTTTCCCTTGATATTTACTTATGACGGGATTTGCAGTTCAATAACCCAAAATATTTCGTCAATCATAACTCTTAATATCTTAAAACATGACTTAATTATACGTGTTTATGAAAGATCGAATTGATGTGATAAAATATGCTTCCATAACTGCTATAGTTCTTGGAATTATTGTAATTTTTTTCTTCATCAATATCAACCAGGAATTTTACACCGTTGTCTATCTGAAACCAAATTCTACCATCTATTCGGCAGCAGATCATAATCTCACCGTTGAATACGGGGTGAAATCCTTTGAATCGGGGAAAACCAATTATAATCTGACAATTTATTCAGGAAATACAAGTGTGAAAAATAAACAGTTTTTCCTGAACAAGGGGGAAACATTAGAAGAGAGAATCCGAGTGGTTCTGCCTCCTGAAACTCAATTCCCGGATAAAATTTCCCTCAACTTATCTCACGGTAATACAAGTGATGAGGTCCATTTCTGGCTACGATAAATGTTTCCTTTTTAAGAATTGTCCTATTCTGGTAACTCATTTTATTAAAATAACACATCCTTTAATAATCGCTTTTTGGGCTCGAGCGCCGCGTGCTTCCGCCCAGGCTAACAGGGCATCTACCAATATGCGACAACCTGCCGTATTCTTGATAAAGGATGCCTCGAAAGTGGGGGTCAAGGGGTGCACCCCGTGGTTTGCTTCCCCCCATTAGGGGAGAGAGGGGGCGTAACCATCATAGCGGCCGCAGAGATTAACCTGGGTAAAAAAATCTCTGCAAAGCGTAAAAATTGAACTTTTTCAAGTCAGTTCCAGGAACCTTTTTGCGATTTTATGTCGTTATTACTATCAATTTTCGTAGTTGAAATGGGAGTGTCCACATTTTTTTCTAAAAAATTGAATTTTATATTTTTATAATATATTTTTTTATATTGTGTGGAATGAAAAACTAATTGATGTAAAAGAATGTTTTCCTCAAACGATCAATAATTTAAAAAGAGTTACAGATAAAATATAACCAATAAACAAAGATATTACATAAGAATAAATTTTGGGTCAGAAGGTATAGATGTCACTATTTTCCCCTGATTTTAAAGATGCTTATTCTGCCGCAAAAATCTGGGGATTTGTGAGTATTTCATTATGCCTGATTTTAATCCTGTTATTTCCATCAGGGTACATGGAGCTAGACGGGCTTGCGATCTGGATTCTGTCATGTCTGGTGATTATTTACATTTCCCGAAAACAGAGTCCTGACCTTCCTGATAGGCAAAAAAAGATTACCATTTTTATCGGTTTTTTAATGTGCATTACCAGTGTTGCGAGCATTTCATTTGGCATCTCGCATCCACCCTTCTCAATCGGAGAATTTATTCTTTTATTGTCGGGGATAGGAGTAATATTCTTCGCTCTTCTCGGTTTCAGGTCTTTGATCTTTCCGATTTCCATACCTTTTTTTGCTGTTATTGGTTTTGGACTTTATGAGCTTTTTCTCAGAAACCAGGACTGGTTGACTGCCCCGCTGATCCCGTTTATAGTCTCCCTGACGGTTTCGATTCTCAGTTTTATGGGAATTCATTCGACTGCCAACGGCAGCCTGATAACGTTTATTTCCCAAACAGGCGACCCGATCTATCTGTCAATTGTCTCCGATTGCACAGGAATTATATCGTTGGGGACATTTACCATTGCAACACTAATTGTTCTCATAAATTTTCCAAAGAGTGTGACAAAAAAGGGACTTTTTCTAATAGGAATAGGTTATCTCGGAACGTTTTGCTCCAACCTATTAAGAATTATTGTCATCGCGCTTTGTGGCTACTTATTCGGCCCGACGGGGATAATTGAAAATGTTCATGTTCATATCGGTTGGATAATTTTTTCCGTATGGATGGTTATTTTCTGGTACTATTTCTTCAGCCGGCAGATTGGGATTAATTTTTTCCGGAAGAAATAGTGTAATAATTAAGATCTTATAAAAACAAAAGCAGAATTTTCATTATTTGCAGGGCGTATCCAGGAAAATTAAAAGAAGCTTCTTATAATAAATATCAAAAAATTTTTATTATTTTTTTAAAAATTACCTTCTACTGGTTTACCATTGATTACTCCCCAATTAACTGTTTTATCCATTTTGGATTCCAAAATACCATTACCATTTAGATCCAGATACCAGGTATTATTCGAAAATATTCCGGCTTTCGTTTTTCCATCCCCGTTCCAGTCTCCAACTACCGGAACATCCCCAAGGGAACCAAATCCGAAAATACGATCTGTTGCAGGACCGTCCCATTGGTTATTGCCGTTATTATCGAGGATCCAGACTCCCGGAGATCGGAACACACCGACCTCTTCCTTCCCATCCCCGTTCCAGTCTCCAACTACCGGAACATCCCCGGGGGAACCAAATCCTATCATATAATCTTTTGGACCGCCATCCCAAACACCGTTTCCATTGGTATCCAAATACCATGTCCCATTGTTAAATAACCCTATCTTTGTCTTACCATTACCGTCCCAGTCCCCTACAATCGAGTTATTCCCATGGGTTCCTTTACCAAAATAATATAACTTGTCACCGGAGGTGCCATCCCACAGATAATTGCCATTGATGTCAAGATACCAAACCCCTTCTTTGTAAATGCCCAATTTTATTTTTTTGTCGATGCCCGGGGGCGGTTTGATTGTTGGTGTCGGTACCGGAGTGCTTGAAGTAACACGAATGAAAATAGTCTCGCTATCATTCAGACTTCCATCACTAACGATAAATATAACATTATACGTACCCACTTGATTTGCTGCAGGAGTCCAATTAAAAGTCCGGGTTGCTGGATTAAAACTCGCACCTGAGGGCAGATTCTGAGATGAATAGGTAAGCAGATCACCATCTGTATCCGTTGCATTTATGATAAATCTCAAATTCGATTTTATTTTTACAGTTTTGTTGCCTATGGTCGATAACACCGGAGGATGGTTGGCGGTCTGACTTACCGTTATAGCAACCGTTTCATTGTCATTCAATTTTCCGTCACTTACGCCGAAACCTATGGTGAAAGTCCCAATCTGTGCCGATCCCGGAGTCCAGTCAAAGATTCTTGTTGCTGGGTTGAAAGTTGCGTTCACCGGCAGGTTTTGCGCTGAATATGTCAGAAGATCACCGTCTGAATCCGTGGCGGCGATGGTAAACATAAGATTCGTCCGGATTCCAACCGTTTTATTTCCAATGGGATCCAGAACCGGGGGGTGGTTTCCAGGCTGACCAATAGAGATGGTTGCAGATTTGCTATCTGTCAGTGTACCGTCCGTTGCTGTGAATGTGACAATAAAAACGCCATTCTGTGTTGTATCAGGAATCCACGAAAAAATTTGGGTTTTCGAATCAAACGAGGAATTTCTTGGAAGATTGATAGCGTTAACTGTTAAANCACCTGTACCCGAATAGGTTATTGTTACCGGGAAGGAGAGCATGGTTCCCGAAGTTGCAGATTTGTCGGTGATGGGATCAATGCACAGGCGGGTGGTTGAGAATACTTCGAAATCATGTTCTCCGGAATCGGTTGTGATTCGCAGTGTCGATGTGCCTGGCTCCATCGCCCAGTTTGTATATGTTGTTCCATCGCGCGTTACACTTGTTGCGTATGTCCCGTACAAACGAATATCAGAACTAGACTGACCTTTTATTTTGAATTTAATACTTTTTCCATCATCTTTCAGGCTAAAGAAGTCTGCTTTCCAGGAGAGATTAACCAAGTTTGACCCTGCATCCTTCAGGAAAGATCCTCCCAAAAGAGTGTATTCAGCAGAGGTTCCCTGTTTCCGAATGAAAACAGAATCGGCATCAGTGGAAAATGTTGCAAACGCCGAAGTGCCGGTACCAGTGTAGATAAAATCATTTGTGAATGTCGAGTTTACGTTCAGAGCATTGCCAGAGCCGGTAACCTTGATTTCAGTCGCTTTTTTTGCCTCTTCACCTGCGTAATTTGATAGGAGGACTGTTGCACGGTAGACTGAATTTGCAGAAGGGGATCTGAAATAAACATCCGGAGAATACACTTCCGACCGCCATGAATAACCCCCGATTCTGCCAACCTGTTTTGTTATAAGGACTTCTGATGAAGGTACGGTAACCAGATTCAGAGTCACATCTTTCCCATAGGGATTTTTGGTTGCCCATACCAGGGAATTTGTCGTCAGTCCTGTTTTTGTTTCTGATAAATACGGTAAGGACTGCCAGTTATAGGGTGTTGACCCAATCGTCAGCGCCCCATTGACGTGCCCAACTTTAGATGTATCATATTCATCGGACGTCGGGGTTGTCATCAAACTTGTCGGGCGGAAGATATTCCGGTAAACCCAGGGCTGGCTGCCTCGCATGCGATCAAGGACAATAAAATAATCCGATTCGGGATACAGCACCGTTCTTTCGTACTGGATCGGACTTGACAAAGTCTCTGAGTTGCCAAAATCCTTAACTTCAACGAGAGATACTTTGGCATTAGACTGGATCAGCTGCATCCAGGGGAGTTGAACAGTCGTGTTAACTTTTACCGGGGTTCTGATTGCATTTGCATCCCCTTTGTATATTCCTGCAGAAGTACCACCCGACCAGGGGGATACCGGGAATGGAGACCGGGGATCTTCAATGGCTATAGTATTATGATGAACCTCCATCTCTCCATAAAACATATTCTGGACGTATTTGTCTTCACCAGCGTCCGCAAGAAGAAGATCGCCCCGGCTGTAATATTCGAAACTGAGCTGGTCGTTATGCAAACTATCCCTGTTGCTTTCTGAAAGGACATTGAATGTGACCAATGACATCCAGTCAGCATCATTTTTCCAGCTTCCCCGTATTACCTGATAAATCGCATTTGGGTCCAAATGACTTGTGTAAGGTGGATTTTTCCTTGGAATCGAGGCATAATTGCCATAGGTTGAGTAAAGGGTAGCGGTCGATACCCCGCCACTCTCTGCTCCTCCATATATCTCACTGTAGGGGAGGATCTGATTTTTCTCGATTTTTTCAATATGGTTCAGGACTGGGCCTTTTTCTGCATCAGAGAGCAGGCTGACGATTCCTTTCTGGTATGTCCATCCGGTATTTCCCAGGGTAACGTAATTGGCGCTGTATTCATTCGGTAATGAATCCCAGATTTCGCAGGTCAGTGCTTTTTTCGCAGCAGGATATTTTTCAAGCAGATTTACGCCAAACGCATGAGAGCTTACCTGCGCCCACAGGACATAATTGTCCATTACGTAGGCTTTGTAGGCCCCGTTGAGATGTTTGCCGGAGACTTCATCAAAACCAAAACTGAAAAGGGATCTTCCCGATGAATGCATTTTGTCGTTCACAAACAAATAGTCGGTTCCGACTTTATACCAGTCATCCGGTGTTGAGGATAATGAGAGGTGATTCGGATTGGTATAATCGTGAAGTGCGGCTGAAGCAACCCCCATTATCGGGTATGCCTGCCCATGGTAATCTGCAAATGTTATGTAATCCCGGTTTGTCCCGTTATCGTTGAGATCTTTATACACCTGATCTGCAAGGATTGCTAATTTGTCTCTGATAGCCGCATCCGTTGCTGTATCCAGTGTAGGCTGGATCCAGTCATAAGCAAGCGAATATCCGCCAAGGGCATCAGTCCTGTCAATGCCGGCATCGACAGTCCCATGATCCAGATTTAATAAGGCTTCGCGGGCTTTTTGTGCATAGGTATCTTTCTTGGTTATCTGATAGGCAAGACCAAGATCCCGGGCAAAAAAACCTCGGTACCCTATCCTGTCGTATCCGCCCAGGCTTCCTGCGAAATTCTGTGTCAGGGCGTAATCGGCGCTACCCATTACGTCTGCTTCCCACATGCCCCACGGAGACTGAGTCCGCAACTGATAGCCGGGGACGGTATTGATAGTATTAAACAGCATGTAAGGATGGCCGGAAGTAGTACCGGGAATTGCTGATACAACGCCAGGGATAATCAGGGACGTGAGAATAAGCCCTAAAAAAATTATCCGGTAAGGTAAATACAGATAATTGTCACTCATTGCAATCTTCAGTGATTGTTCTTGCATTATAAATTCCCAAATTCCTGCGGGTGTTATTGTCTAACCCCCAGGTTACAAAGGAAAACCAGACCAAAAAAAAATAAAATAATTGTCGTCGGTTACCTAATACATGATAATAATACATTATAAAAAGATAAAGCATAATCGCAAATTTTAATATTCTTTTTGACAGTATTGGTATCGGAATAGGACGCAACCAATGGAAGAACAGGATGAGATCATTCGGATCCGAAAAATTCTGAAGGAGAACCCCAAAGGGATCACTATCGAGGAAATATCCCGGAGATTGCCGCTCAACAGAACTTCGACAGCAAAATATCTCAATACTCTGCACATTTCCGGGCAGGCAGAGATGAGGACATTTGGACGGGCTAAAGTCTTCACGCTTTCTCAGCGTGTTCCTTTTTCCCAGATGTTGAACCTCTCATCCGATCTTCTTCTGGTTATTGATCAGAATCTTAATATTCAGCAGGTAAATGAGCCTTTCACAAAAGTTTTTGGCCTTGCGCCCGAGTCACTGGTTGGGACGTCGATTGAGCACTCTTCGCTTCTTCCGGAGCTATCAGAAAAATATTCATCATTAATCAAAGAATCCCTTGCTGGAACCGAACACATAACATTGGATCAATTTCAGATTCATGGCCAGGAATTCTTCTTTAAAATCAAGCTTATACCAATAGTATTCGATCAGGGAGCACAGGGACTGGCGCTGATTCTTGAAGATGTTACTGAACTCAAGAGACATCAACAGCACCTTGAACAACAGGTAAATGACCGGACAAAGGAGCTTCTTCAGGCGAACGAAAAATTACAAAATGAGATAGATCAGCGGCAGAAATCCCAGGTTGCTCTCGAACAAAGCGAAAGAAAATATCGCGAACTCGTTGAAAACGCAAACAGTATCATCCTTCGTCTGGATGATCGGGGAATTATTACATTTTTCAATGAATTTGCTCAGGGATTTTTCGGGGTATCTGAAGCCGAAATGATCGGGAAAAGCATTTTTGACACTATTATTCCCCTTCATGACGATCCAATAAACGAACAGGAAAAGATCGAATCTTTCCTCAAACCAACTGAGAACCTGACATTCAATGAAATAGAATGTCCACGCCGAAGTGGAGAACCCGCATGGGTTGCATGGACAAACAAGGCAATTTATGATCCGAGCGGCAGATTCACTGAACACCTTATTGTAGGTATGGACATATCAGAACGAAAAGAGGTGGAAAATGCCCTGCATCGTGTTAATGCCAACCTCAATCTTGTCAGCAGTATTGCACGCCATGATATTCTCAATAAACTTACCGTTGTTAATGGCAGCCTTTCACTGTTAAAAAATGCAATTTCCGATAAAATCCTTTTAAAATACGTATCAAATTGTGAAACCGCAATGAATGCCATAAAACACCAGATCGAATTTACCCGTGATTATAAGGATATGGGGATGGAAAAAGCGGACTGGCAGGACATTGATCTCACCATAAAAGAAGTACTTGGGGATCAGGACCTTCGCGACCTTACTATAACCCGCCGATCTGACAGCCTTGAAGTATTCGCGGACCCCTGGCTACGGCGTGTTTTTGCTAACCTGCTGGAAAGCCTGGCCCATAAGGAAACAAAGCCAAATAATATTCAGATCTTTTATTCTGTGTCAGAAAGCGGACTTTCCATCTTTATTAAAAGTGACAACGGGGGAATTCCAGCAGATAAAAAAGAAAAACTTTTTGAACGCAGTTATGATGATAGTGATGATTTTGGTTTGTTTATCGCCCGAGAAATCCTTGCAATAACAGGCATTTCTATCCGGGAGAATGGGGAACCCGGAAAGGAAACCCGGTTCGAAATCACAGTACCTAAAAGGGCTTACCGGTTCATGAAAGAAAATCCCATGAAAAAACCATGAATTTTTTTAGATCGGAATTCAGGATAATTTTTTTGTCATTTTTTTGAAAATAAAAAGAGACTCATCTTCTGAGGATTTGACCGACTTTGCCTCTGAGCGGTTTTACGATACCTGTATACCCGTTTTCAAGCATCCCGGCGAGAAGAGATGTTTTTTTTGCAGAGAAACGGATCTTCAATGCGGGATTGAATTTCGCGGCATAATACGAATGCAGGCGTTTATTTCCTGCTGCACTCATCGTAACATAAGCGGTGCATCCCTGATCAATAGCGTGCTGGACGGATTCCCACATCACAAGATCGTTTGGAGAAGGTGAAATGGGAATTTTTGGTTTGGGACTCCCAATCCAGCTGTAATGCACGTGCTTATACTGAAAATCAATTGACCCGGTCATGATCTCCCCTTCGGATTTTGCTACAAATATTTTCAGCTCGTTCTGAAAGGCATTGTATAAATCGCTGAAATAATCTCTCGATGCTGTAACAATTTTCGCCTGCTGGGCGTACCGGATGTCCATCAAATCCAGTATCGCATCGAATTCTTTTCTTCCGCCGAGTTCCACGGTAAAGCCTCGTTTTTTTGCCCTGTTGAGATTCTGGCGCTGCTTTTTATCGAGCATCTGCAGAAGGACATCAGCTCCGCAGGTAAGGTCTGCCACATAATCATAATGAGGTTCGACCATATAACCGGACCAGGAAAACGGGCGCGGATCCAAAAGAGTCGGCGACAGAGAGATAAGAATATAATCCCCCTTCAGTTGCTTTTCAATAAATTCGTTTATGGAGTTCTGGAATTCGACATATATCGTTTCTTTCTTATCCTGTTTCTGGTTTTCAGTGTCCATAAGCACAGGTCCCAGATAAAAAAGGGCAGTCCGTGGCGGGGGGGAATATACCATATTGAACAATCCATTTTTCTGGAAAAACAACGGATATAACCCGATGCAAATACCGTCTTTCATCCCCATCATCGGATATAACCGGGTGCCGGTATGTCGTTCGGTAATCTTCAGCCAATCCCATCGGTGAAAAATGGTTCCGTGGGGTGATTCATCTATTTTCGTATCCCATTCACCCGGTTCTCCCTGAAAACCTACGATTTCGACCGTCATGATAATTTCACAAGAATTTTTTCTTCATTTCTCAAACGATCCGTTTTTATGTACACCTGAACTCCTTCTTTTTTAATAATCCTCGCATTGTTCGATAGTACGGTGAATTCCGATTCACTGGGGAGAATCAGGGTAAAAAAGAGTTCAGATCCTGCTGAGTGGGGAGTAATGATACAGGTAGTACCATCAAAGGAACAGGAAAAAGAATTCATCCTCCGTTGGGTCAGCCAGTCATAGATATCTCGAGCTCTGACGGTCCAGGCCCCTTTGTGCTGGCAGTACTGATTGATGATAATATAGATATCGCGGGCACCGGGATATTCCATCATATTAAATATCGGAGGATGCCACAACAGGGTCAGAACACCATGATATTGANATACCTTATCAGCAATTGCGAGACTTTCACCTTCTTTATCCTGGCAGGAATCGAGACAGATGTCCATAATTATCAGGGGGATTTCCATAAGGGGTAAAATTCCCTTCTCATACACGGGATAAAAAGGAAATGATGTCCCCCACCGAAAACCAATGGCATTCTTGAATCCCAGCGAAGTATCATATTTCAACCCCGCCTTTACCTGATACTCCCAGGTCTCTGGTATTGTGAGGTTGAGATTATGCTGGCGGGTGCCTAACACCGGCTCATTGATAATGCTCTCGAGTTCCCTCGTCTCATTAAGAAGGAGTTCAGGCTCCCGGTAAGAGAAATAGGATCCATGGATCGCTACTTCATCGCCATTTGAAACCAGGCGCTGCAGAAGCTCCCGCATTTCTCTGGTCTGCAGACTGTGATTTCTTCCGTAAAGATACCAGGTTTTTTTTGAAAAAAGTTGTGCTTTTCCGGTTTCCTTAAGAATATAATACGAGGACTTCGCGTTTAAATCACGTTCAATGCGAATGATGTCTTCGAATGTGAAATAGGGTTCCAGCCCACGGACTTTCTGAAAAAATGAATGGATCTGCCCAAAAAATCCCTGAAGATCTCTTTTCAGGAGATATCGTAGTGGCCTGCTTATCCACTGGTAGGTCTTTTTCAGCTCATCTACATCATGGGTCAGACAGACCGCGAAGGACTTGCCTTCAGGCCAGTATGATTTTTGTACAAGGGGCAAATCGAGATAGCGGCAGCAGACGCAAAGCTCTTCGAACAGAAGATTTTCAAGGATGTCAACCACCGGTTCTGCAGCAAGCTTCCGCCCCGTGGCTGTATCGAGTGAATCCCTTAAGCCATCGTAGAGGCCTGACAAAATATGCCCGGTTTCATTGAAGATATCAATTCCCATGAAATTTCCGTCTTTATTCCGGGTGATACACGGATAACGGATAGTACCCTGTTCGAAAAACGCGATAATATCTCCATCGGACACGGTTTCAGCCGGAATCTGACAGATCGGAACATCGAGTCCTGATATGTGAAGATTACCGCAAATTTTATTCTGAATTGATTGATCCTGAAAATTGATCACACATTTTTTGTTCAGTGTCGGTTCGGATACTACGATCATTGTAGAAGAAGCGCTATCGTCGACCGAAACGGAAATTCCGAATTTTTCGATAAAGTGATGGATGCCGATACGGCTATACCTGTTATTCGCAGAACAAAAAATAGAGATCATTATTACCATTATCCCGCTGGTGACAACTTCTGATGCAAACTATCAGGATAACGTTCAATGAAGTCTGTGAGCCAGGCCGTGACATCCTCCACATCATCCATGAGGATCTGTTGTCTTTTCTGCCATTCTGCTTTAGAATTCCTGTCACTGAGAATATCGACCGCTTTTTTCAACGCCTCTTCCTGAGTCGCATAAAAACAGAGCAACTTGTATTTATCCCTTAATTCGAGAAAATTGCCACAGCTGGCCCCGGTCGGCTGACCATCCGGCCCGGATTCAATATGAATTGCCGGGGTTCCAAGCATGGCAGATTCCACGGCCATGGTTCCCCCTTCCCCAATGTATAATTGCGCGTAATAGAGGAGAGAGTGAATTTTTTCAGGTTGTACCTGAAGGCGGTATTGCTCCAGATCACCCTCAAGAGGTTTCTCCGAAGTAATGAAAATTTTTCCATATGGCGACAACGCCGATATCATTGCCTTTTCGGCCCCTTTATGAATTCCCTGAAGACCGACGTCATGAGAAGCCCCCCAGGAAATAAATCGCAGGATAATAAATTTATCAGAAGGCGACAGGCCGATCTCTTCAAGGACCCTGGGATCCGGGGTAAAATATTTCGGGTGAAGATATGCCGTTTCTTTAAACCCCTTGATCACAACATGCTTTTTTGGGTCGATTTTTTCCTGAAAAAAAGGAGGTGTCAGAATACACTGAACGAAAGGGTAGGTGATCAAACTGGCGATTTTTACATTTTCGGTATCGGTAAAAATGACGGCCGGTTTCCGGAGGAGGAAGCCTGCGTGAGCGATATACGGATTGTGAACGCCGATAAGGAGATCGGGTTTGAATTTCTTTGCGATCCGGTATAATGCCAAATCAATTCTGAGCATGCCGAAAGCTTTATTGAGCATTCCATGATACATCGCGCCCCTGTTTTCATATTCAAAGCCATAAGATCTTAAAAGGGCAAGGGTCACTTCCTTATCTCTCGCGGTAATTTTTACTTCATGCCCATCCCGCTTCAGATTTGTGATAATATTTCTAAACAAATGGACATGCGCCGGATGCCCCATATCAAACAAAACTTTCATTACAGATCCCCTCTATTTGATTACCCATTTAATTACTTCAAAAGCTTCGGCGTATTTTTCTTCAATCTGTGTCCCGCGGGTAACTGCAAGCCCACGGACAAAATCTTCATTAAGGTATGCTCTTCCTTTCTGGGTTTTGTAACAACTCAGGGCATCAATTTTTTTTGAAACATATTCTTCTTCGAGGGGAATGAATGCAAGCGTATTGAAGGTGATATTGTTCCACGGCTGCTCATAACCGAGTAATGTGCATTTCTTAAAAGCCCGCATCGTCTCTTCCACCGTAGTCTTATGATCCTGATGCGTGTCGAACCGGGAAGGAGTAAAGACAATATCCGGCTGAATCTTATTTCTCAGGCGAATGAGTGCATCAAGGATCTCCTGACGTAATTTTGGGAATTCGCGGACTTCGAAACTGAATAAAATCGGTTGGGATATACCGAGAATTTTTGTGGCCTCTTTTACCTCACGCGAAAGGATATCACGGGGGTATTCCGGGGGAACCGATTTTTCACAACAGGAAAGAGCCGCATATTCGACTTCATATCCTTCATTAATAAATTTTGCAATTGAACCACCACAACCAAGTTCCCCATCATCGGTGTGCGGGCTGATGACCAGTATTTTTTTTGTCATTAACCGACCTCAATTTTTCCGATATTTCTATAAACTACCGACATATCATCTGACGGTAAATCAGATAAAAGATTTGTATGATACTGAATATCACCGGTGACCTGACAGACATTGTTTAATTGCTGTAGTTCTGCCCGTTCCAGTGCAAGATTCCAGGAGTCGATAATTTCTTCGGCCGGAAGATTTTCCAGATGATCGAGAAATGATGGGATGGTGGAAAATATATTTTTCACCATAGCGATCTGGTTTTTGGCGTTGTTGTATACGCCGGACCAGTGTTTCAACTCCTTATGGTCGCTGGAGGCGGTTGCTTCCTGGATTTTTCCCTGTAGGTGATCAAAAAAAATCTGTATTTTTTCGTTTAAAAACCCGGTAAAGAAGTCATCCGGCGATAGCGAGAACTGTTTTCCCAGTTCACGAATTGCAGAACTTTGTGCCATTCCCAAGTAATAGTCCCTTGAACGCCAGGCCAAGGTTACCGGAATATGAAACCCAAGCTCGGCAGAGATCCGGTCTGAAATCTGACCATACTGCAACGATCCACCGGCACCGGAAATAAAAAGGGAATCACCCAGCCCGTTTGCCATGATCATGTTTCGCGAAACGGCATTGAAATCCATTTTATCGAAATATTCGGAAAGATTTACAAAATTTTCAGAAAAATTTAACTGATATTCTTTGTTGCAGAGAGGGCATGTTAACAAGCCTGCAGAAGAATCATTCAGGAAAATATCGATCTTAACTCCGCAATCGCATTCGAACCAGAACGGTATCCGACCGGTTTTGACAGGTGGTATCTCAAGGTTTTTTTGTTCAATTACCTGGTTATATGAATTATTGAATTTCGCAAGGTTTCGGAGTATATTTGTGGATTCTTTGAGAAATAATTTTTCCTTATGCATATCGGAGTATAAGAAAAAAAACACGTGAAAATTGAGTAGTTCAGTGCAACATTTTGCGAAAATAAAGGCATTCAATTCCGCAAAATTTTCGGCAAGTTCATAACTTTTCCATAATATTTCAAGAACCTTGTCAGATTGTTTTTTTCCCGAACATCCATCTAATCTTGTTCTTTTTATTAGATCGGTGTAATGTCGTTCAATCTTTACGATTTCAGTCTGCCATTGTTCCAGTGAAGGTTTTTTAATCGTATTGAAGGACCTGAATTTATCGGCATCCTGTATCTTAAACCCAATTTTTGTCAGACCCTCCTTATTTAACGCAGGAATCTGGTTCTTCGAGAGGATTCTTGCCGTGGAAATGTTCTGATCAGCCAATCCGAAAAATGCAAAAGAAGCATGATTATTCCGTTTCAGTTCCTCATGAATCAGGTTCAGGCAAAAACCTTTTTTCCATATGCCGGAATAGGGAAGGAAATTTGGTTGATGACCGGATTCAAGAATTATTGACCTGTCTGAAACATATTCCGTATCAAAAATGTCAATCTTCCCTTTTTTACTGAACTTTTTCGATATCGTTATCAAACGTGAAGAGTTCTCAATCTGTTCGGATGTCAATACAAGAGATCCCGGAAGACGATCAATAACCTGCTCCAGGCTTATAGTACTATTCATGGATTCATTATCGTTTGATTTAAAAAACAAAATAGTTTTGCAGATGCCTGACAATCAAAAAAAACCAAATCTGTTAAAAGGACGTTTTTATTCCACTGAACAATCCAGAGTATTTAATTATTGAATAAAATGAAATAAGGTAAGAATCAATGTCGAAGTTTCTATCGAGCGTCCTTAAATTATTTTCTGCCACCCTGGTTGGACAGGTCCTTGGGATTCTTGTAACGCCAGTTCTCTCCCGCCTCTATTCCCCCGCTGATTTTGGCCTCTTCCAGGTATTCTTATCAATTATCAGCGTTATTGCGGTTATTTCATGTTTATCTTATGAATCTGCAATAGTTTTGCCGGAAAAAAACGAAGATGCAGCTAACCTGGTGAGTCTCTGCCTTTTCCTCATTGGCACTACTTCAATCATCGTTTCGGTTTTTTTCATTCTTTTTTCCGAAGTTATAGAACAGTTATTTAATGCTCCCGCTCTTTCGCAATATATCTTTTTAATCCCCCTGGGGATCATCTGCAATAGTATTGCATTTGTCCTGAGTTACTGGATGACCCGGAGAGAAGAATACGGAACAATGGCTAAAGCAAATATCACGAGTTCATTTACCAGCAGATCGGTGTCAATCGGCTTCGGGGTCTATTCGCCATCTCCGTTCGGACTGATTTTTGGAACAATTATCAATGATGCAACAATTATCTGTATTTTGTTGAAAAAGACCGTTTCCGATCTCCGTTTTTTTCGAATGATCTCTTTAAAAAAGGTAAAGGAACTCGCGATCAGATATAAAAAATTCCCAAAATACAATATTGGCTCAGAGTTAGCCTCGAGCTTGTCGATACAAGTCACTCCGCTCCTGCTTGCCGTCTTTTTTTCCCCGGTCATCGTAGGATATTATGCCATGTCCTACCTAGTTATCCGGCTGCCATCCAAGGTAATCGGGAACTCAATTGCCACGGTTTTTTTCCAGAAAGCGAGCGAAGAGAAAAACCGCACAGGCAGCGTAAAAAACATTGTCAAATCAGTGAATGCCAGGCTCATTTCCGTCGGTATTCTTCCGACGATTCTACTGATAATTATCGGACCGGAGTTATTTACATTTGCATTAGGGACCCGATGGGAAAATGCAGGAGTGTACGCCCAGATTCTGGCACCGGTTTTTTTTGTCGCGTTTATTTCCGTGCCAATATTGTCGATTTTCAATGTGATGGAACAGCAACGAATCAGCTTATGGTTTAACGTCTGGAATTTATTCTACACAGTTATTGTGCTCATCATAGCAGGAACATTGAACGATCCGTTACTCGGGTTTATTTTACTGTCCTGCATTGGTGTCTTATCATGGAGCTGGATGAATCTGTATTCTTTGAAACTTGCCGGTGTTCCATCGAGAGCGGTTTTATTTGATATTTTCAGGTATCTTATACTTGGAATAGGATTGTGTACCCCACTGATAATTGCTAAATATTATTCGGCATCCTCCCGATCGTTGATCGCGGTTGCTGTCGTTGTAGGAATAATCTACTATCTGATAATTGTCTATCAGGATAAGCAACTTCAAAATGGATTGTTGAATTTGATCAAAAAATTTATTCCATAATTCGATTACAATTTACCCAAAAAAATTCATAATTATATTTCATTTCGCCCTTCAGAATTTCGCTATTCCGGCAAAAAAAAGTTATATGACCTTCGACCCATTATAAATAATAAAACGATCGATTTCAAGCCAACCAATAGACGGTGAAGGATTCGAAAAATTTATAGAAAAATGGATAAATTTTTTTTGATTTTTGTGGATAAAAAATGGAATCAGTGGCATTATGGAAATAAAAATTGCATCAGATTCTGATGAGCAAAAATGGGATGAAATTGTCGAGCGGTCACTCAATGGTGAATTATTTCATACATGGAAATGGTTAAAAACGATAGAAAAGTATTCGACGCAGAAGAGGGAGGGTAAGAAGGGACTTGGAACATTTTACCCGCTTTTTTTGATGGAAAAAGAAAAAATTGTTGGACTTTATCCCCTTTTTTTATTCCGGAGTCCTTTTATGATATCCTGCTATTCACCTCCTTCCAACGTTGACACCTTGTATCTCGGCCCGTTGTTTCCGGAAATTGAAAAGCTCCTGCCTGCAAAAAAGCAGATATTTCTCCATGATGTTCAGATAACGGTCGACCGGTTTATCAGGAACGACCTTAAGGCGAATTATATCCAGATCAGCACGCCACCGGGATTCGATGACTGCAGGTTTTTTAAATGGGCAGGATATGAAACTGAGGCCCGTTATACTGCGTATCTCGATCTCAGTAGCGGAACAGATTTAATCTGGAAGAATCTGAACCGAAGCACCCGACAGTCAATAGAGAAGGCGAAAAAAGAAGGAGTGGAAATAATCGAGGGGGACCGGGAGGATACGAGTTTTATTTACGATCTCCTAAAAGAGAGAGATCGGATCGCGAGTCCCAAAGAATTTCTGGATTCGGTTTTCAGTTCATTTTCACAAGGGCATCTGCGAGTTTTGATTGCGAAGGCCGGGTCAGAACGACTGAGTGGTATAATCACCATTATTTATAAAGATAAGGTGACATTCTGGATAGGCGCCCCCAAATGTTCCTACAAAGGTGCATCGCCTAATGAACTGCTTCTCTGGGAAGCTCTACGATGGTCGGAAGTGAACAATTTCAAAAGATTCGAAATTGAAGGAGCAGATGACTACTCACTATTTCCTTTCAAGAGAAAGTTCAATGCAAAACCGGTAATTTACTTCCAGATGAAATGGTTGTCCCCGCCACTCAGGTTTTTAGCATTACTATATAATGGGATTATTAAACGAAAAGCTAATCTGTTGGAATCCGGGGAATGAATCAGTTTTTTTTTAATCAGGAACACATAAAATGCATTTGACCTGTTTTCTGTGAGTGGAATCCAAACGAAGGGAGTGCGCTTACGCAGGTCCCGTTAAAAGAAAATCAGATAAGTATTTGCCAAGATTTTGTTAAAAAAAATCACTATTTAAAAATGAAAAATTATCTTTCATTTTTCAGCATCTTCTGCTCAGGACAAATAACTCAATTCCCCAGATTACCGTTGCTGCCACAGAAATTACCAGAGCGACGAGAAAGCTACTAAACGGGGTAGTGTCTATTCCAAGAACAAGATCAAGGAAAAGAACAGAGGCCATAACAGCGCCGATACTAACCACAAATGATAAGGCAAAACGAGTGAGGATGGAAATATCCGGTAATCTTGGATACAGGGCAAATGAGATCGCAAATCCGGGAATAAATAATAAAAAAAGAAAGCCAAAAACAGCCCTGAAAAATCCGACCAAAATTCCGATTATATCAATCATTTATAAACCTCCTGCGTTTCATCAAAACAAACCGTCCGTAGAGCTGTTTCTATCCGGGATAAAATAATCCGATTATACAGAATAACGTTGTCACACCATACATAATAAAAGCAGATGTACGCTCAGTCAACCGGAAATAATAGGGCATAATCCATTTCAGGGTCAGGGGGTTTGGTACTTCAAGCGTACCGTCATCACGCACTTTTCCAAATTTCGCAATCGGATACCGTTTGACGTTCAGGCGCCAGAACACGTACAGGAGGAAATTGACTGTGTGGGGGATCAACATAATGAATCCCCCGATAATGAACCCCTGAACAACAATCATGGCTCCAATCGCGGCCCCTATAGAAAGTGCACCCACATTACCCCAGAAAATTTTCGCAGGATATTTCTCAAACAGGAAATAGGCAAGCATCGAGCCGGTAAGACAGACAATGAAAAGGCTGTTAAAAATATCTCCAAAGAGGAATGCTTTGAGAATCAGGGTAGAAAGGATAATGAGTGACACACCGGGAGCTAGACCATTGAAACCGGAGTGCATATTGACAAGATTAGATACTACCGGGACATAGGTCGGAATAATTATCTGAAGATAAATTGCTGCAATATCCATCCTGCCAAAGAAAGGAAAGATTAATGCAGTCGCGGTAATAAAAGGGATTAAAGGATAAGAACAATAATATAAAAGTATAAGTTTTGCTGGCCGGCCAATATTAATCATATCATCAAGAAGACCGAACAGGGCGAACAGAACGACCACGACGATAACAGTATAATTTATAGGAGTGATGTATTTTGCATAAAATAATGACAGGATTGACAAGGAAAAAATTGCTATCAGAATAATGACGAGGCCACCGTTTGTGGGTATTTCTGGCATTTCCCGTTTGTACATGTCCTTTACGACATGCCTGTTTTTTATCAGGCTTTTTATGATATACGGCATGGTTGCCAGTATGAAGAAAAAAGGAACCGCAAGAAAGATGAATAACATAAGATATAGATAAATATCGGCGTTAAAACTAAGGTCCGGAAAGATCATAGTACCTGAGATATTCCTATTAAATCGATGATTATTTATTAGTATTGAAAAATAACGTCAATTCAT
>JGI20214J51650_10000246_pt1 | contig 34420 bp, 27 predicted proteins | sample WetSurMetagenome_FD_51650 | JGI IMG/M metagenome (IMG submission 51650)
GTCTGGGGGTTGAGGCAGGGCGCGGATGAGTATCTGACAAAACCGTGTAATCCGCTGGTCCTTGTCGAGGCGGTTACGAGACTGCTGGCCGAAAGACAACATGTTTCAGCATCCGCCTGTTAAGTTCTGAAAACATATTTGAAATGTAACATTCCTGAAATATGGCCTTAATGTGCGGCTGATATACTAATCACAGATATTATATTAGACCCGGAGGCCCAAGATGTATTTCCAAAAGCTTATACTGTTAAGCCTGTCCATATTGATAGCCGGAGCCTGGTTGCCGTCCGCACTGTCTGCGGACAGTATTGAACTTGAAGGCGGCAAGACAATAGAAGGGCAATTATATGTCATAAAAGACGACTATCACTATTTCAGGATACATAAATCAACGGTTGAGCGTGTCAGATATTCAACCGGTCCGTCAAAGCCGGATTTTCTTGTTCTCAAAAGCGGAATCCCGGTGTCCGGCAAGGTAACGGCATTTGTAGATGACGAGTATTTCATAAGGATACGGTCCGGGCAAGTGAGGGGCGTGACTGCGGCTCAACAACCGATCGCTATGAAATCCGGAAGCGCGGGACGGACGGTTGCAGTCCCTCCGGTATTCGGGGAAGGCGTCATCCTGCGTATTCATGGCTCCAACACCGTAGGGTCCAAACTGGCCCCGGCCTTTGCAGCCGCTTATCTGAAGAAGGCAGGGGCTTCAAATTTGGAGGAGCTGGTGGTCGGCAATGAGGAAACAGAGGTCAGGGGTTACTTTCCGGGTCGCAAAAATCCGTCCGTAGTAGAAATACATTCTCATGGGTCGGCAACCGCGTTTTCGTGTCTCGAAGATAAAAGGTGCGATATGGGCGCCTCTTCAAGAAGAATAAAGAAGGCTGAAGCAGATAAACTCCTGTCTCTCGGAGATATGACGGGAGTCAGGAACGAACATGTCATAGGCCTCGACGGTATTGCGGTGATAGTGAACAAGAGCAACCTTGTTTTCAGGATGAGCAGGGAAGATATAAAAAAGGTGTTCAGCGGAGAGATCGCGGACTGGTCGAAAATTGGAGGCAATCCCGGTCATATCAATATTTATGCGCGCGATGATAAATCCGGCACCTGGGACACATTTAATAGTATCGTTCTCGGAAAGGCAAAACTTGCCGCTGCCGCCAAACGCTATGAAGACAGCTCGGCGCTGTCCGCAGATGTGGCCAATGACATCAACGGCATAGGCTTTATAGGTCTTCCATATGTTCTTGATTCAAAGGCGTTGGCTGTTTCAGACGGAGCTGAACCGGTTGCTCCGGACAGGTTCTCGATAGCGACGGAAGATTATCCTTTGTCCAGGCGTCTTTATTTCTACACTCCCGCCGGGCCGGGTAGTCCGCATGTGGCAGCTTTCGTTGAATTTGCGCTTTCCGAGGAAGGGCAGGGGATTGTGGACCGGACAGGATTTGTAGACCTGAATGTAAGACTTGCGCAGCCGAAGTCCGCACGGCCTTTTTCGCAGCAATATCTCGGGTTGAGTTCCGGAGGTGAGAGGTTATCGGTCAATTTCCGGTTCAGGGCCAATAGTTTTGATCTCGACACAAAGGCGGCGCGTGACATCCACAGAGTCGCTAAAATGCTGAAGGGAGGCAAATACAGGGGACGGAAAGTCATGCTTTTCGGCTTTACGGATGATATAGGTTCCGTCGCAGATAACAGGCGACTTTCCGAAAGGCGCGCGCTTGCAATAAAAAAGGAGCTTGGCAGGCGCGGCATAAGTGTGATGGCAGCTGATGTGATCGGATTCGGTAAACTGAATCCGGTTGCCTCAAATGTCACTACGGAGGGTCGTGAAAAAAACAGAAGGGTGGAGATATGGATCAAATAAAGGAGGCGCCTTATGGTGAATATTGCTGAATGGAAACAGGATGCGCGCAGGCCCGAGGAAATAACGATAAAGGCGGGGCTTCGGGGCGGATTATCGGCGGTATTTCAGCTCGACAGGAATGTTACGCGACATCTTGCAAGATTCTGTGTCCTGCACATGAACATCAAAAACCGGTTCGAGGAAATAGTTTTATGCGATTTCAAAGGCCTGAAGAAGATCCCGGACCAGCATGGAGTCCGATTGCGGAATCAAATGGGACGGTCATACGTCAGGGACGGCAGAGGACGTGAGGAGCCGATGGAGGGCAGCTATTCGATAGAATTTGCGGACAAGTCGGATAAATCCTGGTTGGGGCCCGACGGCAGGCAGGAAGCGAGATATAATTTTGAATTCACTGCCGTTGGGGAAGCTGAGACGGTGACTGTGGCCGGCAACAGGTCCGGCGGAGGAAATAAAAAGGCTTATCTTGCCGCCGCCGTGTTTGCAGTGGTTGTTGTTGCGGCGGGCTCTGCGCCCCTTGTTTCCGGATATCTCAGCTCCGGAGAATCATCAGGGACAGTTGTGCAGGCTCTAGGGCGGAAGAGCGAGGTCATGCATGCTGCGCTTGTCCCGGCGGTAAGCGCCCCTGAAAAGAGCGCCTCCGATGGGCCGCAAAAAAATGTCCGGGAAGACAGGCCTGCCCAAAAGGTCAAAGCGCGTTCAAAGGCCTTGGGGCGGCATGCAGCGGCAAAGGGGCATGCGGTTGTTGTAAGGGAAAAGACTTCGGAGAATCGGCTGGATATCCCATGCACGAAGGATATGATAGCCAAAGGGATAAGCTGTAATTAGGCGCAGAGGCCGGCAAAATTGTGATTGTTCGCTATTTTTTCGTATTGCGCGTCAAAACTCCGACCGGCTTTTGATCAGGTATGAATAATAGGCTGCGGCGTTTGTCGGTTTGCGTCTAAGGGTCTTGAAGTCAACGGTGTATAGTCCGAAACGGGCGTCGAGTCCTTCCAACCATTCGTAATTATCTATGAGAGACCAGTAGAAATAGCCGCGTACATCGATTCCCTTGCTGATGCTCTTTTCGACTGCGTCGACATGACTTTTCATAAAATCCATTTTTTTCTGCGCGTTCCTTGTCGCTATGCCGTTTTCCGTGATTATGAGGGGGACTTTCAACCTTGAGGCATAACGCAAAACCTTTTCGAGTCCCTTAGGATGTATTTCCCATCCGAGATCGGACAGCCCGTGGCCGTCTATGTCAAGATGGCGCAGCTCGACGCACATCTTTCTGAACGGATTGAATCTTATATGGACCCGGGTATAATAATTTACGCCGAAGAAATCGAGCTTGTCTTTTATTGGAAGATCAATGATGAACTCCCTGTGAAAGGGGAATTTGATCCTGAGCCGCCCCGTTAAAAAGGCGTCGAGGACCGAGTGATTATAAAAATATTTGGCCATTTTTGCGAGAGCCCGATCAAGAGGGTTCCACCGGCTCCAGGGGGCCAGGGCCGCCATGTTATGAGCGATGCTTACATAGGCATCCGGGACCGCGGCGTGGATCATATCATAGGCCTTGGCATGGCAATAAAGGATGTTCTTTAATGCCTTCAGTGCAAGGGCCGGGTTTTTCACTCCGGGGGGCATACACCCTTCAAGATATCCGCCCAGCAGCAGCACATAAGGCTCGTTAAAGGTGATCCAGTATTTGACCCCTTTCAGGGATGAAAGGACATTCCCGACAAAATCCAGGTATTTCCCGACTGAAGCGTCTTCATGCCAGGGATATTTTTTGATGAACCAGAGGGGATGGGTGAAGTGATGGAGCGTCAGCATGGGCTCCACTGAATAGCTTTTTAGGATATCGATTATCTCCTGATAATGCTCAATTACGGATGAGTCCCAAATCTTTTCATTCGGCTGTATACGACTCCATTCGATCGAGAATCTGTATGCATTCACGCCCAGCTCTTTCAGAAGGGAGAGGTCTTCCCTGTACATAGTGTAATGGCTGGTGACCCTGGGGTTTTCGTTCAGTATGGAATCCCAGGACGACCAGTCGGCATGAGGCGAACCCTCCAGCTGGAAGGCGGATGTGGCCACGCCCCAGAGGAAGCTGTTTTTCATCGTATTATTATGCGGGATTCATATCCGGACTCTTTATCAAACTCCGCAAACATTCCGGGGCTCAATTATCTTCTCTCTTGCCGATATCCATATGCCTGATAATCCGGCCCTCAACAAGGAATATGACCATCTCTGCAATGTTTGTGGCATGGTCTGCTATGCGTTCAAGATTTATTGCAACATAACTGACCTTCATCCCCCTCGAAATGGTTGAAGGGTCTTTTCCCATATATATTGCGAGCTCTTCAAGTATGGCAAACTTAAGGCTGTCCACTGCCTTGTCCCTCGATATGACATCCAAAGCCAGCTCTTTGTCTTTTCTCACAAAGGAGTCCAGGGCGTCCCTTGTCATCTTTTGGACAAGGACCGTCATCTTGGGGATGTCTATATACGGTTTTAAAACCGGTTCCTTATTCAGTTCAAGGGCGCGCTGTGAAATATTTACGGCGCGGTCTCCCATGCGTTCAAGGTCGGTGGTGATCTTCATGGCCGTTGTAATCAGGCGCAGGTCGCCGGCCTTGGGCTGCCGCAGGGCGATCAGCCTGATCGCTTCTTCATCTACTTCTATGTCGAGCGAATTAATCTTTGAATCATCCGCAATCACGCCCCTTGCGAGCGCGTCATCACGCTCTACAACGGCGGCAACAGAGTTTCTGATCGCAAGCTCAACCAGCCCGCCTATCCTGAGTATCAATTCCTTTAGGTGCGTCAATTCATCATCGAACACGGTCATTTAGCCGAACCTCCCCGTAATATAATCCTCAGTCATCTTTACCGAGGGCGTGGTAAACATCTTTTGTGTGGCGTCGAATTCGATCATCTCACCCAGCATGAGGAATCCGGTCCAGTCCGAAATACGCGCAGCCTGTTGCATATTATGGGTGACGACAATGATGGTCACATCATTTTTCAGCGTCTGGGTCAGTTCCTCTATTTTTGCGGTGGATATGGGGTCGAGAGCCGATGTCGGCTCATCAAAGAGCAGGGCTTCAGGGTTTACTGCAAGCGCCCTTGCGATCACAAGCCTCTGCTGTTGGCCTCCTGAGAGTTCGTAGGCGCTCGAACTCAGCTTGTCCTTGACCTCATCCCATAAGGCAGCGTGGCGAAGGGCGCTTTCGACGCTTTCGGAAAGTGCGGCCTTTTTTTTGAGCCCCTTGAGCTTTAGTCCATAGGCGACATTGTCGAATATACTCATCGGGAAAGGCGTCGGCTTCTGGAACACCATGCCTATGCGGCTTCTCAGGGTTATAGGGTCGGTTTCAGGGGACAGTATATTTTCCCCTTTAAAGAGGATTTCGCCCTCATACCTGTTTTTCGGGTATAGGTCATGCATCCTGTTGAAACAGCGCAACAGGGTCGTCTTGCCGCAGCCGGAGGGGCCGATGAGGGCCGTAATGGCGTTTTTGCGTATCGGAAGATTGATGTTTTTCAGGGCATGAATATTGCCCGAATAATAAAAGTTCAGATTGTTTACTGCTATCTCGAATTGTTCCGACACTATCGGTACCTCCACTTTATAATCATTCTGCCGGCTATGGTCAGGAAAAGGACGAATATGGTTATCACGAACGCCGCGGCCCACGCCTGCGTGTGCCAGTTGTCATACGGCCCCATGGCATACTGGAAGATGGTGACGGTAAGAGAAGAGATCGGCTGGTTCATGTTGAGAGAATAATAGGCATTGTTGAAGGACGTGAAGAGAAGGGGCGCTGTTTCCCCTGCAACGCGGGCTATCGAAAGGATTATGCCGGTCAGTATGCCGGATGCGGCCCCGCGATATACGACCTGCAGGATGACCTTGTAGTAGGGCGCGCCGAGGGCAAAGGCCGCCTCCCTCAGGGTCCACGGCACCATGGAGAGCATGTCTTCGGTAGTCCGCACAACCACCGGAATCATAATAATGGCAAGTGAAATTGCGCCTGCCCAGCCGCTGAAGTGGCCGAGAGGTTTCACAAGGAGAGCATATACAAACGTGCCGATAACTATGGACGGAACGCTTACCATTATGTCGGAAAGGACACCGATTATCCTGGATATATTTCTGCCCCTTCCGTATTCGGCCAGAAATGTGCCTCCCAATATGCCGATGGGGACCCCGATGACCGTTGCAAACAGGGTGATCAGCAATTGTCCGACAAATGCATTCTTGAGCCCGCCCCCGTCGTCGCCGGCAGGGACCGGATCGCTGAAAAACAGATCGGGATTCAGCGCCGAAAATCCTTTGACAAGCACATCTCCAAGGATGAAGGCGAGCCAGAAAAGGCCGAAAAGCGCCGCCAGCGTACTGAGCGACATTGCGAAAATCCCCTGTATTTTTCTTTTAAGCGCGACGTTCATCTGGAGTATTTCCTTTCCGCCTTGAGGAGGAAAAACTTTGCGACGGCGAGCGTAATAAAGCTGAGTGCGAAGAGGATAAGGGCAAGATAAAACAGGGACGCAAGGTATATGTCGGTGTCCGCTTCGGCAAATTCATTGGCAAGCGTGACGGTAATAGTTGCCGCTGCGTCGAGAAGAGAACTCGTTATCTTGTGGTTGTTTCCGAGAACGAACGCAACGGCCATAGTCTCGCCCAGGGCTCTTCCAAGGGACAGGACTATTCCGCCGAACACACCAAGCTTTGCATACGGGATTATTATATGTTTTATGACCTCCCATTTTGTCGCTCCCAGAGCATATGCCGATTCCTTTACGACTTCAGGAGTAAGTTTAAAGGAGTCCCTGGCTATGCTGGCTGTAAACGGGATTATCATTATGCTCAGTATTATGCTTGCGGTCAACAGGTCTATACCCATCGCCGGGCCTTCAAAAAGGGTTGAAAGCAGGGGGATATTTTCGGTCGTATCCTTCAGCAGGGGTTCTATATGTTCGCTCATTATAGGGGAGAGTGTGAAGAGTCCCCACATGCCGTAAATAATGCTCGGTATGGCTGCAAGCAGCTCTATTGCGCCTCCGACGGGCCCTTTAAGGATATTGGGCGAGATCTCGGTGACGAAGACCGCTATGCCTATCGCGATCGGGATGGCTATTGTTATGGAGAGCAGTGTTGTCACAAAGGTGCCGAAGATATTTGTGGCGGCCCCGAAGGATTCCGTTACAGGATTCCAGTCGTCGCCGATGATGAAATTATAGACGCCGAAGCGTTCGATGGCAGGCCAGGATTCCTTTATAAGAATAAAGAGTATACCAACAATAAGGATGATTACCGCAAAGGCCGAGGCCGCGGTAATGGATGAAAAAAGCAGATCTATTGGATTTCTTTTTGAAATCATCATTATGGTTTCAGTTTATTATGTTTTATTTCCGTGTAAAAGAGGTCTTGGGGTAAAAATAACGGGGCTTGGGAATCGGCTTCCTGTCGCCCCGCTTTTCACGGTCTTTTTACATTAATCCATTCGCTTTCCAGTATTTTTCGACCTTTGCCTTAAGGGATTTGGGCAGAGGCACATACGCGAGTTTTACGGCCTTTTCATCACCGTTGCTGAATGCCCAGGAGAAGAATTTCACTACCTTTGCGTTTGAAGCGGTCTTTTCCTTTGCGAGCAGTATGAACGTGGCCCCTGCTATAGGCCAGGCGTTTTTGCCAGGGGCGTTTGTGAGCCAGGAGTGAAAGCCGTTGGCGGCGCTGAAATCCGCAGTCTCCGCCGCATTTTCAAAGCTTGTTATATAAGGGTGGACATAATAACCGGCCTTGTTCAGCAACCTGGTATAAACGAGACTGTTCTGTTTTGCATAGGCAAATTCCACGTATCCTATCGAGTTGTGGGTCCTCTTTACATAGTTGGCGACTCCCTCATTGCCCTTTGCGCCGATTCCCACCGGATATTTGACTGCCTTGCCTTCTCCCACCTTACTCTTCCATTGGGAACTGACCTCGCTGAGATAATGTGTGAATATCGCAGTCGTGCCTGATCCGTCCGCACGGTAGACCACTACAATCTCATTATGGGGCAGGCTTACGTTGGGATTGACGGCTTTCACGGCAGGGTCGTCCCAGTATTTAATTGCCCCCATGAATATGCCGGCAAGGGTATCCGGGGTAAGTGTCAGCTGACCATCACTAACTCCTCTGACATTCACGACGGGCACAACACCGCCTATGACGGCCGGGAACTGCAAAAGCCGGTTTTTCTTCAGTTGCGCCGGTTTAAGAGGATCATCAGAAGCTCCGAAATCCACGGTGCGTTCGGTTACCTGTCTCTGGCCTCCTCCTGAGCCTATGGACTGATAGTTGAGTTTGACGCCGGTAATTTTATTGTAATCGTAGGCCCATGCCGAATATACGGGATAGGGGAATGTCGCTCCGGCTCCATTAAGGGTGTCCGCCGCATACGCCGGAGAAAAGGTCAGCGCAAGGGCGATTGCAAGAAATACTGCAAACATTTTTTTCATAATTACTCCTTATATTCAAAAATTGAACGGCGCAAGCGCCCTTTAGGAGTATATTAATAAATAGCCTGTTAAAACAGTATGAAGGAAATATTACATTTGTGTTACAAAGTTTGGCGTATGTTGTTATTGAGCCCCATTAGTTTTCAAAAATGAACGCGTTTGTAAAATACCTTTTTTGCAGCTTCGGCCGAAGCGATGTAGATAGCCACAATCAGTATCATTATGGCGAGGAAAGATACCGGCAACGGAGTAAACTCAAAGAGCGTTCCTCCGATGGGAATGAAGGGCAAAATCAGCGCTACCCCGGCAATTAACAGTGTGGCTATGAACAGGGATTTGCCCGGCCTGCTTTTAAGAAAGGGGCCTCTTGTGCGGATGACAAGCACAACCAGCGACGCCGAAATAACGGATTCTACAAACCAGCCGGTCCTGAATTCTTCCGGAGAGGCATTAAGAATAAATAACAATACGGCGAATGTAAGAAAGTCAAACAGGGAACTCAAAAGACCGAAGGTCATCATAAAGTTCCGTATAAACGTCATATCCCACCGTCGGGGGCGTTCCACCATTTCCTTATCCACATTATCTGCGGCTATAGCCATCTCCGGAAAATCAGTCATAAGATTTGTCAGCAAGATCTGCTTCGGCAGGAGGGGAAGAAAATTGAGAAAAAGAGACGCGCCCGCCATGCTGAACATATTGCCGAAATTGGCGCTTGTCGCCATGAATACATACTTGAGCGTGTTGGCAAAAGTTCTCCTCCCTTCACGCACTCCGAGCGCCAGGACTTCGAGGTTTTTTTCGAGCAGCACAATATCGGCCGCATCTTTCGCAACATCAACGGCGCCGTCTACCGATATCCCCACATCGGCGGTATGGAGGGCCGAAGCGTCATTTAAGCCGTCGCCCATATAACCCACAACATTTTTCGCCTTTTTCAGGGCAAGGATGATACGCTCTTTCTGATTGGGTTCTACCTCCGCAAAGACATTCACTTTATTTACCCTTCTGAACAGCGCAGCGTCGCTCATCACGCGGAGGTCCGGCCCCGTGAGGATTCCCGAACCCAACAGCCCGACCTGTTGCCCGACATGGGCGGCAACCAGGCGATTGTCTCCCGTGATTATTTTCAGTGAAACACCGAGGCTTTTGAGGTCCGTTATAGTCCCGGCAATGCCTGATTTTATCGGATCAAACAGCACAAGAAAGCCCAGGAACGTCATGCCTGATTCGTGGTCTTTAGTGATGTCCGACATGGGGCCGACATCTTTATAGGCAATCCCCAGTGTGCGAAAGCCCTGACCGCTGTATTCTTCAAAATGGGCTTGCGCCCTGTCCTGGATTTCAGCTATGTTCACAACAGCCCCGCCGGAAGTTTCAGCAGTTGTGCAGGCAGCCAGCACATCCTTTAAGGAGCCTTTGGTAATCATGAGATGCGCAGAGCCGTGAGAGACAAGAATGCTCAGGCGTTTGCGGACAAAATCGTAAGGCTCTTCGTCGAGCTTTTGCCAGGCGGAAACATCAAACTTCCGATGGGCGCGTATCGCTTCATCAATAGGGTTTGCAAACCCTGTTTCGTAAAAAGAATTGAGATAGGCATAGAGGAGGACTTTTTCGCTTTCCTTGCCTTCAATGTCAAGAGTGGAGCGGACATGGACCACACCTTCAGTGAGTGTGCCGGTTTTATCGGAACAGAGGACATTCATACTGCCGAAGTTCTCTATGGAAGCAAGACGTTTCACTATTACTTTCCTGAGCGCCATGTTTTTTGCGCCATGGGCAAGATTGACCATGATAATGGCCGGCAGCAGTTGAGGTGTCAATCCGACTGCGAGGGCCAATGCAAAAAGAAATGAATCCAGGACAGGGCGCGCAAGGTATACGTTGACGGCAAAAATGGCAATTACCAGCAACAGCGTAACTTCCATGAGGAAGTAACCGAACCGCCTGACTCCGCGTTCAAATTCCGTTTCCGCGGGTCTGAGGCTGAGCCGCTCGGAAACCTTGCCGAATTCAGTCTCTCTTCCCGTGCGCACAACAACTGCGTCGGCGGTTCCGCTTATTACGTGTGACCCCATGAAAAGAGAATTAGTCCTGTCGGAAAGCGGAGTGTCTTCCGGCAGGACTCCGGATATTTTATCTTCAGGGTAGGTCTCTCCTGTCAGAGACGCTTCATCCACAAAGAGATTTTTTGATTCAATTATCAGGCAGTCTCCTGGAATGACATCACCGGCCCTGACTGAAACGATATCTCCGGGCGTTATCTCCTCAACCGGAATATTCTTTATGGACCCATCGCGTATAACCCCGGCCTTGATCTGCACGATGGACAACAACCTGTTAATTGCGTTCATTGCCCCTCTTTCCTGCCGGAAGCCGAGAAGCCCGCTTATAAGGACAATTACAGTTATGATAATTGCGTCCACATGATTGTGCAGGGAAAAAGACAATATTGAAGCGAAGATCAGTATCAATATGATCGGGCTCTTGAATTGAGAAAGAAAAAGAGAGAGCCCGGTCGTTTTTTTCTTCTTTTGGAGGAGATTGGGCCCATACTGTGTTATACGCTTGCGGGCCTCTTCGCTTGTCAATCCCTGCGGGGTCGTCTGCAGCCGACGAAGAATTTCAGCGACGGGAACGCTCCAGAAAGACAATCGATTATCCAAAGTTATTCTTTAACGGACTTGCGCATGAGCGGAAATCCGGTCTTTTACGTCGTCGATTCGGCTTTTCTCTTCCGGCTTCAATCAAATTTCCTCTCAAATAGCTTCCGCGGCAACTCTGATTTCAGGCAAAGAAAAGTTACCTTTATATTATAAATAAATCTTCACAGAGGTCCCTGCCCCCGGCGCGCTCTCTATCTGCATTTCCCAGCCGTGGGCCTTGACCAGGTGTTTCACGATGGCAAGGCCGAGACCCGTTCCGCCCATCTTCCGGGAGCGGGCCGAATCCACGCGGTAGAAGCGTTCTCCGAGTCTCGGCAGATGTTTGGGCGGGATACCTGTCCCCGTATCCTCCACAAACAGGACAGGCCTGCTGTTTTCGACCCCTGAACCGAAAGTGACCCTGCCTGCCTCTGTGAACTTGACGGCATTGTCCACAAGATTGGTGAATATCCGGATCAGCATGTCGCTGTCAGCCACGACCCGGCAGACATCTTCATGAACAATGGTTTCGAGGGAAAGGCCTTTGTTCCCGGCTTTTTCCCCGAGTATGGACACAACCTGATCGAGTATATCCGCGATATCCAGATCGGCTTTATTTATGGAGCTTACCCCGAGTTCTATCCGCGACAGGGTCAGAAGGTCTTCGACAAGGTTATTGATGCGCTCGCTGTTCTGTTTTATCGTCAGGATAAACTTTGCGGCGTTTTTTTCATCGGCAAGGGCTCCGTCGAGGAGTGTGTCCGCGAATCCCTTTATGGCCGTGATGGGGGTTTTGATCTCATGCGATATATTGGCTACAAAGTCTTTCCTGACCTGTTCGAGCTTTTCTATCTTTGTAATGTCGTGAAACACTATCACGAAACCGGCAAGTTCCGATTCATTATAATAAAGCGGGGACACGAGCACATTGAAGTGGCGCTCAGAAGGGCTTTCGAGTCTTATTTTTTCCGAGTTGACCCCCGGGTTGTTCCGGCAGGCTTCGACAAGATCGGAAAAGGCGTTGCTGCGAAGCGCCTCCATATAATGCTTTCCGGTCAGGGGCGCATCACAGAAACATACGTCCGCAGCCGCATTCGACAGCAGTATATAGCCCTTGTTGTCCATTATCAGGAGCGCGTCGGGGATACTTTTGAGGATTACATTCAGCCTGTTGCGTTCCTTTTCGCTCTGTTCCAGCAGTCCATGGAGTTTTTGGGACATGGCGACGAGATTCCCCGCTATTTCGCCGAACTCCCCGCCTTTCTTCATGAACATGCGCTTGTCGATCTCTCCGATTGCAAGAGATGATGACAGGTCCCTGATCCGCCCCACGAGTTTTCTCAGGTGATTGGTTTGCCATAATGAGAAAAGCCACATCGCAAACAGCGCGAGGGCCAAAATGATGGAGATATTTATACGAAGCCTGTTGACTGCCTGATCTATGTCGGTCAAAGGCACAGCAAGTCTTATAAATCCGGTGGTCTCTCCCTTTGAACTGATTTTTTTTGCAACATAGAGAAAATCGGTTTGAAGAGTGTCGCTGTGGCGTATCACACTGCCCTTACCCAACAGAAGCGCCTGAGCGATCTCGGTCCTTTGGGAATGGTTTTCGAGCCCGCTCGACGCCGAATCGGAATCTCCTATGACTGTTCCATCAGAAAGGACAACAGTGACACGCGCGTCCGTCTTTTTTTTGAGTTCAACGCATAGCCCGTCGATCCTGTTCCTGCTGAATTCAATTCGACCGGAAATGATATCTATCTGCTTAGAAAGGTTTCCGGTCAGGCCTTCAATATGACTTTCCCTGACTGCCGAGGTGATGAATACTTCTGAGACGATCAGGGCAATGGCCAGTATGACCGCATAAAGCAGGAAGAGTTTTTTAAAATAACTGTGTTTCATGATTCTTTATCGATATAATATCCGACACCCCGTTTAGTCCTGATATACCGCGGCTCCGACGCGTCATCCTCAATCTGCATACGCAGACGCCTCATATGCACATCGACCGTTCTCGGTTCGACAAATACATCATCATCCCAGACCGAGTCCAGAAGCTGGTCCCGGCTGAAGACCCTGCCCCTTCTCTCCGCAAGATAGAGGAGGAGTTTGAATTCCGTTGCGCTCAGATCAAGGGGCGCGCCGGATTTTGTCGCAGAATAGGCCCCTTTGTCTATCGCAAGATCGCCTATAATTATTATATCGTCTCCGGCTGCTTTCTCCGAACTCCTGCGCAGGACTGCCCTGACCCTTGCAATCAGCTCTTTGATACTGAACGGCTTTGAGATATAATCGTCAGCCCCCATTTCGAGCCCGAGCACACGGTCGGATTCACCGGACTTTGCGGTCAGCATGATAATCGGCAGCCCTGTTGTTGCAGGGGCGCTCCTGATCATGCGGCAAAGATCCACTCCCTGTATCCCCGGCAGCATGAGGTCCAGGATTACAAGGTCGTACGGGTTTTTATTTATCAGGGCCAGGGCTTTTTCACCGTCTGCAGCCGATTCGACAATAAAGCCTTCTTTTTTGAGATTATAGGAGATGAGTTCGATTATGTCCGGTTCGTCGTCGACAACCAGTATTTTTAAACGTCCCATAATGATTTATAGCATCACTTGAGGCGCTATTGCAAGAAAATTATTGTGTAATTTATGCAATACGGATTTTGATATTCCTGATAAAAGGGAATTCCACCGTTATTATAAACGGCTATTCCTTATCGGCTTATAACTTTTGGCAGCGCATGAATTAACGCCTTGCAGGCCTCATCCTTCTGCGCTGAAAGGCGTATCCATTCGGGCATTCCGAAGGATGAGCAGTCGCGCACTTTAATATTATTTTCCCGAAGGCGTTGCGTGACGACGGCGGCATCGCCGACTTTTGCTATGAAAAAAGAAGAAGGACTTTCCAGCGTCTGAAGGCCGAGAGCCTGTAGTTGCCGCGCGAGAGCCCGTCGGGTGTCATGTAAGGCAGACAATGACCGACAGAGCCATTCGCGGGATGCGGAGCTTACACTCTCTGAGAGAAAAGCGGCTCCGAAAGCGTCGAGAACCCATGCGCTGGCGGCGTTTGCAAGCGTATGGTCCGGGTTCGGCAGTATGGCGTATGCCGCCCTTAATCCCGTCAGATTGAAAGATTTGTTGGGAGAATAAAGAAGAATAGCGTCGGGATGCAATGCGATCGGCTTTTCTGAAAGCGGGGCATAGGCGCAATCCAGCACAAGTGTTGAATGCGCTGCAATTTTATCGAGACTATTGGCGGAATATAATTCACCTGTAGGATTGTTAGGCTGACAGATAAAACAGACACCGCCTGCTTTCGCAAGCCTAATCAGTTTTTTTTTAGTGCATGCGAACGCCGGCTCTGCGCCGGTAATATATGCTGCGCGCTCATATTCCGAAAAAGAAGGGTGGTATGCAATTACGCGTCTGTGAAAGCGCGCTATGCGAAGTATTATCTCTGATGCGCCTGCGCCAACTAAAATACGTTCGGGATCAACATCGTGCGCGCCGCCGATGATGGCTCGAAGTTTCGTATAGGCGGGATCAGGGTAAGGTGTCGGATTAACGGCATGCAGTGTTTTCAGGATATGCGCCGGCGGTCCGAGAAAATTCGCATTGCTTGAAAAGTCGTATGTAGGGGGCGTCGCCGAATCCGTGCCTCCATGCGTATTAAACATATTGAGCTCCAAAGTTAAGGCATCCGATAATTAAAACGGAAATAAGGGCGGTTGTCCTGACCTTGGAGATTCCGCAGGCCATATCGCTTTCCATGGGACTCCGGCCGGCCGGATTGAGCGTATACACGCCGGGTTTACGCAATCTCACGTCAAGGCCGAGGGCCAGCGCAGACATTGGATAGCCGCTGTTGGGAGACGCTGTTTTCTCTGCTTCACTCCTTAATAATCTCAAGGGAAAGGCGCATCCAAAAACGATCCAGAGAAGGAGCGCAGTTATCCTTGCCGGAATAAAATTCATTATGTCATCGACGCAGGCAGCCCATTTACCCATCCACTCGCGTCTGTCTCTATATCCCCACATTGCGTCGGCAGTGTTGGCAAAACGATAAAGCGCGGCCCCCGGCAACCCCAGAACCAGAAACCAGAGAAGCGGGGCAACAAGCGAATCGGAGATGTTTTCGGAAAGGGATTCAAGAGCCGATTCCCGGACCATGTCATGATCCAAATCCGCAGTATCCCTGCTTACAATATGAGACAACCGATATCTTCCCTCTTCAAGGGAAACCTCAAGATGTTTTTCGACTTTCTCCACTTCATCAATCAGCATTCTCAGGGAAAACATCGGTTTCAGAATCAGGGCGGTAACAGGAACTGCAAGCGCCGGCGGGAGCGAAGCGCAGTAATGATCGGCTGTTGCATAGAGTGCAAAGAAGACGCCTGCGTAAATCAGCCATATCAGCATTCCGGAAATAAATGCGCAGGCAGCGGAAAACGTAACAATGCGTTCCCCGGCAAAAGAAAGCGCCTTCCCCATCCATACAACCGGATGCAGCGCAGCCGGAGGTTCTCTCAAATAATAATCCAGTATAAAAGCAATAATGACGGTCATAGCTTATATCTCCAATGTCCATGGTAAACCGCATATTTGCAGGAAGTTTCGGCATAATGGGCGCCAATAACGCCGGTCGTTATCAGAAGGTTGTTTTTCAGGTGTTTTTCATCATGCAAAGGCTTCTCCCCTTGTCCCGGCAGCCCGGGGCCTGATTTAAGGTGAATACCGCCGGCGCTCGTGACGCACTTTTTTATAGTATATACCGGACTTGTCTATTTGAAGTATGCCTTAAGCCGAGTCTTGTTGTCAGGACCGGCTTGCCTGTTGAAAAAAGATTTATGCGTATGTTTATATAGTTCGACAAGGGTTTATAATTCTGTCGGGTCTGTATGGTCTGAGACGGGAGGTGGAAGAAAAAAGAACATTAGACTGAATATTAATGGAACGAGAAGCAAAAACTTTGTGGCCAGATGCCAGGGAAGAGGAGTTTGAATCTCCCGCTGCCCCGCAGCCGTGAAGGGAACGAAAGCCTGAATATAATCCACTGTTATGGGTAACACCATAACGGGAAGGTAGGCGAGTAGGAAAGAAGCCTATGCCCTAAGCCGGAAGACCTGTCTGCGCCGGATCATAATCGCTATCATTTTCCGAGGGGGAAAAATGGAAAGGTTCTTTTCAGCGTTCAATGGATTAAATCGCACTGTCTTCGTCCTTCTGGTCTTTTGTGGTTCTTTTATCGCATCTTTTTTTATATCAACTTCTTTATTTGCGGCAGAGGAAGCGGCGACGCTTGAAGAAATGGTCGTCACCGCGTCGCGTTTTGAAGAGAAACTCACCAATGTGCCCGCCAATGTAACTGTTATCAATGAAGAGCGGATACGCAACTCCGCTGCCCGGAACATACCGGATATACTGAGGTCTGAACCCGGGGTTAATGTCTCCGATACAACCGGAAATGGCAGGTATTACACAGTAGACCTGCGAGGATTCGGGGAAACCGGACAGGTTAATACCCTCGTGCTTGTTGACGGAATGCGGGTGACCAATGTTGACCTTAGCGGTACGGATTGGGCATTGATACCGCTTGACCGTGTGCAGCGCATAGAGATAATCAGGGGGGGGAGGGGCGCCGTGTTGTATGGAGATAACGCGTCGGGCGGCGTTATAAATATAATTACCAAGGATGGCGGGGATAAAATCAGGGCCGGCGTTGAGACGGCGGCCGGCAGTTACAATACATACAGCGTCAAGGCCTTTGCAGGCGGCTCTCCGGTTTCTACCATGCCTTTTTATGTTACGGGTAATTATCTGAGGACCGATGGGTACAGGGACAACAGCGGGCTTGACGCAAAGGATGTTGGCCTGAATGTGAACTATCTCGGCATAAAGGATCTCAGGATCAATATCGCTACAGGTTACCATCAGGACTATAACCGGATGCCTGGAGCCCTTACGAAAAGCGATCTGTCATCCGGCATAAACAGGACCGCCACTAAAACACCTAATGATTACGCAAAGATCGAGGACTATTATCTCAGGGTAACCCCTGAATATTTTATAGCAAACAATATAAGCTTCAAGATGGACATGTCTTACAGGAACAGAACAAATACTTATTATTATTACAATGGCGGGTATTATTTGGCGACCAGCGGATTACGGACGGTTGCCTTTTCTCCAAGAGCAACAATAAAGAATGAAACGGCAAAAAATGTGTCAAATAATCTTGTGGTCGGAGCTGACTACCAGTGGTCGTCCAACGATATCAGGTCAACGTCGGATTATGGTTATGGTGTGAGTATGGGAGAGGACAAATTTCGAAAGAAAAACTACGGCCTGTATTTGCACGATGAAGCGGCGATATACAAAAAACTTTTCCTCTCGGCAGGGTATAGATGGGACCGGGCCGACTATACATTCAGCCCGAGCGAACCTCACAACAGTGCGATGGAGTCGAACGCATGGACAGCCGGTCTGAATTATAAATATCTGGACAAGTCCTATGCGTATTTATCGTATTCAAAGAGTTTCAGAAATCCCGTGCTTGATGAATTTTACAGCTATGATCCCCTTACGTGGGCGAAAGTTATTAATACTTCCCTAAAAAAACAGACATCGGACAGTTACGAAATTGGAACCAGGTTTTATTTCAAAGACGACATATATGCCCATATCAACCTGTTCAGGACCGATACACGTAACGAAATCTTTTATAATCCGGCTGGAAGCAATGAGAATATGCCGGGCATGACGAGAAGAACCGGCCTCGAATTTTCGTTCAGCGCAAAGGTGACAGGGGATATGGTATTGAGGGGCAGTTACACATACACCGACGCGGAGATCAGAGACGGTATGTACGGCGGAAAGCAGGTTCCAAATGTGCCTGAACATAAAGTCGGGCTTGAAGGGCAATATTCGCCGTTCAAGGGGTTTACTATAGTCCTTGACGGCACATATGTGGGCGAAAGGCCCTTTATAAGTGATTTTTCGAATGCATATCCCAAACAGGCGGATTATGTCTTGGTCAATAACAGATATCAGTACAAGTGGAAGAACTACACTGTTTTCATGAACATAAATAATCTGTTTAACCAGAAATATTCCGAATATGGAACGTACGGCGTAAACTTATGGCCGTCTCCCGGAATAAATTTCATGGGTGGGGTAAGGGTGGAGATCTAAAAGCCGCGCTTTTACCGTATGCCCGGCGATGGTTGCCCGAAGCCCATATTTTTTGTCGGGAGGGCAATCTTTGCGCTTTTTGATTGTTGTCAAAACATTCAAAAACAATTAACAGTTTATTGAGGAGAATAAATATTATGAATTCCATTTCTGTTATAGGATACCCGCGTCTCGGAGAAAAGAGGGAGCTGAAGTTTGCTGTTGAGGCGTATATGCGCGGAGAAATGAAAGAAAATGAGGTTTTTTCCGTTATTGCAGGCTTGAAGATAAGGCAGTGGGAGCTCCAGAAAAAATATGGGGTCGATTACATATCGTCCGGCGATTTTTCACTGTATGACAATATGCTGGATACGACCGTAATGCTGAACGCCGTGCCTCCTGAATACAATGACGCGCCGCTTGGCTTGCTCGACAGGTATCTGGCCATGGCCAGGGGGTGTCAGCGCGGTTCAGTAGATCTTAAGCCCTTCGGTATGAAGAAGTGGTTTAACACCAACTATCATTATCTGGTTCCGGTCCTTAATGACAATATTCAGTTTAGACTTGATGCAGACAGGATTGTAGGGGATTATTTGCTTGCAAAGTCGAACATGATAAATACAAAACCTGCGGTTATAGGCCCCTTTACCTTTATAAAACTCGCGAAGATAATGCAGGAGGAAAGGTCTTTTCGCTGTTATGCAGAGAGGATCAAAGAGCTTTATGCGGAGCTGTTCAATACGCTGGACCAACATGGAATCCCTCTTCTCCAGGTAGAGGAGCCGGCCCTGGCTATTGATCTGACAAAGGGGGAAACAGATCTATTCAGATTAATATACGATGATTTGCTTAAAGGTAAGGGCCGGATGGAGGTCCTGCTCCAGACATATTTTGGAGACATTCGGGACATACACCGGATGTTGTTCGATATGGATTTCGACGCTTTTGGCCTTGATTTCGTGGACGGGCCCAAAAACCTGGATTTAATAAAGTCATGCTGGTTCCCATCCGGGAAGAAACTGTTTGCAGGTATAGTGAACGGTAAAAACATCTGGAAGAATGATTACGCAAAGAGCCTTCAGACACTTGACGAACTGGCCAAATACATAAAAAAGGAAAATATAGTTTTGTCCACTTCATGTTCCCTGCTTCATGTGCCTTATACTCTGGATAATGAAAGCGCAATGGATGCCCGTATCAAAAGGCAATTGGCCTTTGCAAAAGAAAAACTGGTCGAACTTCAGGAGTTGTCCGAACTGTTTGGCGCAGGTTCTTATGAAAACAGTCCTTATTTCAGGGACAACCGGGAAATATTAAAAAACAGGAAACGCGGCTTCAGGGTCCTTTCCACCGGGCAGGATAAAGGCGTCCTTTTCCCTGAAGCTGAAATTACCAGAAAACCTTCTTTTGATGAGAGGATCAAAAAACAGGAAGCATTGCTCGGCTTGCCCATGTTTCCGACGACTACCATCGGTTCTTTTCCCCAGACGGACGATGTCAGAAAAAACAGAAGGCAATACAAAAAAGGTGAAATCTCTTTTGAACAATACGAGAGTTTTATAAGGGAAAAGATCAGTGGTGTTATCAGTCTCCAGAAATCCGCGGGGCTTGATATTCTTGTCCACGGCGAATATGAGCGAAATGATATGGTCGAATATTTCGCCGAAAACCTTGATGGTTTTCTGTTGACCTCAAACGGGTGGGTCCAGTCTTATGGTTATCGCGGTGTCAAGCCTCCGATCATCTTTGGGCAGGTGAAAAGGCGAGCTGAACCGATAACCGTGAAATGGACGGCATATGCCCAGTCTCTTGCGGACAGGCCTGTAAAGGGGATGCTGACCGGACCGACAACTATTATAAACTGGTCGTTTCCGATGGAGGATTACCCTGTTGAAATTACCGCTTCCGAGATAGCGAGGGCAATAAGAGATGAAATCCGAGATCTTGAAGCCGCAGGGATAAAGGTCATTCAGGTAGACGAGGCTGCATTGCGTGAAAAATTGCCGCTCAGGAAAGAGGGGCGCGACGAATATCTTGACTGCGCGGTGAAGGCCTTCAGACTCGCGGTCTCATCGGCAAAGGCTGAAACCCAGATACATACCCACATGTGTTACAGCGAATTTTCCGATATAATGGACGCAATCAAAAATATGGACGTGGATGTCATCACTATTGAATCAGCGAGGTCCGACCTGTCCATACTGCAGGCTTTAAAGGAGTCGAAGTTTGACAGGCGGATCGGGCCTGGAGTATACGATATTCATTCTCCAAGGATACCTTCAGTCGAAGAAATCTGCGGGCATATAGAAAAAATTATGCAGTATGTGGAGTTGAAAGATATATGGATCAATCCTGATTGCGGGCTTAAGACCAGGGGCCTTCCAGAGACGGTCGCGGGCCTTGATAATATGGTCGAGGCCGCAAAAGTGATGAGAAACACGACGGCGGGCAGCGACTGGTTGATGACCCTGGAGGGCGGACATGTTTGAGTATATAAAGAAGAGAGACGGAAAGACGGTAACATTTGACGCGCACAAGATCACTGCTGCAATAGCCAAGGCCGGGAGCGTGACCGGAGAATTCAGTCATGAAATAGCAGAGAAGCTGACGCTCCGCGTGTTGAGCCTTGCAGCGCAGACTGTCGGGGCTGAAATACCAACGGTCGAAGAGGTACAGGACATCGTTGAAGAAGTCCTTCTGTCATCTCCCTTCCGGAAGACCGCCAAGGCATATATACTCTACCGGGACCAGAGGACAAAAATCAGGAGTATTGCGACCGAAAACAGCATAGACCTTATGGACCAGTATCTGAAACAGCTCGACTGGCAGGTGAACGAAAACAGCAACATGGCCTTTTCGCTGCAGGGGCTGAACAACTATATCTCGTCGAAGATCAGCAGCGTTTACTGGCTGAACAAGATATATCCTCCGGAAATAAGAGAGGCCCATGAGTCGGGTGATTTTCATATCCATGACCTGAATATTTTGTCTGTATATTGTGTGGGCTGGGACCTGCACGACCTGCTGCTGGAAGGCTTCAGGGGCGCGGCAGGCAAGATTGAAAGCGGGCCTGCCCGGCATTTAAGAAGCGCGCTGGGGCAGGTGGTTAATTTTTTCTATACACTTCAGGGAGAGGCGGCAGGGGCGCAGGCCTTCTCCAATTTCGACACGCTGCTGGCCCCATTTATCCGTTATGACAACCTGGGTTATGAGGGCGTCAAACAGGCCCTGCAGGAGTTTGTCTTTAATGTGAATGTCCCGACAAGGGTCGGGTTCCAGACACCGTTCACGAACATAACGCTCGACCTGACCGTCCCTGACGGCTTCGCCTTCCAGCCCGTCATCATAGGCGGCAAGCCGATGGAAACGACCTACGGCGAGTTCCGGAAAGAGATGGACATGTTCAACAGGGCATTCCTGGAGGTGATGCTCGAAGGGGACGCAAAGGGCAGGGTATTTACCTTTCCCATACCAACTTACAATATCACTTCTGATTTCGATTGGGACAATCCGGCGCATGACCTTTTGTGGAAGGTGACCGCAAGGTATGGCATCCCCTATTTCTCAAACTTTATAAATTCCGATATGAAGCCGGAAGACGCCCGGTCCATGTGCTGCAGGCTGAGGCTCGACAATCGGGAATTGCGTAAGAGGGGAGGAGGTCTCTTTGGCGCAAATCCCCTTACCGGCTCTATAGGGGTTGTGACCATAAATATGCCGAGGCTCGGTTATCTGTCGAAAGACGAAGCTGATCTGATGGAAAAACTCGACAGACTTATGATCCTGGCAAAGGAGAGCCTTGAGATAAAGCGGAAGATACTGGAGCGGTTTGCCGATGGTGAACTCTATCCCTATGCAAAATATTATCTGAGAAATGTCAAAGACCGCTGCGGCGCCTTTTGGAAAAACCACTTTTCGACTATCGGGCTTGTAGGGATGAATGAGGCCTGCCTGAACCTGTTTGGAGAAGACATTTCGACTTTAACCGGCCAAGCATTCGGCCTGCGAACGCTGGATTTTATGAGGGGCAGACTGCTGGAATTCCAGGAAGAAACCGGGAATATATATAACCTTGAGGCCACTCCTGCCGAAGGCGCGAGCTACAGGCTTGCGAGGATCGACAGGAATAAATTCGCAGAAATTGTGTGTGCAAACGGCAACGGGCGTGGAGGAGAACCTTTCTATACCAATTCCACACTCCTGCCTGTGGACTATTCCGAAGATATCTTTGAGACACTCGATCTTCAGGATGAGATGCAGACCCGTTATACGGGGGGCACTGTTCTTCATTTCTTTGTCGGAGAGAAGATAGATAATCCGGATTCGGTCAAGACTCTGGTCCGCAGGGTGTGCGAGAATTATAGATTGCCTTATTTCACGCTGACTCCGACCTTCAGCGTATGTCCCGTCCACGGGTATCTTGCAGGCGAGCAGTATGAATGCCCTATATGCTGTGCGGAAACTGAAGTCTATTCGAGGATTGTCGGTTACCTGCGTCCTGTAAAGCAATGGAACAACGGTAAAAAGGAAGAGTTTAATATGAGGAAGACATGCAAAGTGTAATATGCGGATAGGAGGTCTCAGAAAGTTCTCTCTGATAGACTATCCGGGCAGGGTCAGCGCCGTAGTGTTTGCGCAAGGATGCAATTTCAGATGTCCCTTCTGCCATAACCGTGAACTTATGGACGCGCGATCTTCACAGATCCCGGACTCCGAGATATTCTCGTTTCTGGAAAAAAGGAGGGGTCTTCTTGATGGTGTGGTAGTGACGGGCGGTGAGCCGCTTGAACAGAACGATACGATGGCTTTTCTGAGGACGCTGAAAGCGATGGGTTATCTTGTGAAGCTCGACACCAATGGTTCCAATCCGGACATGCTCGGTCGACTGATGGAAAAGGGGCTGATAGATTATATTGCGGCCGACTATAAGGCGCCTTTAAAAAAATATGCAATGGCTTCGGGCTGTAAAGTGAATGTTAATGACATAAAGCGGTCCGTCGAACTCATAGCGAACAGCGGCATTGATTATGAAATAAGAACCACTGTTTTTAACGGGCTTTCGGCTGATGATATAATAGAGGCCATGAGTGAACTTCAGGCCTTAAAGGTCTCAAGCTGTTATTTGCAGATGTTCGTTTATTCGCAGGGCTGCAGGAGCGACCTTTCGGCAACGGATATGGATGTCGAATATCTCACCGGACATTTGAGGCGCAGGTTTTCCAAATATGGAATCCGTAATTCCAGACAGGCATAATGTGCGGATAATAATCAGCTTTATGAAATATCTCATTCAACTCGCGATTGTTTTGGTTGTTTTCAGCGGTGTAGCGATAGCCGCTCCGCCCGAAAGGATCGTTTCTCTTACACCGGGTTCTACCGAACTGCTCTTTGCGCTCGGGCTTGAAGACAGGATCGTCGGGGTGACAAACGCCTGTCTGTATCCGCCTGCCGCTCAAAAAAAGCCGAAGATCGGGTCTATGGTGACACCGTCTCTGGAGATGATAGTCGCACAGAGGCCCGATCTGGTAGTGGCTTCGTCGGACAGCGTTTCTGCGCAATTGATCGGCAGGCTCGGCAGTCTCGGGATAAAGACATATGTTATGCCCGGATATAATCTTGCAGGCTTTCCAAAGGCCTTACGCGATTTTGGGGCCGCTGTCGGGAAGAGAAGGCAGGCAGACAGGATGGCGCGGAAGATGGAAATGGAGATTGCGTCGCTCCGCAAGGCTGCTTCACACAACCGCGGGACGCGCTCTGTGCTCTATCTTGTCTGGCCCGATCCTCCCATGGCCGCAGGCGCGTCTACCCCCATACATGAGGCCATCGAACTGCTCGGATTCAGAAACGCCGGGACCTGCGGCCCGGCGTATTATCCGGTCTGTTCTCTTGAGGATATAATCAGCCGGGAGCCTGATATCATCGTGCTCGGGTGTTCTCATGTTGGTATGAAGGAGTATAGCGGGGCGCTTCTCGAACATCTCAGAACTCTCAGGGCGGTGCGGGAAGGGCGCGTATATTATGTGAGCGACAATCTCTACAGGCTCGGCCCGGGATTTGTGGATGGGCTGAAGGAATTGAAGGAAATATTATACAAATAGGGTTGTAGAAAGATAAGGCGCCTCCAGTTACGGCAATGAATTAATCCGTTGACGGAGCTGCGCTTGATGCTCTACCTGAATAAAGATTTCCAGATGTTGACATCAGGGCGAAACATCAGGTAGTATTTATATCTAAAAGCGCCTGGACACGAAGTTCAGGAGTTTCTATAGATCAGGACTTTTAAAACGAATTTTCAGCCACGAAGGCTATGCGTCAAACAGCGCACGGTTTTCGTGTTTTTTTTATTCGGCATAACAGGGAATATGCGCCGCTCCTGGCAGGTCGGTGCAAGCCCTTTTTGGGGGGCGGAGGTTGATACCCTTCCTGCCGCCCCCCGCTGAAATGTTTGGACTGCCGGGTTTAGTGATAAATGCCGCAACGTTTAATAGTCCTGAAATTGAAGCTTCCGGAACTGATAATCGACAGGCTGATGAGGATTCAACGGTTCATGTTGCGGCGAAACGCAGTATTTACCGAAAGTGATACGTTGTGGCAGACAGAATTTGATTAAGGCCGGGTTGGAGGCGCTTTGATTATTATTACCGGTGGAGCAGGTTTAATCGGCAGTTCCGTGATATCCGGGCTCAATCTGATAGGCCGAGATGATCTTATTGTTGTCGATCATCTCGGTTCCGGAGAAAAATGGAAAAATCTCGCGCCGCTCAAATTCAGGGACTATATTGAGAAAAATGAATTCATGAATTCGCTTCTTACCGACCGGCTATCTGCAATATCCGGATTTGCGGCCGATAAAATCGATGCGATTATCCATTTGGGAGCCTGTTCATCGACAAGAGAGCAGGACGCCTCATTTCTTGTTGGAAATAATTTTGAATACTCAAAAAAACTTGCCCTGTTCGCTTTAAAAAATAATATCCGGTTTGTCTATGCGTCAAGCGCGGCGACCTATGGCGATGGTCGCAACGGATTCAGTGATGACGATAGTCTGCTCGATACGCTTCGTCCCCTGAACATGTATGGGTATTCCAAACATCTTTTTGATCAGTGGGCGTTTCGCAGCGGTTTTTTGGACAAGATGGCGGGGCTCAAGTATTTTAATGTGTTCGGTCCCAACGAGTATCACAAGGGAGATATGCGGTCGCAGACCCTGAAGGCTTATGAACAGATTACAACAACAGGCTGTATAAAACTGTTCAAATCATGCTGCAATGAATACGCAGACGGCGAGCAGATGAGGGATTTTCTGTATGTGAAAGATGCGGCCGACATGACGATCCATTTCATGCGGAACAGGAGCGCAAATGGAATATTCAATATAGGCAGCGGCACGGCGCATACCTGGAACAGTCTTGCCTTTTCGATATTCAGGGCGCTCGACAGGCCGGAGCATATTGAATATATCGATATGCCCGGAGACATCCGTGAAAAGTACCAGTATTTTACGCGCGCCGACATCTCAAAGTTGCGCCGGAGCGGATATGACAGGGCAACGATCCCAATAGGCGAGGCCATTGACGATTATGTGAAGAACTATCTTATAAACCGGAAAAGGCTGGGAGAGTGACACGGGGAGAATCGGTGTGTGTGAAACTAATGCGTATATTGAAAACGGCGACAGTGAAATATTGTATCTCAGTGCGGTTGATATCATCGGCTATAAGGAAGGAAGGCTATATCTGAAGAGCCTGTCAGGGGAGGAAAAATATTTTGACGGGGAGATCAAGGAGTTGAATCTTCTGACTCACAGGATTGTTTTGAGCAGGCTTTAAGGTCTTCCGGCAAATGTTGATTGACAATCCTTCCTGATATTCTGTATATTCTCTGTTAATCAATGCGCATGAAGTGTATTGAGCTGTTGGGCACGAAGTCCGACGTATCGTTTCAGGCATTCATAATAGAAGAATTCAGGCCACGAAGGCTAAGCGTCTTAACCAAGACGTTGTGTTTTCGCGGCTTTTTTATTTTGGGAGGGATTGTTTTGCCTGAGGGCGCTTGCCGTGACATAGCCACAATTTCGTATTGGGATCGGAATGCCCGATGGCATCAGCTCTGGGCCGAGCATAATGACTATCACGCCCGGATTATACATGAGCTTATGAAAAGGTCGCAGCCGCACTGGCGTGTGTTGGATATCGGAGCAGGCAATGGGGTCCTTTCGCTGCCGCTTGCCGCTCTGGGTTGTGATGTGACTGCATTGGAGCCTTCGGCTGCCATGCGCAGGCTATTTTTCAGGGAGGCAGGGCTGCGGAGAATAGGGCATGTCAAGGTGGACGATCGCGCATGGACGGAGTCCTCGGCCCGGGATTATGGCGGCTGTGATCTTGTTGTCTCCTGCAATTCATTGCATCTTTGCCGTGGAGGTGCGACGGACGCCTTTTGCCGGATAATGGCAATGCAGCCCCGCAATATTTTCACGGTAACCGAAAATGGATCGGACATAATACGAAACTGCGCCTGTGACGGCGGTTATATCCTGCAGAGTGTCATTGAGTATGAGATACTGAGCCCGCAGGTTTATCACTCGCTTGAAGAGGCTTATGAACATTGGCGTTTCGGCTTCGGGACCGGGACGAAAACGATGGACGAGCATGCATTCGCGTCACGTCTGCGTCTGTATGGAGGGCATTGGTATTTTGATGAAACAGTAAAGGTGTCTCTCCTGTGGTGGACTAACCGCGAGATTTCGTCACGACGTCGTCCCCCGGAGCTGTGTCACTCCGAAAAAAAGAAAAGGGGTCTGGAATGGATTGGCTGAAAGCGGTTGTAGATTACGGCATTATCGGTTTTTTGCTGATACTGAGCATTGTTTCAGTCGAAATTGCGATTGAACGTTATCTTGTGATGAAACGCATACGTATTGAGGACTATGCCGACAAGAAGTCTCTCGAACTTGAAATTACGAAGAAACTGCATCTTATCGCCACCATAGGCAGCAATGCGCCCTATATAGGCCTGCTCGGCACGGTATTCGGTATTATGCTTACCTTCTATTCAATGGGACAGACGGGATTCATGGACAGCTCCAAAATCATGATGGGTCTGGCTCTGGCCCTGAAAGCGACGGCGGTCGGGCTTGTTGTGGCAATTCCGTCGGTCGCCTGTTATAACATGCTTTTGCGGCGGGTAAAGACACTTATCATGCAGTGGGAAATCAGGAATGGAAGAACGCGAGTTTGACTATATAAACATTATTCCTTTTGTCGATATCATGCTGGTGTTGCTCACTATTGTGCTTACGACATCCACGTTCATAGCGACGGGCGTCATCCCGGTCGAGCTTCCTGATGTCGCCAAAAAAAATGAAGACACGCTCAGAACACGCACCGTAGAAATAGATAAGGCAGGCAGGATCTTCGCCGACGGAAGACAGGCAACTCTCGGTGAACTTTCTGCGGTTCTGAAGGGGGACAACCGGGAAACCCCGATTATTATCAGGGCCGACAGGGATGTGGCGCTGCAGGGATTCGTTGATGTTATTGACCTGATAAAACGGATGGAATTCCGCAAGGTAAGTCTTCAGACTGTGGAGCGGAGATGAGGGAACAGACGCTGGGTTTTCAGTTTTCGCTGCTTTCGCATGCCCTTGTCATTGGAGTCGTCTGGGCGTTTGGCGCTTCAGCGGTGACATTATCGCGTCCGTTGGAGATGGATTTCGGCATAGTGAAAGAAGACGCTCCGGCTGCTGTCAATCAGAAGGGACAGATAAGGAAGGAAAAGGCTAAAACAGTTGCCGGACGGAAGATCATTGAACATACTACCCCTCTTGCGTCGGAAAATGCGGCTCCGGTCGCAAAACCCGCGGTTATGCCTGAAAGAGAGCCGTCAGGCGCAACATTACTTGATAATAACCGGCATAAAGCTCCATCAGGAGGAGCTGTTGCCGCAACCGGACATGGTCGGGGTGAGGCCGTCCCTTTCGGCAGCGTAAAAGGCCCGAATTTTCTCAGGCATGTAAAACCGGAATATCCGTTCGTTGCGAAGAGAATGAATAAAGAAGGAAGGGTAATACTGAAGCTTACCATAGATGAACGGGGAAGACTTCTGAATGTTGAGGTGGTTGAGGCTGCAGGATTCGGGTTTACCGAGGCGGCTGTAGAGGCGGTCATGAAATCTACATACAGGCCTGCCGTAATACACGGCAGGGCAATTCTTTCGCGCGCTGTTCTGCCTGTAAGATTCAGACTAACCGGACAAAATAATATGTGAGGACAGAAGCAGGCATGACCTTGCAGGGAAAACGCCTGCCCTGTCCGGAAAGAATGACTTGCGCCATTCCCAATCTGATTATAACCGATGGGCGCGGCGCAGAAAAAGGGAGGGATTTGCCGTGAAAAAAGTCGCTGTATTCATCTGCATGACGTGCCTGATCTTTTCGTGCGCTTTAGCGTATGCGGCAGGGCCGCAGGCTGAGCGGACCGGGAAAGAGACACAAAAAGAGGCCACAAAAGCAAAAGACTCAAAAGAGGCGCAAGTGAATCCGGAAGCGGAGGCTGAGCTCGACGAGGTGCTGGTTACCGCCACACGCACTGAAAAGAGCCTCGATAATGTGCCCGGCGATTCTCATGTCGTGACAAAAAAAGAGATTGAAAAAAGAAACATCAAGACTGTTGATGAGGCGCTCAATATGACTCCCGGAGTCTTTGTCCGCCGTGGCAAGGGACTTATGGATACTCTGGCTAATGTTACGTTGCGTGGCGTTCCCGGCGCAAACAGGACGCTGATCATGAGAGACGGGATGCCCATTAATACCGCCTATACCGGGGATGTCAACTGGGGCGGATGGATTGGTGATGTCGAGCGTATCGAGGTGGTCGAAGGCCCTTTTTCCAGTCTTTACGGAGGAAACGCTATGGCCGGTGTCGTTAATATCATCACGAAAATGCCCGAGAAGAGTGAATTTACAGCCAAGTCGGGCTATGGTTCAAGCTGGTTCCGGGGCGCTGCCATGGATGACCTTTTCAAAAGCTATTTATCATACGGCAACAAGATAGCCGACAAGTTCAGCTTATTTGTGAGCTATGGTTTTCAGTCGACAAACGGTTTTCCAACAGACAGAGTGCAAGGATCTTGTCCGGCAGGATATAGCGGCTGCGAACGGACTATGAACACTAAGGGCGTTACCACATACAATAAGGGAGATAAAGGTGATAACCGCTGGTGGGACGATTCAATCCTCGTCAAGGCCGGTTATGACTTTTCAAAGGAGACAAAGCTTTTGGTGTCTTATGGCAGGACCCGCTCCGAATATAACCGCGACGATCCGCATACATGGCTGAAAAACTCAGCCGGTGTTCCGGTCTATTATAGCAATGTGGCTTCTTATCTGAGCGGAAACGGCGGGGTTGAGACAAATATGTATTCCGGATCTTTCGAGACGGTGTTCGGAACCGTTAAGGCAAAACTGAATTTAGGTGTAAACGAAATACAGAAGAATTGGTACACTACACCGGGAAGCACTGTTGCCACAACACCTGGTGGGGGCCCCGGCAAACTTTCTTCCACTCCCTCGCAGAATTATTATTCCGATCTTCAATTCACTATCCCTTTGCCGTTGAATAATATTGTAACTGTTGGTGGGGCGTTCAGACATGGCAACGCTGACAACAAGGAATATAACCTCACAAGCTGGCTGGATGAGAATTCCAAAACCGATATGACCTATAAGGCAGGGGGAAAGGACTTTACTTATTCATTCTTCCTTCAGGACGAGATCGGCATACTGAAAAATCTTACCGCTTATGTCGGACTGCGGGCAGATCTCTGGTCAACCAGTGACGGTTATGCGGAACAGGCGGGAAGCGGCGGTTATTCCATTAAATATGACTCCCGGTCTGATTTGGCGTTCAGCCCCAAGTTTGCCCTTGTCTACAAGCCTTTTGACACAACAACCTTACGGGCGTCGGCAGGCAGGTCTTTCAGGCCCCCGACAGTCTATGAGCTTTATCGCACATGGACCGCGACTACCGGCATAACCTATTTGTCTAACCCAAGTCTGAACCCTGAGACCTCTACAAGCTGGGACATAAGCGCTGAGCAGAAGCTATGGAAGGGCGCAAAGATCAAGGCTACATATTTCGAGAACTATTTTGAAGACATGGTTTACAGAAAAAGCCTGTCGGCAACGGAACAGCTATGGGTTAACGCAGGAGCGGCCGAGACCAAAGGTTTTGTCGGGGAGGTGGAGCAGAAGATTTACTGGTTCAGGCTCTTTGCAAACATGACATATCTTACCGACTCAAAGATCACAAGCAACGACGTGGCTCCTGAGTCTGTCGGGAAAAAAATAACCTATATGCCCCAAGAGCTGTACAATGGAGGAGTGGAGTTCAAGTATGGGCCGTTTTTTACAGGGGTAAACGCAATATATGTCGGCAAGATGTACCGGAATGACGATAACTCCGACACTGTTAGTGGTGTATATGGGTCGCAGGACGCATATTTTCTTCTCAATGCAAAGATTTCATACACCATAATGAAACACGCGACCGTTTCGTTTGCTGTTGATAATATACTGGACAAGAGATACTATGCGTATTATGCCGCCCCCGGACGCTCATGGTTTGCGGAGTTGACCCTGAAATTCTGATAAAAAACATGAGTTTATAAATCATAAGGGTGAATAAAGGCGGATATTGAGAACTAAATAATTATGTTGGGACAGGGGCAGGCATGACCTTGGCGGGAAAACGCCTGCCCTGTCCGGAAAGAATGACTTGCGCCATTCCCAATCTGATTATAACTGATGGGCGCGGCGCAGACAAATGGAGGACTTTGTTGTGAAGAAAGTTTATTTATTTATCTGCATGACGTGCCTGATCTTTTCGTGTGCTTTGGCGTATGCGGCAGAGGAGACGCCAAAAGCAGGAAAAGAGACAAAAAAAGAGGTCACAAATGCAAAAGACTCAAAAGAGGCGCGAGTGAATTCGGAAGCGGAGGCGGAGCTTGATGAGGTGCTGGTGACCGCAACACGCACTGAAAAGAGTCTTGAAAACGCGCCGGGAGACTCTCATGTCGTTACAAAAAAAGAGATGGAAAATCGGAACATCAAGTCTGTTGATGAGGCGCTCAACATGACTCCTGGAGTTTTTAACCGCCGTGGAAAGGGGCTTATGGATTCTTTGGCGACCATCACCATTCGCGGTATTCCCGATGCGAAAAGGACTCTGATTCTGAGAGACGGGATGCCATTGAACACCGCCTATGACAGCACGATCAAATGGCTTGGCTCTGTTGGCGATATTGAGCGTGTTGAGGTGGTAGAGGGCCCTTTCTCAAGTCTTTACGGCGGAAATGCCATGGGCGGTGTGGTGAATTATATTACTAAAATGCCTGAGAAAAGCGAATTTACAGCCAAGTCAGGCTATGGCTCAAGCTGGTTCCGAGGCACAGCCATGGACGATCTGTTTAAGAGTTATATGTCATATGGGAACAAGATAGGCGACAAATTCAGGTTTTTTGTCAGTTACGGGTTCCAATCCACAAACGGATTTTCGCCTGATTGGGTTACTTCGAGTTCATGCCCTTCCGGCACGACCGGCTGCGGGATCACTACCGACAACAAGGGCGCCAATAAATACGTATTAGGTGACAAAGGAGATAACCGCTGGTGGGACGACTCAATATTGGCAAAGGCGGGATATGATTTTTCAAAGGGCACAAAACTTCTCATTTCGTATGGTCGTACCCGCTCGGAATATAATTATGACACTTCGCATACCCGGCTGAAAAACTCAGCCGGGGTTCCGGTCTATCTTCCAAATGAGCGTTCTTTTCTGAGCGGCAGCGGCGGGATTGAGTCAAATATGTATTCCGGCTCTTTTGAGACGGCGATAGGAGACGTTAAGGCAAAACTGAATATAGGGTTAAACGAAATCCAGAAGAACTGGTATACGACACCCGGCAGCACAAGCGCTACCGTTATAAGTGGCGGTCCCGGCACACTTAATTCCACACCTTCACAAAACTACTATGCTGATCTTCAATTCACCATCCCGTTGCCGCTGAACAATATTTTGACTGTCGGCGGGGCGTTCAAGCACGGCAATGCAGACACCAAAGAACATAATCTTACAAACTGGAAGGATGAAGAATCTAAAACCGATCTGACATACAAGTCAGGCGGCAAGGACTACACATATTCTCTCTTCCTTCAGGACGAGATCGGCATATTGAAGAACCTTACGGCCTATATTGGAGTCAGGGGAGATCTCTGGTATACAAGCGACGGTTATGCGGACCAGGTTGGCTCTACAGGTTATCCCAAAAATTATGATTCCAGATCAGCTTCGGCCGTCAGTCCGAAGTTCGCTCTTGTTTATAAGCCGTTTGACGCAACTACATTACGGGCATCGGTCGGCAGGTCGTTCAGGCCCCCTACGGTCTCTGAGCTTTACCGCACATGGTATTCTTCGTCAACCGTTACGACTTATGAGGGAAATCCGGACCTTAAGCCCGAGACCTCGACAAGCTGGGACATAAGCGTTGAGCAGAAACTGTGGAAGGGCGCAAAGGCAAAGCTTACATATTTCGAGAATTATTTCGACGATATGATCTACAGAATAAACCTGACATCCACAACTAAGAAATACACAAATGCGGCATCTGCAGAGACTAAAGGCATAGTAGCAGAGGCCGAGCAGAAAATAAAATGGTTCAGGCTCTTTGGAAACCTGACATGGCTTACTGAATCAAAAATAACGAGCATGCCCAGCAAGCCGGAAATAGTCGGGAAGAAGATCAACTATCTGCCTGAGCAGATGTACAACGTCGGCGTAGATTTTACTTATGGACCTTTTTTTGCAAATGTTAATGGAATATATGTCAGCAAGCTTTGGAGCACAGATGAAAACACTGACGTGGTAAATGGAGTATATACTGCCTATGATGCCCATTTCCTGCTGAACGCAAAAATTTCATACACCATAATGAAAACCGCGACGTTATCTTTTGCGGTTGACAATATACTTGATAACAGATATTACATGTACTATGCCGCTCCAGGCCGTTCATGGTTCGGCGAAGTTACGGTAAAATTCTGAGGAACAAGAGGAAGACGGCGTTGGAATTATGAGAATAAAGGTAATATCTTGGGCGGCGTATTTGATTTTGCTGTTTTCCATCACGGCAATTGCAGACGCCAGGACGATCACTTTTAATGACAAGCTCGGCAGGGAAATAAGTGTGACGCTTCCTGTGAAGCGCGCTGTTTTCTTGCAGATGTACGAACTGCTTCCGGTTCTGGGCGTCTGGGACAGGGTTGTCGGCATAAGCAGATTCGCATATGAAAACGATATTACAGTTGCGGCAAGGCCGGATATTGCGAGAACCGTTCCGTCCGTCGGAGGAACGACGGATGTCAATATCGAAGCGCTGATGAAACTCAGGCCCGATCTTGTCATAAGCTGGACATCAAGGCCCGAAAATATTAAGTTTATGCAGGAGAAAGGGCTGAAGGTATATTCGATATACCCTGACAGCCTTGCGGAATTATATGATGTTATGCGGACATTGGGCCGGATATTCGGACGTGAAAAAAAGATCAGGCAGACGATTTCAAACATGGAGGACATTTTTGGAATGATCCGCAGGAGAGTGGTTGCGATACCGTATGAACAGCGACAAAAGACCTTATGGATAGGTTCACGTCCCAATGGTGTAGCTTGCGGCATAGGCATTAACAACGATATCTTCAACCTCATCGGCGGCAGGAATGTGGCGGGGCATATGCAGGAGCGAAATGCCGATGTCTCTCTGGAGAATATAATATTGTGGAACCCGGATGTGATCTTTATATGGGGCAACGCCAAATATGGGGTTAACGACATCCTCGGCAATCCGCAATGGCGTTTCATCAATGCGGTGAAGAGAGGACGTGTCTACAAGGCTCCCACCTGGTCCACCTGGTCGCCGCGTATCGCGCCCGTAGCCCTCTGGATGGCCGCAAGGACTTATCCTGAATTGTTCAGGGACGTCAATCTCAATAAGGCAATCGACAGGTTTTACCGCAAGACATACGGGATTCCCTATACAAAGGTGAGACATATTGAAAACTAAATTGCCGATACATATAACCATACTGCTGTCGCCGTTGCTTGCCGGATGGATTGCGCTTTTCATGGGGGCGTATGACATATCGCCGCTGGATACGCTGAATCTGCTTGTCCGTGAATTTG
>JGI20214J51650_10000247_pt1 | contig 34341 bp, 27 predicted proteins | sample WetSurMetagenome_FD_51650 | JGI IMG/M metagenome (IMG submission 51650)
CCGCCATAAACGAATGATTGAAAAACTCCGCAGAATAAATCCGGATATAATAATTATTATGCACTCCGATGGAGCTGTCGCACCCTTGATAGATGATTTTATCGAAATAGGAGTCGATGTTTATAATCCTGTTCAGCCGAATGTTGAAGGATCTGATCCAGGGGAGCTTAAAGACAAGTACGGTGACAGGATTGCTTTCTTCGGGGGAATTGATCAGCAATCACTTCTTCCTTCAGGTGACATCTCTAAGATCAGGGAAGAAATTAAAAGAAGAATTGGCATTCTTGGCAGGGACAGAGGATATCTGCTTGCACCAGCTCATATCCTTCAAACAGACGTTTCGACTCAAACCATTGAATTAATGATAAGTACAGCCAATGAATTCGGAAAGTACAATTAGATATATCATTTACTTATCAATCGTTCTGCTATTCTTACCGCATCTGAAACAAATTTCTCACACCTGACATCAAAGAGTTTCCGCTCAACAATTTTATCATAATCTCCGGGATTGGTCATATTAAGCCCGTCAAGCAATTCCAGGCAGGTTACCGAACCATTTAATCGTATGAACTCCTCAAAAAATTCACGTGTCTTCAGATATGTAATGCTTTTTTTCTCTTCAGGATCATCTATTCCCTTGCCAGAATTAAGTCCCAGGGCCAATAATGCGCCAGTAACAGCACCACATGTATGTTGTTGCCGTCCCATCCCTCCTCCAAAAGCACAGGCTACCTTCAGACATTCGTTTTCGGTAAGCCCGTAATCCTGTCCAAAAACTGCCAGAACCGATTGAGAACAATTAAATTTATTTCTAAAATACTCAACTGCCTTTTCGTCTTTTTTCATTTTTAATCAGTTTTTCTTTGTACTAAAATAAAAATCGGGAGTAAATTTACAAATATCTCTGACCTGATGAGAGACAACGAACATAACCAGTATAATATCAGCAGTAATAACCTGCTCCTGGCAATAATTCTTAATATCGCGATCACTGTTGCTGAAGCTGTTGGAGGACTGGTTTCAGGTAGCATGGCTTTGATAAGCGATGCCACTCATAACTTCAGCGATGTTATATCCCTTGTAATCAGCTGGTTTGCCAACAGGCTTGCAAAAAAGGAAGCTACAGAACGACAGACTTTCGGATTCCGTAGATCGGAGGTCCTTGCTGCATTTATAAATTCACTGACACTGATTATCATTTCAGTTATAATTATTATTAAAGCTTCCGAACGCCTGGTGCGGCCGTCTGCTCTTTCTCCCAGACTGATTATTTTACTTGCATTATTAAGCATTTTCATAAACGGGATAAGCGCCCTCTTCATCAGGAAGGACTCTCACCATAACCTCAATATGAAATCAGCGTATATTCACCTGATTGGAGATATGCTTACATCGGTTGCTGTTCTTGCCGGAGGAGTGGCAATTAAGGTTTTCAACTGGTACAGAGCCGACACTATCTTTTCAATTTTAATTGCCATCTACCTTCTTTGGCTGAGCTGGAAAATACTCAGATCCTCCTTAAGGATTATTATGCAATTCACCCCTGAAAAAACTGATATCAACAAGATAACCACCGCAATTGAAGATATCAGAGGCATTAAAAATATTCATCATGTTCATGTGTGGCAGATAAATGATCATGACCTTATGTTTGAGGCTCATGTGGATCTGATGGATGATATTGAAATCAGCAGTTTTGAAAATATCCTTGTTGAAATAAAAGCTGTTTTGTTAAGGAATGGGATTACTCACTCAACCATACAGCCCGAGTATTCAGTTGACGATAAAAAGAAAATTATTTACTGATAAATATTCCCGGCAGGTTTAAACCGTGATTGCCTGCTATTTTTTGTTCTGTTCAACAGAACGACGGCGTTTTATCGGAATAAACCTCGGCACTTCCCGTTGGTAAACAGAATATTCAGGGTATTTTTTGCTGCTGATGTTCTCTGTAAGCCTTGAGCTTCCGACGAAAATCAGTATCAGGAGAATGGAACCCGCTATTGTATAATTGATCAGCCTGCCTGATGCAGCGATGCTAAACAAGTAAAAACAAAGCCATATTGCCTGTTCCGATGTAAAATTAGGGTGTCGTGAGTATCTCCAGAGTCCTTCTGAAAGAAAACCTTTTTTAACCGATTCAGAAAACTTGTTCCCGGATTTTGCCGCGGACGTTTTCTCAAGGTGAAATCTGTACTGCTGGTTATCTGCTATTCCCTCTGTAAAAATAAAACCTATCATCATGACGCCGGCAATAATATCTAATGCTGTAATAGACTTCTCTGGAAAGAGTGCAGCCATTAACAGTGGTGTACAGAATAAAAAGATAACAATATTCTGATAGAGTGAGATGAATAATAAATTGAAAATACTGAACCGGATGGGGCTCTTCAGGAATGTGGTCTCCTTCATAACTTTCCACCTGTAATCTTCCTCTCCCCGCCAGGGGTAAATGCTGTATCCCCCTTTCCTGAAAAAATTGTAGCTGAGCCGAAATCCCCAGATTGTTACAAGAATGGCCATAATGATCAGTCTGGCAGTGGGGAAAAAAGTTACTGTTATCCAGCTGTATGCGATGGGAAGAAGACTCCAGAGTTTATCAACCTGGCTATAGTTTCTCGTAATCTCACTGACAATAAAAGTTATAAGAACAACTGCTGTCATCAGCATCGTCCATGTTGCAACCAGGTTCTGTGCGTATTGATCCCACCCTGTCAGGAGGCCAAAAGGATTATGAAAAAACGATTCCATTAGTAATTGATTAGGCCTGTAATAATAATTGTTTTAATCATTATTACAAAGTTTTTTTATTCCTGGAAAGGTTCCTCATTCAACCTTTTTTGCCAGCCCTGGCAAGTTCTTTAAGACTACGCCTGGCTGTTTTCCAGTTAACATAATCAATTGAATAGATCACCCTGGGAGGGTCATAGGTACTTTTCAGAAGACCTGCTTCTTTAAGCTCCGACAGGTGTTGTGAGACTGTTGAATCTGCCAGGGGAAGTGCACCTGAAATCTCGTTGAAACAGCTTTCGCCTGCATTGGCAAGGTTCCTTAGTATTGATATCCTTGCAGGATGAGAGAGGGCTTTCGCAAATCTAGCGATCCTGATGTCGTCCTTTGTGAAAGTTTCTTTTTTTGAGGCTGCCATCTGAAACAGTAGTTTATAAAAATTATATCAGAATCACACGAATAGACTTGCTCTCGTGTTTTGTAAATATACGAATTATATAAAAAGTATCTGCGTCAGTCAATACCAATGTTTAGTATATCCTAAACGAGTCGGGAAATTTCAGGTTTGAACTTAATCGGGATTTAATTTAATTGGTTCCGCGACTTGATCGTGCTGAATTTTTCCAGGTATCGGGCAATATATTCATGCTTTAATTTCGATTTGTACTGCATGATGTACCTCGGATGTTCAAGAGGTTCGATTCTATCAAAAAAGTGATGCTTTTTATTGAGACCCGATAGAAATCTGAAATTCCTTCCGGTCCCCAGGCAGAAACATACATCTCTTTCAATCCCGATATCAATTTGTATTTTAATTGACCCTATTATAAAGTTAAGAATTGAATCTGCAAGTTCCCGGCTATCGTAATAATTGTAATTAAGATCTTTACCTCTCCCCCCTGTGGCAGTAAAACCCAGAGGACTGACAGAAGAGATATAAAAATCATCATAGAATTTACTTGGTCCTCCGTACGAACCGATCATTTCGTAAATAAATACTGATGAAGTTTCAAATGATTTTAATCCAGGGATCTCTATCCCGCATTTTTCCTTAAGCCTGATAGTATCTGTGAACGGGATACCGGTAACTCCGGCACCAAATCTTCCCGGGTTTATACCAAGAATCAGGTGACGTGTATTGTTATCACTGTAGAATCTGGAATAGAATCTTGTAATGGCAGGAATGATCTCCGGATTTCCCCGAAATGGATTCATAACCTTAATCCCGGCAGGCAGTGGCCCATCGAGATCAAGGTTTTTACAAAATGAAATTATCTTTTTCCCGAAGGTTTTATTTATCATTTTTTACGCAGCGCACAGAATATTTATTCAATTTCTCCGCACCATGTATATCAGGCATATCTTCTTTCCTTGAGATATCCGCCATTGCCTTTCCGTTCAAGATGATATAGCTGAAGAATTCGGCCTCGTTCTCATTATATGATGTTGAGGTCCAGTAATAGCCGCTCTCATCCATTTCGGTAAATATACCTTCATAATTCTTCATTCCCGCCAGTTGAAATCCCGGGTAAACCGGACCTGACTTTATTTTGCTCCTGGAATCACTATAGTCAAAAACATCCAGGAGTTTCCTGAACTCCTCTCCGGATGGCAGATGCCAACCTTCAGGGCAAACCTTATTGGCAGTCTTCCAGTCGTATAGCACACCATACGAAGGAATATTGTTGGGATCATTATCAAAGGAAGCGCCATTACCCTCTGCAATATATTTCAGGTTCTCAGCCATCCAAGACTTACCTGCAATGGTTATAGCCTTATAAGTATTACCATCCCGTGAATCAGTAAATTTTTCCTGGGCTGCCAGATTAAGGAATAACATTGTAGTTGCCAGGATTGTTAGAGCTCTTTTCATCATTTTCTTTTTTAATCACACCTTTCTTTTCAAATCTCCGTTTATCCTATTGGATTTTTGCAAAAATATAAATTGCCCGATTTAACAACGGAGGCAGATTTTAAATATTATGAGATAATTCAAAAAGATACTAACTACACAAAAGTGGCGTCTGTTGGGTTAACAGAATATTCTTAACTTTGGACGCTTAAATTTTCTGAAAAATATGTCCGGCAAAGATTCTTTAAAGCCTTACGGCGAAAAACAGATGGCTTTCGACAGGAGGTATCTTGAAATGGCACTTATCTGGGCACAGAATTCTTACTGCAAGCGTCGACAGGTAGGAGCCCTTATCGTTAAGGGCAAAATGATTATCTCTGACGGGTATAACGGAACCCCGGCAGGATTTGAAAATGTCTGCGAAGACGAAAACAACCTTACTAAGCCATATGTCCTGCATGCCGAAGCCAATGCAATTACCAAAGTTGCAAAGTCAAATAACTCCAGCGAGGACTCAACACTTTATGTCACAACTTCACCATGCATGGAATGTGCAAAACTCATAATCCAGTCAGGTATTAAAAGAGTTGTTTACTGCAATAAGTACAGGATAACTGATGGACTCGATCTTTTAAAGAGGGCTGGAATTGAACTAGTATACATAGATCCTGATAACAACATTTATGAACAACAATAATTCAAAAAGAAGTATATTTCTTCCACTTGTGGTTGCATTTTCGGTTGTTGCCGGTTTGCTGATTGGCATTTATCTTCCCAGGAGAAGCGATAGTCCGCAGCATTTCGGGTATAAGTCGAAAAACGAAAAGATAAATATGATCCTTAACAGGATAGAATCAGATTATGTAGATCCTGTCGACCGGGGAGAACTGGTTGAAACCGCAATACCTGAAATGCTGAAAAAGCTGGATCCTCATTCTGTTTATATTCCTGCAAGAGAACTCAAACGTGCCAATGAATCGATAGTAGGCAATTTCGAGGGTATTGGTATCTCCTTCAATATGCTCACTGACACAATATTGGTTATAAGCACCATACCGGGAGGTCCATCAGAGAAGCTTGGGCTCCAGGCTGGCGATAAAATACTTTATGTAAATGATTCACTGGTAGCAGGTAAAAAAATCAGCGATGAAGATGTAATGGGGAAACTGAAAGGGCCCAGGGGTACAGTGGTCAAAATAAAGGTACTCAGGAAAGGCTACCCGGAGTTGCTGCCGTTCACCATTACCAGGGATAAGATTCCCATATACAGCGTTGATGTTGCTTATATGACTAACGAAAACACCGGGTTTATCAGGATAAACAATTTTGCCGAATCAACTTACGATGAGTTCATGAACGGTCTCCGGGAACTTAAAGGCAAGGGGATGACAAAACTTATCATCGACCTGAGAGGAAACTCAGGAGGTGTTATGGATGCATCAATCCAGATAGCAAATGAATTCCTTAAAAAAGGACAGCTTATAGTTTATACTAAAGGTCGTACCCAGATGCGAAGTGAAGCCAGAGCTACGGGAAGCGGTGAATTCGAAACAGGTGGCCTCGTAATCCTTATTGATGAATGGAGTGCCTCTGCAAGCGAAATTCTTGCTGGTGCAATACAGGATAATGACCGTGGTACAATAATAGGAAGACGTTCCTTCGGGAAAGGACTAGTCCAGGAACCGATAACTTTTACTGATGGTTCAGGACTGAGGCTTACCATTGCGCGCTATTACACCCCTTCCGGCAGATCAATTCAGAAACCATATACTGATGGTTTCGAGAAGTACTATGAAGATCTCAATACCCGCTACAATAATCATGAATTTGAAATTCCGGACAGCATACACTTCGCCGATTCATTGAAGTTCACGACTATTGGAGGAAGAACAGTTTATGGCGGCGGCGGAATAATGCCTGATAAATTTATCCCGTATGATACCACGGGTATTTCGACATATTTTCTGAAAGTCAGACCGTTGATATACCAGTTTGCCCTGGCCTATACTGAGAACAACCGCGAAACTCTTAAAAAATTTGTTGAAGCCAATGAACTTGAGAAATTCCTTGATAAACAGGGATTGCTTGATCAGTTTATAAAATATTCTACGACAAACAAGATCAAACCTGTTCCGGAAGATCTGAAGATTTCTGGTAATGTTATCCATACCCAGCTGAAAGCATATATTGCCAGGAACATACTTGACAATAAAGGTTTTTATCCAATCTGGGAAGAACTGGATACCACCTTAAAATATGCAATAGAATTTCTGAAGAATTAAATTCTGAAGGATATTTTCAAAGGCACCCGTTATAAGATGCCTTAATAATATTATTGTGGAAAAACAGGTTTCCCATTTAAGAAAGTCTTTCAAGGCCTTTCAGGAATAAGCTAAGGATTCCGGAAGAAGTTTTTTCCTCTTCTATAAATCCCATATGACCTGATTCCTCCAGGATAACAACCTTGCAATTCGAAGGTAGCTGAACCATGCTTTGTATCGTCACATGGTTAATATAATTATCCTTTGCACCGAGGATCCAGAGACAGGGCAATTTACCAGATTCCATAACTGCAACTCTTGAAGGACGTGCCATCATGCCCTTAAGGACGGAAACAATTGCTTCTCCCGGGATAGTCGATGCAATTTTCATTGACAACTTTATTGAATCAGTAAATTTATCGCGGTTTTTGTCAGCATACATCCGGGTAATGTTTGCCGGAGAGAATTGTTCCTTTTTCCCTTCCGATACTAGTGATATTTCTTTCATCCGTTTATCAATAGTCTCGCTGGTATCTGCAAAGGGTTGGGAATGAAACAGACAATACCCAAAGACCTTATCAGGGTAAAGGTCTGCAAATGCTAAAGTTGCATATCCGCCCAGGGAATGCCCCATAACAAATACCTTTTTTATTCCCAGGTTTTCAATAAGCGCAGAAAGAATATCAGCTATCAGTTCCATCGAAGTTACTTCCTCCTGAAGATCCGAACGGCCATGACCCGGCAGATCAAATGTAATAACCCTGAACTCTGATGAGAGACGTTTTGCGAACCGGGTCCATACCTCCGAGGTCTCAAGATAACCATGTATAAGAACCACACACTGGCCTTCTCCTGTGTCAGTATAAAATATTCTTCCCGATTTGTAAAAAAATATTGAATCCATGAAATTTTAAATCAGCTAAGCCAAATCTAATAATTTTAGACGATTGGTAATTCTCATTGTTATTGTAATTAAATAATTTTATTTTTATAGAAAGCCTGTTTCAGGATAAATAATCGTAAACAATTCATATACAATGAATAAAGTATTGTTTTCCTCCGTTTCGAAGAAATTCGTGATGGCCCTGGCAGGGCTCTTTCTTCTGACGTTCCTGCCGGTCCATCTTATAATCAACCTTATGCTGCTAAAAAGCGATCCCATGCCCTTCAATAAAGCAGCACATTTTATGGCTACCTTTCCGCTGGTAAAAATTGTTGAAGTAGTTTTATTTACCGCAATAATTATCCATGTCATCTATGGAGTGTTCATCCAGATTAAGAACTGGCTTTCACGACCAATTGGTTATGCCGGAGGCAACAGGGCAGAAACCTCATTCTTCTCAAAATTTATGATCTGGACCGGAGCCTCAGTTCTCACATTCCTGGTACTTCATTTTTTTAACTTCTACTTCATTAAGCTCGGCCTGGTTCCGGGTGATCCGGAAGATTTCTATTCTGTTGCACATAATTTGTTTAAAATCCCGTTGTATAATTATATATATCTGGGTTGTTTTATCCTCCTGGGGCTGCACCTGTTCCATGCTTTCTCCTCAGCCTTCCAGACCCTGGGACTGAATCACAGGTTATGGACTCCTGTTGTTAAGATTGCAGCATTGGTCTATTCGATCATTTTACCTGCAGGTTTTGCATTTATTTCTCTTTCACTCTGGCTTTTAAGATAGACTTTAAATTATGGGAAAACTAAATTCAAAAATACCTGATGGTCCTCTGGCTCAGAAATGGACCACTTACAAAGCTTCTGCCAAACTTGTCAACCCGGCCAACAAAAAAAAGCTTGAAATCATTGTGGTCGGGACAGGCCTTTCTGGCGCCGGTGCTGCTTCTGCACTCGGAGAACTCGGGTATAGCGTTAAAGTGTTTTGCTACCAGGATTCTCCGAGAAGAGCACATTCAGTTGCCGCCCAGGGAGGAATAAATGCAGCTAAGAACTATCAGAATGACGGTGATTCAACATTCCGGTTATTTTATGATATGATTAAAGGTGGCGATTACAGAGCCCGTGAAGCTAATGTCTACAGGGCTGCTGAAGTGAGCAACCAGGTAATCGATCATTTTACTGCACTGGGGGTACCATTTGCCCGTGATTATGGAGGTACTCTCGATACCAGGTCGTTTGGAGGGGTACAGGTTTCCAGAACATTCTATGCAAAAGGCCAGACAGGTCAGCAATGTCTGCTGGGTTGTTATTCCTCGTTGAACAGGCAGATCAGCAAAGGTTCCGTAAAGATGTTCCCACGTCGGGAAATGCTTGATCTTGTACTGATTGACGGGAAAGCCCGGGGAATAATAACAAGGAACCTGGTTACCGGGGAAATAGAAAGACATGGCGCTCATGCTGTGGTACTTGCTACAGGAGGCTACGGGACTATTTATTATCTTTCCACACTCGCAGTTAATTCTAATGCTTCTGCAGCATGGAAGGCTCATAAGAAAGGTGCATTTTTTGCAAATCCCAGTTTTGTGCAGATACATCCGACATGTGTACCTCAGCTAAACCAGTATCAGTCTAAATTGACACTTATGTCAGAATCTCTTCGCAACGACGGCCGCATGTGGGTTCCCAAGACAAAAAACGATAATCGCCCGGCAAACGACATCCCTGATGAAGAGAGGGATTATTTCCTGGAAAGAAGATACCCGGCGTATGGGAATCTTGTACCGAGGGATGTAGGATCCAGAGCATCCAAGGAAAGATGCGACGCCGGATATGGCGTTGGTGAAACAAAGCTTGCGGTATATCTTGATTTCAGAGATGCAATAAAAAACCAGGGAAAGAAAGCTATCGAGAACAAATATGGCAATCTGTTCGAAATGTATAAGACAATTACAGGTATCGATCCCTATGAAGAACCTATGAGAATTTATCCTGCAGGGCATTACACTATGGGCGGTTTATGGGTCGACTATGAGCTTATGACGACTGTTCCGGGACTTTATGCAATCGGGGAATCTAACTTTTCTGATCATGGGGCTAACAGGCTTGGCGCCAGTTCACTGATGCAGGCTGCCGGCGACGGTTATTTCATTCTGCCAAATACGATCAGCAATTTTCTTGCTGATGAGATCCGTACTCAAAAAATTTCCACTGATAAACCAGAATTCGAGGAAGCAGAAAAAGCTGCTCTTGAAAGGATTAACAAATTATTATCTGTAAAGGGGAAACAAACTGCAGCCTCTTTTCATAAACGTCTCGGGAAAATTATGTGGGACTTTGTCGGCATGTCAAGGAACGAAGGGGGATTGAAAAAAGCACTTTCATTAATAAGCGAGTTACAGGAAGAGTTCTGGAAGGACCTTAATATACCATGTTCCGGAAATGAAGTGAATATGGAACTCGAAAAAGCAGGAAGAGTTGCAGATTATTTTGAACTCGCCCAGTTGCTAATTACTGATGCTCTGAACAGAAGGGAATCCTGCGGAGCTCACTTCAGGGAGGAATATCAGACCCCTGATGGCGAAGCACTCAGGAACGATCAGGAATTTGCCTATGTGGCAGCCTGGGAATATAACGGAGAGGGTAAGCCACCTATCCTGCACAAGGAGGATCTCAAATTTGAAGCTGTTGAAATGAAAATACGCAGCTATAAATAATTTAAAAGGTTAAAGGAAGTATCCATCACCAAAAAGAATACGGATATTGATCATAACCTTAAAAGAAGCAACATAACCACAGACTACCATGAAATTAATATTAAAGATATGGCGTCAGAAGAACGCAAAGGCAAAAGGCTCTTTTGTGACATATAAGATGGATGAGGTATCTCCTGATATGTCATTTCTTGAAATGCTTGACGCCCTGAATAAGAAGCTTGTTGAAGAGGATAAAGATCCTGTAGCTTTTGATCATGATTGCCGGGAAGGAATATGCGGATCATGCGGGATGTACATTAACGGGCATCCGCATGGCCCGGTTCCTGCTATTACTACCTGCCACCTGTCGATGAGATATTTCAGCGATAATGAAACCATATGGATAGAGCCATGGCGGGCAAAACCATTCCCTGTTATCAAAGATCTCATCGTCGACAGGAGCGCGTTTGACAAAATACAATCCGCAGGTGGATTCATCTCAGTAAATACCGGGGCAGCCCCCGAAGCTAATTCAATTCCCGCAAAAAAGAAAAATGCAGATACTGCCTTTGATTCTGCAATTTGCATCGGCTGTGGTGCTTGTGTGGCTGCCTGTAAAAATGCTTCCGCAATGTTATTTGTGTCTGCCAAGATATCTCAGTTTGCACTCCTCCCCCAGGGCCGCATTGAAGCAAAAGAAAGGGTAAGGGCCATGGTTGAGAAGATGGACGAACTGGGTTTTGGTCATTGTTCCAATACAGGTGCCTGTGAGGCTGAATGTCCCAAGCAGATCAAACTTACAAATATTGCCAGGCTAAACCGCGAATATTACAAAGCATTCTGATGTAACTAACATATCGTTACTCCTTCTCCACAGAGTAAAGCTGCATTTTATTTACATCAAGCGCTGAAAGGAAACCATATCCGGCTTCTCTACCATAAACACAACCTGTATCTACAGGTATCACCGAAGATTTGTCGCCGATCTGCTTTTTTACATACTCGAGCGTTTTGGGACGGTGGCCATGAACGATCGTTTTGCCTTTTAATAAGGAATGGGAATAAGAGAGCTGGCTTTCCCAGATCATTGAATAAGTATCCCCGAAAGGATCACTGACAAAATCATTAAAGCCGGCATGAACAAAAAGGAAATCGCCTGACTGTTCAAAGTACCTGAGGTTCATAAAAAAATCGAGATACTTCTTTTCCAAATCCATGATATCTTCGATCCCGAAGCTCTGTAATGTTGTTTCCCCGCTATTCATATACCATTCATATAACATGCCTGAATTTGAATATGACGCAAGAAGCATTGCCTCATGGTTGCCCATCAGAGGGGTTATATTATACCCTTTTGCCTTCAAATCGAGTATAAAGTCAATGACTTCCCTGCTTTCAGTTCCTCTGTCAATATAATCTCCAAGAAGGATGAGCTTGTCAGCCTTCTTCAGTGCTATTGTTTCAGTTATAAGGACCTTAAAGGGGTTATAACAACCATGAATATCTCCTATGGCAAACAACCGGCCCACGAATGACTTATTTAAATTGTTTTTCGCCTGAGAACAGCTTTATAAAGTCAGATTACAGGGATCAAAATGGATTTATCAGGAGCATGCTGATTCAACATCCTTTACAGTTTTGGGGATTGGTTTTCCGAGAAGCTTATGCCCTTTATCCGTTATAAGTACATCATCTTCAATCCTGATGCCCCCGATAGGCATATATTTTTCAATATTACCATAATTTATAAATTCCATGAATTTCTTTTCAGATTTCCATTTATTTATTAATTCAGGAATGAAATAACATCCCGGCTCAATTGTAAAAACATGCCCGGGTTTATATGGCAAAGCAAACCTCAGGAATGCAAGACCAAACTGGTCGCTGCGCTTAACCTGGTCATTATATCCGATAAAATTCTCACCAAGTGCTTCCATATCATGAACATCTAATCCCATCATATGGCCAAGGCCGTGAGGCATAAAAAGCGCGTGGGCACCGGAGGAAACTGCTTCATCAATATCGCCTTTCATCAGACCGATATCTTTCAGGCCTGCTGCTATAATCTTACAGGCTATGAGATGCAGTTCGCGGTTAGATAATCCGGGACGCGTTGCCTGGATCGATTCTGTATTTGCCTTAAGAACAATCTCATAAATTTCTTTCTGGGCAGCGCTGAACTTGCCACCAACAGGGGTTGTCCTGGTAATATCGGAAGAATAATGCAGGTTTGTCTCTGCTCCTGCATCAGTCACCATCATTTTTCCCTTCTTCAGGATATTGTTATGTGCATGATTATGGAGAGTCTGTCCATTTATACTCAGTATGATCGGGAATGAGGTTCCGCTCCCTTTAGAAAGGGCGACTCCCTCCAAAACTCCAAAAATATCCTGTTCTGCAATTCCCGGTTTGCACATTCCCATTGCCAGAACGTGCATTTCATATGCAATGGCTATTGCCTTTTCAATTTCAGCCACCTCAATCGCTTCCTTAACTGATCTCATCGAAATAACAGCCTTGATAAGATCAACCGATGCAAGAGTTTTCATCTGGCAGGGATTTTCCTTAAACAGGGAGCCGAGGGTCATTTTTGTTTCACCCCTGTATGGCGGGAGGAAATGCACCTTTCTCCGTTTCGATACAACATCGTTAATCACCTCAGCCAGCTTAGACATCGTGGCTGTTTTTGTAATCCCGCATTTTAATGCCAATTCTTTTACAGTAGGCTGAGGACCCATCCATATAATATCATCCATGTCAAAATCATTCCCGAACAGCCTGTCATCGCCAGAATCAAAGTCAATTAATCCGGCAAATCCTGGAAGGTCGAGACCAAAAAAGTATAAGAAATCACTATCCTGCCTGAAATGATATTGATTTGAGGGATAATTCATTGGTGATTCCACATTCCCAATAAACAATGCGAGACCGGTCTTCATTTTTTTACGAAGGTCGTCTCTTCTCTTTATGTAAACATCGCTTTTAAACATGATTTATCGTATTTCTTTTAAACCTCTAAGTTAATACCAACCTGTTTAGTAAACAACAGAATTAATTTTAATACCCTCTTCAGGAAATACTATTTGAAACATTTATTAAATATTATACGTATAATTAACAGTGAGAGTTTCTGATTTGTCTGTTTCCTTAAGAATCTTTCCGAACTTTTTAAATATCAGCATTATTATTATGCGAATAGGATTGGTTGTTAACAAAATAATATTATATTCGTACGGGGTTACCAACAGATTATTCACAAATTATTAATATGCCTTATCGCAGATTGCCTAATACAGATGCCGCCCGGATAAGGGCCCTTAAAGCTGCACTGGAAAAAGGGAAGGAAGTTCCTCCACACAAACTGGCTTACTCAGCCAAAACAATTGTCAGAATTCAAAAATTCCTGCCTCTCTTTGAACATAATATTCAATTACAGCGGCAATCGACTGCCATGCAGAGTAAAAAGAGCAAAGAGTATAATGAATCCCAGAGAAAGGCAAGATTGTACCTGACTCACTTTATCAGGGTGATGAACATGGCAATATTCCGTGGTGACCTGCCTGCAGAAACCAGGGCGTATTATGGAATTCCCACAAATGAATCTGTACTGCCGTCATTAAACACTGAAAATGAACTTATAAGCTGGGGAAAAAGAATAATTGAAGGAGAAGAGTTCCGGATACGCAAGGGAGGAAGTCCGATAACCAATCCCACTATCGCGGTAGTAAAAGTACGGTTTCAGAATTTTCTTGAAGAAGACAATTACCATAAGACTCTTCTTAAAAGGATCCTCGATTATACCACAAAAACCTCCGAAATGAGAAAGGAGGCAGACGAGATTATTCTCGAACTCTGGAATGATGTTGAGGCAGCTCATAACTCTCTTCCTGAAGAAACACGAAAAAACGAATGCGAGGATTATGGCATCGTATATTTCTACAGGAAGAGTGAACTTGAAAAAGCAAGTCAACCTGAACAAAGTGAGGCTGTTGAAATGACCAGCGCAGAAATTCCTGATTAATACATTCTCCGGTCAGTACAAAATCAAAATTGACATCCTTTGAATATCGGCAACATATCGCTTGGCGAGCGTCCATTATTCCTTGCCCCCATGGAGGATATCACCGATCCTTCATTCAGAAGTATTTGTAAGACCAATGGTGCCGACTTCATGTTTACTGAATTTATCTCATCCGACGGCCTGATCAGGGATGGAGAAAAGAGTGTCAGGAAACTTGATATTTTTGATTATGAAAGGCCAATCGGAATACAGCTCTATGGCCATCTTAAAGATCCGATGATTGAGGCAGCACTCATAGCCGAGGAAGCAAAACCTCAGACCATAGATATTAATTTCGGGTGCCCTGTTAAAAAAATTGCAAACAGGGGAGCCGGAGCAGGGATGCTCAGAAATATCCCGCTGATGCTTGAGATGACTGAGGCAATTGTTAAAGCAGTTAAGCTGCCTGTTACTGTTAAGACACGGCTTGGATGGGACGAGGAGAGCAAGAATATTGTAGAAGTTGCTGAACGTCTTCAGGATACCGGCATCAGGGCATTGACTATTCATGGCCGTACAAGGGCTCAGCTTTATAAAGGGACCGCTGACTGGAGGTTAATAGGTGAAGTAAAAAATAATCCCAGGATGAAAATACCTGTAATAGGTAATGGAGATATAGACGGGCCATTGAAAGCAAAGGAGATGTTTGAGAGATACGGGGTCGACGGTATAATGATCGGAAGAGCGACTGTGGGCAGACCCTGGATCTTTAACGATATAAAGCATTACCTGCTGACTGGTGAACTCCTTGCTGAACCTACTGTAAAAGAAAAAGCCGGTCTTGCACTGCTTCATCTTGAAAAATCACTTGAATATAAGGATGGTACAAGGGCAATCTATGAAATGAGACGTCATCTTTCAAACTATTTCAAGGGACTTCCACATTTCAAAGAAACCCGTTTAAGGCTTCTAACAACCCTGGATGTTGATGAGATAAAAGAGATTATAGGTGAAATTTCAGAGAAGTGGGGAGATTTTCGTTCCGAAGAAAAGACTTCTATTTACGGAGTCTGAATATTTGTCGCAGGGGGAATCACCTTACCAGCTACAAATGACCATTTTCCCCATTTGAAAAGATACTTCATCACCACCAATATTAATATCCCCATTACAAGCATGGCCAGGAATTCAATGCCAGGATTGTAATGATGCTGTTCATAAACAGAAGGAGTCTGAAGGACAGAGCTCTTGCTGGTAAGCATTACCGACAGGAAAGCATTATTTGCTGCATGTGCTCCGATAGCAGCTTCCACACCATCGTCCATAACTGTCATTAAAGCAAATATCAATCCGAATAAAAGATACTGCGGCATCATCTTCCAGAATCCATACTCCTTGACCTCCGGGTTAATGATATGCATAAGTGCAAATAAGACAGATGTAATGATGACCGGGGACCACCTGTTTTTAAGGAGAACAGTAAAGCCCTGCATCAGGTAGCCTCTGAATATTATCTCTTCCCAGGCAGCCTGGAAAGGAATAAGTAAAACTGAGATTATTATTAAAGGAATAAGTGTCTTTGAGGTATTCAGCAGTGAATAATTACCAGGATCAATCTTTATTGAGGCAAAAAGATAAATCACCGAAAAAATTATCCAGATAATCGCAGATACAAAAAGCCGCTTCCATCTGAATTTGCCAATTCCGGAAACGGTCTGTTTAAATGTTTTCCCATTCAGCGGTTTTAAAAGAAAGATATAGGCTGCCAAGCCAATTAAAAACGGGAATATCATCACTATGAGGTAAACATTCGGATCCAGGCCAAGCACACTCAGGTCGTTGGAATTCCCTGCAAGACTATTAATGACTGAAGGATCCTTACCCGCTCTCAGGGCAATACTTATAAGTAGCGGTATTGCCCCGACAGTATTTGTTGCAGCAAAAATCGCTAATATCATTATTACATACCGGTACCAGTTATTCCTCCCGGCAAATGAAGTTTCGAGATGATTCATGATAATTCATTATAAGCTTCTGGACTGATGGTTCCCGGGTCGCCCACTGCAGATTGTTTCTTTGGATAATCAATTGAATAGTGAAGGCCAATGCTTTCTTTCCGGGCCATGGCATGCTTAATTATAATATACCCGACGTTTATAAGGTTCCTTAATTCACAAATCTTTTTGGAAATCAGCGAACGTTTGTAAAGGCTTTCAGTCTCCTGGTAAAGTATCTCCAGCCTTACCATGGCTCTTTCAAGACGAAGGTCTGATCTTACTATACCTACATAATTACTCATGATCATCCTTACCTCATTGATACTCTGGGTAATAAGGACCATTTCCTCGAGATGTGAAGCACCTTTGTAATCCCACTCGGGAATTTTCTCCTCATAAGAAAGGTTTGTTAAGCGGCTCCCTGCATGAACGGCAGCCCTGTGTCCGTAGACTGCAGCTTCAATAAGTGAGTTTGATGCCAGTCTGTTTGCTCCGTGCAAACCTGTTGAAGAAGCTTCTCCAAGTGCATACAGTCGATCTATATTCGTCTGTCCGTCGATATCGACTTTAATACCTCCGCATGAATAATGCTGAACAGGGACAACAGGAATCATATCTTTTGTAATATCGATACCTCTTGTCAGGCAGTGTGAATATACATTCGGGAAATGATCCCTCAGGGAATCCGGGTTAAGGTGTTTACAGTCGAGCCATACATGATCATCACCCCATTTTTTCATTTCAACATCGATTGCCCTTGTAACTATATCCCTTGGAGCCAGTGAGCCGCGGTTATCGTACCGGCTCATGAATTCTTCTTCGCGCATATTTTTCAAAACAGCGCCAAATCCCCTGAGAGCCTCAGTAATCAAAAAAGAAGGTCTTTTATTAGGATCGTACAATGAGGTAGGGTGAAACTGTACAAACTCCATGTTCTCAATTGTTCCTTTTGCCCTGTATACCATTGCAATACCGTCGCCAGTAGCAATTTCGGGGTTTGTCGTAGTCAGGTATACGTTCCCAATCCCCCCGGTGGCAACTATAGTTACTTTTGAAAGAAAAGCTATCACTCTCTGGTTTACAAGGTCAGCAACGTAAGCACCGAAGCATTTAATACCAGGATAATTTCTCTTGACGATCTCCCCCAGGTGGTGCTGGGTAAGTATCTCTATTGCAAAGTGATTTTCATAAATCTCAATATTCGGATCATTCCTGACCTTTTCCATCAATGTCTGCTGAATTGCTTCGCCTGTCTTGTCCTTATGGTGCAGGATCCTGTATTCCGAATGTCCGCCTTCACGGGCAAGGTCATAGGTGCCATCAGTCTTTTTATCGAAGGGAACGCCCAGCTCTATAAGGTCATTAATCCTGGCAGGAGCTTCGCTGACCACCATTCTTACAACAGCTTCGTCACAACAGCCTGCACCTGCAATGAGCGTATCGTGGATATGTTTCTTGAAATTATCGGGTTTTGCAAATACAGCAGCTATTCCACCCTGTGCATACCTGGTATTTGTATCCTCCAGTGACCCCTTGGTCACCACTGATACTTTGCCGTATTTTGAAGCTTTCAGGGCAAATGTGAGCCCTGCAATTCCGGAGCCAATAACCAGGAAATCGGTCCTTTTCTTCATGATGACTTTCCTATAGAATATCTGGTAAATATAGTAAAAAACGAAGCCTCCCCTATACAAAATCCTTTTTGCTGTTATACCCGCAATTCTCTCCAATCATCAATTATTGGGTATAATTCATTGTAATAATGTTAGTTGTATATTAAATCCTGGTGTTTTGAATCTGATCTCGGACCAGGGTGGCTGCAGGGCATATTGAACCTCGTTGTAAAACAGAAGTTTTTGCGTTACTTTTGCCTTCCGCGAATATTAACAAAAGTAATTATGGCTCAGGAAGATGTTTTTAAAAAACTTGTCGCACACTGTAAAGAGTATGGGTATGTGTTCCCGTCGAGTGAGATATACGATGGATTGAGTGCTGTTTATGATTATGGTCAATATGGTGTTGAACTTAAAAATAATATTAAAAAATACTGGTGGGACTCCATGGTTCTCCTGAACGAGAATGTTGTCGGTTTAGATTCTGCAATATTTATGCATCCAACTATCTGGAAGGCATCCGGACATGTTGATGCGTTCAATGATCCTCTTATCGACAATAAGGATTCCAAAAAGAGGTACCGTGCTGATGTTCTTATTGAAGAGCATCTCGCCAGGATTGAAGAGAAAATAAGCAAGGAAGTTGATAAGGCACGTGAGAGGTTTGGAGCTGCCTTTGATGAAAAAAAATTCAGGGAGACCAATCCAAGAGTACTTGCCAATCAGGCTAAGATAGATGAGCTTAATGCACGGTTCTCAAAGGCTATGAATGCCACTGACCTGTCTGAGCTCAGGCAGATAATTATAGATAATGAAATTGTTTGTCCTATATCAGGTACCAGGAACTGGACTGAAGTAAGGCAGTTCAACCTTATGTTCTCCACAGAAATGGGATCAACCTCTGAAGGAGCGAGTAAGATCTATCTCAGGCCGGAGACAGCCCAGGGAATCTTTGTTAATTTCCTGAATGTTCAGAAAACCGGCAGAATGAAGATCCCCTTTGGTATAGCACAGATCGGAAAGGCATTCCGCAATGAGATTGTTGCCCGACAGTTCATTTTCAGGATGAGAGAATTCGAACAGATGGAGATGCAGTTTTTTGTCCAGCCTGGCAGTGAACTGGACTGGTTCAGACACTGGAAAGAAGTCCGGATGAAATGGCATAAGGCACTTGGTTTCGGTGAGGAAAAATATCGTTTTCACGACCATACCAAGCTTGCACATTATGCAAATGCCGCAACAGATATAGAATTTAAATTTCCGTTTGGATTCAAGGAAGTAGAGGGTATCCATTCCCGGACTGACTTCGATCTTAAGCAACATCAGCAATATAGTGGCAAAAAGCTGCAATATTTTGATCCTGAGAAAGGTGAATCTTATGTGCCATTCGTAATAGAAACATCTATAGGTGTCGACAGGATGTTTTTACAGGTTATTTCGGCAGCTTACGAAGAAGAAGAAATAAAAAAAGAGGATGGCTCAGTTGATTCCAGGGTCGTAATGAGAATCCCGTCATTCCTGGCTCCTGTAAAGCTGGCAGTAATGCCTCTCGTAAAAAAAGACGGCTTGCCCGAGATAGCAGAAAATATTGTCAGGGAGCTGCGATTTGTATTCAATTGCCAGTACGAGGACAAAGATTCAATAGGGCGACGATACAGAAGGCAGGATGCAATAGGCACTCCTTACTGTATAACAATTGATCACCAGACTTTAGAAGATAATAGTGTCACGATACGTTACCGCGATTCGATGAAACAGGAACGTGTCGGCATAAATCAACTCAGGGATTTAATTTCGGAAAAAGTAAACATCTCTAGCTTGCTGAAAAAGCTCTAGAATGAAAAAGGTCCTTATTATCACTTACTACTGGCCACCAAGCGGAGGAGCAGGTGTTCAACGCTGGCTTAAATTCGCCAAATACCTGCCACAATACGGATGGGAACCGGTTGTACTTACTGTGGATACTGATTATGCTGCTTACCCGGTAATCGATACATCCCTTGAAAAAGATGTTCCGGAATCTGTTAAAGTTTACCGGACAAAGGCAACAGACTGGTTCAGGTTATACAGAAGTGATAAGTCAAAAATTCCTTCCGGCGGGTTTGCGACCAATAAAGATAACTCACTAAGAGGCAAGGTATCCAGATTCATCAGGGGTAATTTTTTTATTCCTGACCCGCGTAGAGGCTGGAACAGGTTTGCCATCCGGAAGGCTATTGAAATAATTAATAATGAGGGCATTAACAATATAATTACAACAAGTCCCCCTCACTCAACTCAACTTATTGGTCTCAGGCTGAAGAAACTTTTTCCACATTTAAAATGGATTGCAGATCTTCGTGATCCCTGGACAGGAATATATTATTACAAGCTCTTCTATCCTACTATTATTTCAAAAGCCATCGACAAGAGTCTTGAGAAGGCAGTTCTAAATAAGGCCGATGTAATAACCACTGTAAGCCCTTCTCTGGGTAAACATTTTGAATTCAGGGCTCCCGGGATTAATGATAAAATCAAAATCATCAGTAACGGATACGATGAAAGTGATTTTGAAAACATTCCAGCCTCAAATCCTGGGAGATTTACCATTTCTTATACTGGAACCATATCTGAGGCATACCCGATAGATGGATTTATTAAAGGAGTCAGAGAAGTAATTGAATCGGGCAACGAAATAACAATAAGTTTCACCGGCCACATTCCGGAGTTTCAGAAAAACAAGTTCAATTCACTTCCTGGAAAAGACATAATTAACTTTCTGCCTTACTCAGATCATGCCACGGTTGTCAGGCAAATGCTCTCATCCTCAGTGCAATTATTAATTCTGCCAAAAGTGCCGGACAATAAATGTTTCCTCCAGGGGAAACTGTTCGAATACATTGCTTCAGGGAAACCAATCCTGTGCCTGGGACCTGTTGACGGAGATACTGCAGAAATTCTTAAGCAAGGGTCATTTGGTGCCTGCCTCGATTATGACGATTCAGAAGGTATTGCCAGTTTTATATCGAAATCTATAGCTGAAGAATACCGTGGTGGCAAAACACCTCCTGGTCAATTTTCAAGGAGAGCTCTTTCCGGAAATATAGCACAACTGCTCAGTTAGATAAGACCAGAATAGTGTTGTATTATGAAATTTCAAGACAACAGAGAAATTTTCCATATCGTTTACACCTCATTCCATTAAAAGTCCGGCTACTGATGATAGAAAATTTTCTTATTCTTAAGTTATTCATAAACAGCCGAATAGCTTTGCATATGGCTACAATTCTTCTTAATAAGGATAAGGATTTGTAGGACCTGCACCAATATCTTTGCATATCAGAGGTTATTCTGACTATGCTAATCAGATGCATTTACCTGTTTGCATTAGACAAGCAGTCAGATTTTTGCGACCTCAATCCGAGGTACCGATCAACGACATGGAAAAATTAAAAGCATATGATTGAGCTCGATTGAAAGGTAAATAAAGCTTATTTTTGCAGGTATTACAGAAATATTTATAGACGTAGAATCAGCCTGCTCTTATGAAAATCCTGATGTTGCTCGAATCGGAATTTCCGCCTGATATAAGGGTTGAGAATGAGATAGCGGCCCTTACAGATGAAGGGCACGAGATCCATCTCGCCTGCATAACACGGAAAGGCCGTCCTGTTTATGAAAAAAAGGAGAGACTAAATATCCACCGGAAACCGGAGAGTAGTTTTATATATAAGAGCTCTGTGGGATGTCTTAAGTTCCCATTCTATTTCAACTTTTGGAGGAAATTCGTCAACAGGCTGTTTGAAGATGAGAAGTTTGATGCCATCCATATTCACGATCTGCCGCTTGGCATTATTGGTTCAGAAATCAAGCAAAAGAAGGGAGTACCATTTATCCTTGATCTGCATGAGAACTGGCCGGCCTTACTAAGACATGCTCCTCATACCAGGACCCTTGCGGGAAGACTTTTATCCTCAGACAGGCAATGGATTGAATATGAAAAAAGAATTGTACGGGAAGCTGACCTGATCATAACTATCATTGAGGAAGCAAGAGACCGGATTTCTTCCCTTGGAATTGATTCGGGAAAGATTTGCGTTGTTTCAAATACAATCAGTACGGATGGACTTAGCATTCCTTCAAAAAAAGGGGATAATAACGAATTTGTACTTTTTTATGGTGGTGGAATTAATAAGCACCGGGGGTTGCAGATAGTCCTTAACGCATTAAAATTACTAGCAAAGCATAATATGGCTGTTAAACTGCAGGTTGTCGGGGCAGGAAGCTATCTGGCAGACCTTAAATTACTGGCAAAAAACCTTGGAGTAGAAAGCATGGTTAGCTTCATGGGGCACAAACCATACCTGGAGATGCTTGAAATACTTGCCGGGGCCGATGCAGCTATCATTCCCCATCTCAGGACAGAAAACAACGATGCTTCCAGTCCAAATAAATTATACCAGTATATGTTTCTGGGTAAGTCAATAATTTCGTCGGACTGTCTTTCATTGAAAAGAATAATATCTGAGACTGATTCAGGATTTATTTACAGGAATGATTCTCCTGAGGACCTTGCAGAGCTATTAGTGAAGCTTTATAATGCCAGAGATATCCTGAGAGAAAAAGGGGCTAATGGTAAAAACGCAGTAATAGCAGGTCTGAATTGGAATTCCGATAAATCAAGACTGGTTGATGCTTACAGGAAACTTGAAGACAGGTCAAGATGACATTTTTAGATCCAGATGAAGACACTTGTACTGATAACATCAAATTTTCCATTCGGCCCCAGCGATCCCTTTCCTGAAGCGGAAATACCTTTACTTTCCGGGGAATTTGAAAGAATTATTATTATCTCCCTGAATAGCAGTTCGACCCAGACACACGAACTACCTCCGGAGATAAAAGTTTTCAGATATAATACATCCACTTCTAGTAAAGGATTTTTGCAATTCCCCCTTTTCCTCTTCCGAAACCTGAAACTTATTTCAACCATTTTCCAAAATGAGATAAATTTCAGGAGAAAGTCAGGTGCACCTCTTTCGGTAAGACAAAAAGGATATCTCTTCAAAAAAATAATAAAGGCCATTCAGCTAAGAGATTATATTAATTCGACCCTGGCCGGGCAGCAGGTGTCATCTCATGTTGTATTTTATTCATATTGGCTTAATAGCGGGGCACATGCTATCGGTATGCTTGATTATAGTGACAGTATTAAAATAGCCAGAGCCCATGGCAGTGACCTATATGAAGAAAAGACTGATCACGGATATCTCCCAATGTTGAGATTCGTTTCTGAAAATCTTAATTCTATCTTTTTCATTTCAGAGCATGGCAGGAACTATTTTGCTGAAAAAACAGGTTCGGGCAAAGCTGAATTGAACCTGTCAAGGTTAGGGACAACAAAGCCTCATTTTGAATTATTTCAACCTGATTCTGAATCTGATTTTATTATTGTCTCCTGCTCAAATCTTATTCCTTTAAAAAGAGTTCACCTGATTATTGAATCACTGAGTCTTATTAAAGCAGATAAACGGATAAGATGGATACATTTCGGTACGGGACCACTCAGGGAAGAGCTGGGAAATTTGGCTTCCCGTTATCTCGGATCACATAAACAGATAATTTTTGAATTCAGAGGATATGTGCCTAATAAAGATATTCTTGATTTCTATAATTACAACCACGTCAGTCTTTTTATTAATACTAGTTACACTGAAGGATTGCCGGTAAGCATTATGGAAGTTCAGTCGTTCGGTATTCCGGTAATTGCAACTGACACCGGGGGTGTCGGGGAGATTGTCCATGCAGGAACAGGGTTCCTTCTTCCTGTTGATTTCAAACCTGATGATCTGGCTCAAAAAATATCCATTGTAATGAATATGTTGCCACTTGAAATGGAGTCATTAAGAAGTAATATCATCCTTAACTGGCACCGTAATTTTAATGCAGCTTCAAATTTACCGGAGTTTATTAGAATGGTAAATCGTATCTTCGACACATCATTAAAAAACCACGGATGATAATATGGATATCAGTCAGGAACTAAAAAAATATCTCAGAGGGGAAAAATTCTCAAACAGTCTGACTGTTGATCTTGACAGGGATAGTCTTGAAGCCGCATCCAGGGAGAATGTAATTACTGAGATAGTTACAGGGGCGACAGTAATACATGTCGGATGTTCGGATCATATACCGCTAATCAGGGATAAAATTGCTGCAAATAAATGGTTGCATAAGCTAATTACTGACAACTCAGAAAAGTGTATCGGAATTGATATAGATGCAGAAAGTATTGAATTCATTAAACGGGAACTGGGTTACAAAAATGTTGTTCATGGAAATATCATAACTGATGATATTGATGCTCTGATAAATGAGGAATGGGATTATGTAGTATTTGGTGAAGTGATTGAACATCTGGATAATCCTGCAGAATTTCTTAGTGCTTTCCGTGAGAAATATGGCTTGAATGTGAAGAGGTTTATTGTTACTGTCCCTAATGTTTTCACCAGCAAAAACCTTAAGAACATGCTTCGATTCAGGGAGGAGATCAACTCTGATCACAGGTTCTGGTTTACTCCTTACACTATTTCCAAATTACTTGTTTCAGCAGGATTGAATCCGGAAAAGATCACCTATGCAAATCTTATGAGTCTGGGCACCTTAAGGCTGATTTCAAGAAAAGTGAAAAGGATCTTTCATTTACCGGTAAAATACCCGTTTTACTATTTCAATACTTTAATTGTCACCGGAACCCTTAAGTGAAAAATATCAATATCAGATGCTTGGTTCAATAAAGGTAACAGCAAAAGACTCTATTATTTACGGTTTTGGCAACATTGCAGTCAAGATCGTGGGACTGGTACTGATACCATTATATACTGATAAAAAATACTTTTCAGTAGAGGAATTCGGGATAATCGGGATGCTTGATATTTCGGGGCTTCTGTTGACGGCTCTTCTGACATTCTCATTACCACAAGCCTTTACCAGGTGGTTCTGGGACAAGGAATACAGGGATAATCAAAAGGGAATTTTTTTTCTTACGCTAATTTCTCAGGTAGTCGTGGCTACCGCTTCATGTTTAGTTTTTATACCATTATCAGACACTTTCTCAAAGATATTGTTCAGTACAACGGATTGGTCAAAAGTTATAACCCTGCTTATACTTTCCTCCTCCATCCAGGTTATAAATAATCAGATCAGTACACTAATGAGGCTAAAGTCTAAGTCTGTACTTTATTCTGTTACCAATATAATTAAACTTGTCATTGTACTGACCCTTACTTTGTATTTCATTCTTTCTAAAAAGATGGGATTGGAAGGGATCTACCTGGCACAGGTGATAGGCAATATATTTTTCGTTCTTATTCTCACAGTTTACACTATCAGGAATTGTTCAATATACTTTGACATCCATGTCTTAAAAGAGATGAATGTCTATGGATTTCCATTATTTCTTGGAGGTGTTGCGGCAGCACTTCTTGGAGCTATTGACAGGATTTCTCTTAATTCGATGTCGATGCTCAGGTCGGTAGCGTTGTACACACTCGCATTTAAGGTTGCAAGTGTAATTAAACTTGTAATTGTTGATTCAATAAAGCTTGCCATTCTTCCCTCGTTTCTCAAAAAAATGGATGCTGAAAATAACCGGCAGTATTATTCAAAAATTCTGACATATACTTCTTTTGTTATTATGTCAGCAATAGTAGCTGTCTCTATATTTTCCCTTGAAATAATCAAAGTAATTTCGACATCAAAAGATTTCTGGGGCGCAATGGTTATAGTTCCAATTCTATCTCTTTCAGTGTTCTTCGTAAATATGAAGGAGATTACGGTTTATGGTCTCCACATCGCAAAAAAGACCAGGATAATTGGCTATATAGTACTCGTGTCAACTGCTTTGAGCCTCCTGCTCAATATCCTGTTAATTCCCCGCTGGGATATCACAGGGGTAGCAATTGCCACGCTTTTATCACAGGCATTTTACTGGTTTGCCTGCTTCTGGTTTTCACAAAAAGTTTTTTATGTCCCCTACGAGCTCAGGAAAATATTGATCCTTGTTATAACCGGAGCTATATTTTCATTCTCAAGTCTTCTGCTGAATGATCTTGATCTTTTACTGAGACTTGTAACAAAAACATTTATGGTAATTCTTTTCCCGTTTATCCTTTATATTTTCCATTTTTATGATCGAGTTGAATTGGATGCCATAAAAGGATTTGTCGTGAAATGGATTAAAATCAGAAACCTGAGAAATAACTTAAAGTCATTAAAAGATATTAAAGATGAAGATTAAAACTATCCTGCCTCATGTAATTGCATTGATATTATTTACAGTAATCTCCTTTGCATATTTTTATCCGGTACTGGAGGGTAAAGTTCTGAAGGCCAACGATTCTATGGTTGCAAAAATCAGTTCAAAAGAGATATCCGACTTCAGAAAGGAATATGGAAAGGAACCATTGTGGACTAACTCAATGTTTGGGGGAATGCCATCTTACCTTATCTCTACCAAATACACGGGAAATCTTTTTAAGCATATTGATACAGCTCTCAGAAGCTATGGTATGCCGGTTTCTGTATTATTTCTTGCTATGGCCGGATTTTATTTACTTCTTATCATGTTTGGCATAAATCCCTGGTTATCGATGGCTGGAGCAGTAGGATACGGATTGTCTTCATTTCTGCTACAGATAATTGCTGCCGGTCATAATACCCAGGCTGTGGCTCTTGCTTATATGGCTCCCATGATCGGAGGTATCTATTATGCTTACAGGAAGGAAGTGATAAAGGGAGCACTGCTGACTGCTTTCTTCCTAGCCTTGCAGCTACTGGCCAACCACCCGCAGATGACTTATTATGGGATGATCATAATCCTGATCTTTGTAATCAGCGAATTCATCTTCTCGATAAAAGAAAAAACTCTGCCAAAATTCTTCAAAACATCATTAATAATCATCATTCCTTTTATTATAGCAATAGGTATAAACTTTGCATTCCTTTACACCACCTATGAATATGGCAAATATTCAATCAGGGGGAAATCTGACCTGATCACCGACTCAAAGAATGTTACTTCCGGCCTTAATAAGGATTATATTCTGCAATGGAGCTATGGTATAGGTGAGACTATGAACCTCCTGATTCCTAATTTCAAGGGTGGTTCAAGTCAGCCATTTGACCGCGATTCTGAGACAGTCAAATTCCTTCGCCAGAGTGGTAATGTTGACAGAACCGATATTTTTCAGAAATATTGGGGAACGCAACAGTTTACAGAAGGCCCGCATTATATAGGGGCTGTTGTTATATTCCTCTTTGTCCTTGGCCTGTTGATTGTGAAGGGCAGGGATAAATGGTGGCTGCTGATTGCCACAGTGCTTTCGATAATGCTGGCCTGGGGTAAAAACTTCCTGCCTCTTTCAAATCTTTTCATCGATTATTTCCCGGGCTACAATAAATTCCGGTCAGTGACATTTCTTCTGGTTATTGCACAGTTTTGCATGCCATTACTCGGTTTTCTGGCATTGAAAGAGATATACTTTTCTGAAAATCCCGGGAAAAAATTTCTTAAAAGTCTTCTGACCGCGTTTGCTATCACAGGGGGAGTAGTATTGTTTATCATTATTATCCCTGGAATAGCGGGATCTTTTATTGCTGATTATGAGCTCAGAATTCCCGTAACCCTTAAAGAAGCTTTAATTACAGACAGGAAAGAATTATTAAAAAGCGATGCCATCAGATCATTTATTTTTATCCTGCTCGGCTCAGGTGTAATTCTTGCATACCTGTTTGATAAGCTTAAAAAGGAATACTCAATTTCCCTCCTTGCGATTTTAATTTTGTTTGACCTTTGGGGAGTCGATAAAAGGTATCTTAATGCAGACAGGTTTGCCAAACCATCTGTTATTCAGAAATCTTTGTCGCCCACATCAGCAGATACTGAAATTCTGAAAGACAAATCATACTACCGGGTTTGGAATAGAAGTGTTTCAAGTTTTCAGGATAATACTCCGACATCATATTTTCATAAATCGATTGGCGGTTATCACGGAGCAAAGCTTAAAAGATACCAGGAACTTATAGACTCTTCTCTAGCCAGGGATATTTACCTTTTTGATTCTATTGCGACCCATGTTAGCACAGAAGAGGAAGTTGTCCGGATCTTTAATAATACCACTATCTTAAATATGCTGAATACCAAGTATATAATCTATAACCCGGGAGCTCCGCCGCTGCTTAACACCAAAGCCCTTGGCAATGCCTGGTTTGTTGAGAAAGTTTATTTAGCTGAAAATGCCAATAAGGAGCTTTCCATGCTTAATAACATTAATACATCCAATGAAGTTGTTATAGATTCTGAATTCAAAGATCAGGTAAAAAACAGTGCTTACCAGGTTTCTGACGAAGATAAGATTGAGCTGAAATCGTATAAGGCAAATGAGCTTGTCTATAATTATTCAGCCCAGGGTGAACGACTGGTTGTTTTTTCAGAGATTTATTATCCCAAAGGATGGAAATGCTATATCGACGGCAAGCAAAGCCAGTACTTCAGGGCTAATTTTGTGCTGAGAGGATTAGTTGTTCCTCCCGGTGATCATGAAGTAAGATTCTATTTTCATCCATCCTCCTATTATACAGGAAACACCGTTTCCCTTGCAAGCTCAATCCTGCTGTTATTGCTTATTGCCGGATTTGTCGGGTTTAAGATCGTAAAGAAAGAGGCACTCTGAAAATATGATCAATTACGGGATATGTCCTCTCTGTGATTCTGATGATTGCAGGTTGCATCTTCAGACAAACGATTTTTTTTTAAGCGGGGAACCATTCAGTTTAGTCAGGTGCAGAACATGCGGATTCATTTTTACCTGTAGTCCTCCTGATGAAAAATCAATCGGGAATTATTATGCCTCCGAAGAATATCTCTCGCATAATGACTCTGCAAAAGGTTTAACAAGTGTACTTTACCGGTTTGCCAGAAAACTCATGCTGGTGAAGAAAAGAAAACTTGTCGAGAGGATCTCCGGTAAAAAAAGCGGGCGATTGTTAGACATAGGAAGCGGTACAGGTCATTTCCTGAGAGAGATGAAAGAATCAGGCTGGACAGTAAACGGAATCGAAATAAATGACAAAGCCAGGAAATATTCTGTTTCTGAAAATAATGTCGAAGTTGAAATTCCGGAGCAACTTTCTACCTATTTATCAGGCAGTTATGACTGTGTTACAATGTGGCATGTTCTTGAGCACTTTCATGATCCTTTTCAATATGCCAGCGAAACAAAACGTCTCTTAAAACCCGGAGGCATCTGCATTATTGCCCTTCCAAATTGTAATTCCTATGATGCAGAATATTATAAGAAATTCTGGTCAGCGTATGATGTACCAAGGCATCTCTGGCACTTCTCGCCCAGTACTTTTAGTTTTTTTGCTGACAGAGCCGGATTCACCATCAAAGCCATACGAAGCCTTCCTTTAGATGTATTTTATATTTCTGCTTTAAGTGAGAAATACAAGGGTATAAAATTTCATTTTATCGCTGGCATGCTAAAGGGAATTTGGTTTGGATTTCTTTCGCTATTCACAAAAGAGAAAAGCAGCTCCCTGGTTTATATCCTTGAAAAAAGGTAATCGTAAATAAATAATTGATAATTAATACCTGTCCAGCCAGCGGTATTTTCGTGCACTGTCGCCAAATTTAAGTGCAACAGTTATCTCATGGGTTCCGTAAGTTACAGTCTGGATTTCCTGGAGAGTAAAATCAAAGCCATAGCCGATAAATACATTCTGGTATTTTACACCAAGGTTTGCAATAATTGCTCCACTGGTCCGGTAAGCCAGGCCTGCCCAGAACCCTTTGTTATATATATATGTAAAACCGATATCTGCAAGGGGCCTCAATTCCTCTGACATGGCAACAAGCACCGATGGTTCAATTTCCGACTGTGAATTAAGTTCGAAATAATATGAACCAAAAAGATAGTAATGACGCTGAAGCTGGTAATTCTTATAAGCCTGGTCCCCCAGCTTAGCTGTTGCCTCAAACAATTGTTCAGCAGAAAAGCCGATATTATATTTAGCATTAAGCAGGTAGACACCACAGGATGCGTCAGGAACAAAAATACCACGGCGAAGGTCGTTATTCAACCAGGGCTCATTGGGATCTTCAAAGTTTATCTGTTTTTCATCTATCTTAAAATGGTACCCTGTGAAAGCAAGTCCCATTGAAAGCTGGGTCTCATTTCTCAGCCACATATGATAAGCATACGATATCTGGAAACCGGTCCTCTGAACCAGTCCGTTCCGGCTGGTGAAAACATATCCACCCAATCCTACCCTTCCGTCAGTTGCAGGCCTGTAGACAGTTCTCCTCGCATTCGGGTGCTTCAGGATATAGCTTTTCTTCAGCAATCTACCCTGGGCACTAAATGAGAAAGTCCTGGGGGCCCCGTAATAACCTACCCATTGTTCCCTGGCTGTAAGATTAATACTGGTATAACCGTCACTTCCTGCAACAGCCGGATTTATCAGAAACTTATTATAAAGGTACTGGCTGTATAATGGTAATTGCTGGCCTGCCGAATAGTTACAGATCAGGATGAAAAATAGTATTTGAATAAGTCGTCTCAACAGGGGCAAAATTATCTATAATTTATCTTACAATTGTTACGTTGCCTATTAATGGTTTTGTTCCGTTATGTAAATCAATAATATAATGATAGGAGTCGATAGGTAGTTTCCTTCCTTTGCTGGTACCATCCCACGGTTGAGGATATCCTTTCTCTGACTTCCAAAGAAGAATACCCCAGCTGTCAAATATCTTTATTTCCAGCTCCGGGTAAAGGTCTTTCTCACCAATATTCCAATAATCATTTATAAGGTCACCATTTGGTGATATTGCGTTTGGTATAATCAGGCAGACTTCATGTTGCGGTTCCAGATAAACAGAATCTTTTACAGTACAGTTATTAAGATCTGTTACCGTTACAGAGAACCAGCCGCTGGCAACATTCGAAATATCCCTGCTGGTCGAATTATCTGACCACAGGTAATTATAACCGGCACCAACTACTCCACCCGAGGCAGTAAGCCTTATTTCTCCATCCGGCTTATCAGGGCACCATGGTCGTGTGATATCGAAAACCAGTTTAATTGAGTCTGGCTGATTCAGGGATATTGAATCAATAGCTGCACACAGGTTAGAGTCAGTTATTACAACCTTATAGTCTCCGGCTTGAAGATTCTCCCTGAGAGAAGAAGTATTTCCATCAGACCAGAGATAAGTCACATCTTCAACAGCATTTACAGGAACAACAGTTATAGAACCTGTTTTATCGCCGGCACAGTTAATATCTGTTCCCACGAGATTCATTGAGATTTCACCTGGCTGGTTCAGAATGAAGCTTGTATCAGCTGTACATAAATTTGAATCAGAGATATGCAGGTTATATTGACCGGCAGATAATGCAGTAATTTCTGAAAGTGAAGAAGAATATCCTGAAGGAGTAGATGTCCAGCTGAAAGTAAAAGGTGCAATGCCGCTGGTGGTAGCAATTTTAATAGCTCCGTCAGATTTTCCGAAGCAGCTTACCTGGTAATCATTATAATCTGAAAGTTCAAAATCAAATTTAACATTTGGAGGATCTTTTATTATAACCGTATCTGAATGAGGGCAACCGTTTGCATCAGTAATTAACACTGTATATTGTCCTGATGTAAGATTAGTTATGTCTTCAGTTGATGCCAGGTTCGACCATGCAAATGAATACAAAGGCACACCTCCGGAAACACTCAGGTTAGCCTCACCATTATTCATTCCGGGATTTGCACAGGTAATATGACTGGGAATGATTGCAGAAACTAAAGCATCAGGTTCTTTAAGAACAGTATCAAATAATGCCTGACATCCGTAGAGGTCTGTTAATTTTAGATTATAAGTTCCGGCAGTCAGTGTGCCCTGGTCTTCCTGACCGGCATTAATTCCGGTTCCGTTGACTGAGGTCCATTCATAAATGTAGGAGCCCGGTCCTGACCCTCCGGTAACCGTCAGATCAATATATCCGGTACCATCATGACAGTTTATATTATATGGCCCCGTTATCGAATTTGAAAGTACAGGTGAAATAATAATAGGATCCGGTTCTATAAGTGTAAATGACGGATAAGTGGAGCCTGGCAGCAATTTGAGTTCGCACCCGTTCTTATCCTTAACCTTAACAACATAGGTGGCGGCTTTTAAGGAATTAATACTACTTAATGTCGAAGCGAATGATGCTGAATCTGTCCACTCATAAGTATAATCGCCAGATCCTCCTGTTACTGAAATGCTTATGCTTCCATCATTTCCACCATGACAGGAAATATTGTAAGCAGAGTCACTGGTAAAGTGAAGGTCATAATCGAGGTTCATTCCCGGGCCCTGGACAATAGTCACACTGTCGAGTTTTGAACAATAAATGTCGGTAGTGAGAAGGTAATAGGTTCCTGCAGGAATTGAGTCAAGCCTGTCAAGTGTATCCGGACCTGTAATAAGTCCATCAAATGTGTACCATTGATATTTACGGTCTCCGGGATTGCCACCGGAAATAGTATTTATCCAGACATGACCATCATTATAACCGTTACAGGAAACATCATACAATCCATATTTCTTTGTTGCGAACGTTACGGTTATAGGATCGGGAGGAATTAAATCAACCTGTGGATAGGCAAAAGTATTCAGGCATCCGTTAGCATCCTTCAGATGGAGAGAATAGTGGCCTGCCGCAAGACTGCTGACAGATGTAATTACACCTTTAGTCCATATTGTATCATGGATTACTGTATCTATATCATTCCTTACAAGCCAGTATTCAAATGGAGCTATTCCTGTTGAGCTGGCATCTTCAAGAATCAGGATTCGCCCATTGGATTCGTCAGGACAGGTTGTTCCATAACCGGTCGGATATTCATCAACTGACATAATTGTCTGGAATATAACGCCCAGCATATCAATGGAGATGCTGGTATTCTTACAGCCAAAGTTATCTGTAACGGTCACTGAATATGGGGCAGCATCCCTGATTTCAAGACTATCAATATTTGCATAAGCCAAAATTGTTGTATCACCTACATATGATGGTCTGTCCCAAACAAGTGTATGTGGTTTTGATCCTTTTGCCAGGTATGCAGTCAATAATCCATTTCCACCACCGGCACAAGTGAATGGCCTGGTTTTTAATAAGTTTTGTAATGGATTAGGATGAACTTTAATTTCCTGTGTATTTACGGGCCCATTTATACATCCCGATAAAGCATTTGTAGGTGTTATATGATAATAAACTGAGTTGACAGTATCTCCAATATTCTGATACATGAAACTCAGCACCTGTCCAGGTGTTTTATTGATGTCTGAAGCCGTATTCCCAACGATATCTGAATCCGAAACTGAAATAGTATAGTCGAATAGTATGGATCCTTTCGTCATAACAGTAGGTGAATTCAATTGAATTGCCATCGTCTGACCATTACACATTTCAGGAACTGAATTGATAGGTGTAGCCCTAGGGGTTGGATTTATCCAGAGGAATAATGTATCATTGACTCCAGGACAATTCTGCACTCCCATACTATTAATTGTCGAAGGCGTAATTATATACATTATCATTCTTGCAGTATCTCCGTTGTTGATCAATGTCTCCGTGATTATACTGGCTAATGTAAGGTTTGAACGGTTCAGAGTATATCCGGTAACTTCAGGATATGGATTATTCACATGGACATTAAACCTGATCCCGTACAGAGGACTACTTACTGTTGCTAATGTATATGTAATTGAATTGTTGTTACATATTGTGTCATTACTTATTGTACCCACAACTCGTGCTGTCGGTTCAACATATACCGTGATCGTCGTATCGCCTCCCTCATCACAGAAGAACCCTCCATGACCGGGCCTGTCATCACGTATCCTCGCCTTGAAGTGATACATCACTGCCTGTACCGCATTTGTCGGGTTGATAAGCTGATCCGTGATATCTGTACCTGCTGTATACTCCCCACTGAGCTGTACACCCAATACTCCTCCCGGGTTAGTAGTGGTAAGCTGGTAGACCTTCGTAGTATTCTGATGTACATTGCCATTGAGATCATCTACCGTGATATTGATTGTCGTAGAGTCACATACTATCGTGTCTGCTATGCTGACTCCTAATCTCGGTGTCGGCTGTACATATACCGTGATCGTCGTATCGCCTCCCTCATCGCAGAAGAACCCTCCATGGCCAGGCCTGTCATCTCGTATCCTCGCCTTGAAGTGATACATCACTGCCTGTACTGC
>JGI20214J51650_10000250_pt1 | contig 34210 bp, 25 predicted proteins | sample WetSurMetagenome_FD_51650 | JGI IMG/M metagenome (IMG submission 51650)
CGCTGCTTTCTGCGGCCACAAAAATTTGGCGGGGTTTCTTATTGTCAAAGGAGCCGATGTAAATGCTGCGGACAATGACGGGAGAACCCCTCTGTATTGGGTTGCCGGAAAGGGTCTCAAAGATGTGGCGGAGGTTCTCATTACCAAAGGAGCCGATGTAAATGCAGGGGACAATAAAGGGTGGACCCCTCTGTATTGGGCTGTTTTACAGGGCCATAAAGATGTAGCGGAGCTTCTTATTGCCAAAGGCGCTGATGTAAATGCCAGGACTAATGACGGGAAGTCCCCTATATGTGTGGCTGAAGAGAAAGGCTATAATGATATCGCAGGCCTCCTGAGGGCCAACGTCGCTATGTGATATCAGTTATGCATTTGTCGATTAGCCGGCTGTCGATGTATTCAAAATAGATAAACGCATGTTTTCCCCTCTTTGCAGGAGGGGATACAGGGGAGGGTTTTCATGATTGACTTTCCGGGCTCTATCCATTAATTTACATATATGCTTTCCTATATATCGAAACGCCTGTTATTGATGGTTCCTCTTATCTTCGGCATCACACTCATCAGTTTCCTGGTCATACACCTTGCGCCGGGCGGGCCTGTGGAGGTCGAGACCGAGATGTCGATGAAGGCGTCCGCGCAGGCGCGCGATAATCTGAAAAAACTCTACGGACTCGACAAGCCGCTGCATGAACAGTACATCGACTGGCTCGGCAGGTTCGTTATGCTGGATTTCGGAAAGTCTTTTGTCGACGGCAAAGATGTAATAGACAAGATATCAGAGAGGGTGCCGATCACCCTGACAATAAATATTTTAGCTTTGATACTTACCTTCTGCGTAGCTGTGCCTATAGGGGTGATGTCCGCCATCCGCCAGTTTTCGTTGTTCGATAAGCTGACCACGCTGTTTGTATTCATAGGATATTCGACCCCGCATTTCTGGCTGGCGTTGTTGTGCATGATCCTGTTCGGCGTTAATTTGGGCTGGCTGCCCATATCGGGCATCCAGAGCCTTGATGTGTCCGGCATGAGTTTTGCCGAGCGGGTTCTGGACCTGGCAAAGCATCTGATCCTGCCTGTCGGCATCAGCGCATTCGGAGCTATGGCGGGACTGAGCAGATACAGCAGGTCGAGCATGCTCGAAGTGATACGGCAGGATTATATAAGGACTGCGCGCGCAAAGGGGCTGAAGGAGCGTCAGGTCATACTGCGTCACGCCCTGAGGAACGCCCTTATGCCGGTCATTACCATACTCGGCCTTGCCATACCGGGACTTATCGGCGGCTCCGTCATCTTCGAGTCCATTTTTTCGATACCCGGCCTCGGCCAGCTGTTTTACCAGTCCACCCTGTCGCGGGACTATCCCACTATAATGGGGATACTCGTAATAGGAGCATTGCTTACACTTATCGGCAACATGATTGCGGACCTGGCATATGCGATTGCAGATCCGCGTATAAGGGTCGGCGCGGAGTGAATATATGATAGGAATCATATGGAACAGATACAGGAAGAACCGCCTTGCAGTGGCCGGCCTCTGTGTTATTTCCGTCATATCCCTTATGGCTCTTTTCGCGCCGCTGATATCTCCATACGATCCGACGGCGATAGATGTCTATGATGTTCTTTCCGCTCCGAGCGGGAAGCATTTTCTGGGCACCGATGAACTCGGCAGGGATGTGCTTACGAGGATGCTGTGGGGAAGCCGGATATCCCTGACAGTGGGCTTTGTGGCTGTCGGCATAGCCATCTCGATCGGCATATTGATCGGGTCGATAGCCGGATTCTACGGGGGCAGGATCGACAACCTGCTCATGAGACTGGTCGATATCATGCTCTGCTTCCCGACCTTCTTTCTGATCCTCGCGGTCATAGCTGTGGTCGAGCAGAGCATCTCAACCATAATGATCGTTATCGGGTTCACGAGCTGGATGGATGTGTCGCGTCTCGTGAGGGCAGAGATACTTACCCTTAAAGAACGTGATTTTGTGCTTGCTGCGCGGGCAGTCGGAGCGGATGATTTCCGTGTAATAGCCCGCCACATATTGCCCAACGCGCTTTCCCCGGTTTTTGTGTCCGCCACTTTCGGCGTTGCCGGAGCCATACTTACGGAATCGGGGCTCTCGTTCCTCGGGCTCGGCGTTGTGCCGCCCGATCCGAGCTGGGGCAACATTCTGACTTCCGGCAAGGATAATATCACGGTCGCCTGGTGGTTGTCGGTATTTCCCGGGCTTGCCATTCTTTTCACAGTGCTGAGTTACAACCTTGTCGGAGAGGGCCTGCGCGACGCGCTCGATCCGAGGCTCTGGCGTTCGGAGCGATAGGGCGTGAAGCGGATCTCGCGGCTGCCCGATCCTGAAAGGGCGCAAAAGAATATAGAGGTTTTTCTCGACACCCATCCCGAGCTCAGAGACGGCGTGGATGTTAATTATGACCGGATAGCGGCGCTCTTTTCCCACAGCCAGTTTCTTTCCAATTACTGTAACGTAAATCCTGACGCCCTTTTTTTCGCTATCGACCATATGGGAAACGCGCTGACAAAGGAAGAGATGGCTGCGGAACTGGGAGAGTCATTTAAGGCGTGCAGTTCGATAAGCGACGGCATGAAGCTGATACGCCGTTTCCGCAAGGACAAACAGCTCATTATCACACTCAAAGACATATTCGAGACCTCGTCCATACAGGACATCATGATAGAGATGAGCTCCCTGGCGGACGCCATCCTATCGGAGTCGCTGGTTTTTGTACAGGCTCGTCTTGATCAGAAATACGGCAGGCCGGAGGACAACGCCCTGTCGATAATCGCCCTCGGCAAGCTTGGGGCAGAGGAACTCAACTACAGTTCGGATGTAGACATCATATTCGTCTACCGGTCCGAGGGAGAAACCTCGGGAGTCGAATCTATCCCGGGCATGATGATAAATCGTGTGTCGGCGGCGGAGTATTATGTGAAGCTCGCCGAGGAGTTTTCGAAATTCATATCCCGCGACACTGAAGACGGTTTTGCGTACAGGGTCGATCTCAGGCTCAGGCCTGAAGGACAGCGGGGCAGTCTTGCGCTTTCGATCAGGGGTTATGAAGACTATTATGAATCGTGGGGACAATTGTGGGAAAAGGCGGCCCTTCTGCGGGCCAGACCTGTTGCAGGCGATGAAGAACTCGGGGCCGAGTTTATAGCTGCAATAACGCCATTCATCTACAGAAAATATCTGGATCTTGAAACCATAGATGAGATCAGGCGTATGAAATCGCAGGTCGAACAGATCAGGAGCGGCACGTTCAGCCGGGACATCAAGCGTGGATACGGAGGCATAAGGGAGATCGAATTCTTCATTCAGGTATTCCAGCTGATGTACGGCGGCAAAGAGCCCATGCTGCGCGAGAGGAGCACACTGAAGGCCCTGCACAAGCTGGTGCAGAAAGGTCTGGTGGGCTATGAAGACATGGGACATCTTTCCGACAATTATGTCTTTTTGCGGAATCTGGAGCACAGGCTTCAGCAGTTGAATGATCTGCAGACGCACAGTCTTCCCTCTGCTGAAAAAGAACTGGATATACTCGGCAGAAAGATGGGGTTCCCGGACAGCCGGGAATTCCTGGCCGAACTCGAGAAGAGGCGTGACAAGGTCAGGATGATATACGATTCGCTCTTCCAGGTCCGTGAGGAGCGCGACGCGGCGGCCTTCGACGCGGATAAAGGCGTTCTCAGCAGTGTCTTCTGGGATGTTGAAACCCCGATCAGGCAGCCCATAGAGGATGAACTCAAAAGGCGCAAGGTGCGCGACACGGGCAGGGCGATCCATTATCTGATGCAGATACGCAACAGCATGTATACGTTCCAGACGATAAGGGGCCGCAGGCTGCTTGGGGATATCCTGCCGAGGTTCGTGGAAAAGGCGCTTGGCGGTCATAATCCCGACGCCGCGCTTTTGCAGCTTGTCGGCTTCTCCAGGCTGCTTGCCGTGAGCGAATCATATATGGAACCCATCGTGCAGCGGCCCGAGCTGATAGACAGCTTCAATTTTGTATTCTCGCACAGCGAGTATCTTTCAAAGGTGCTTATGGGGAACCCGGAATATATGGATTCGCTGCTTGAGATTGCGGAAAAGAAAAAAGGGCTGGAGGCTTCCCGCCGCGAACTCGATCTTATGATAGAGCGCAAGGGTGAGTCGGCGTCCATAAGGATATTCAGGAGGCTCGAAGAGATAAGGCTTGGCATACTCATGCTGAACGGAGAAATAGAAGTAACAGATTTGATGCGCGGTATCAGCACGGTTGCGGAAGCCGTATTGGGGGCTCTTGCTGAACGGCATTCCAATGCGCTGGGTGTGGCGGGCTTCGGAAAACTCGGCGGCAGGGAGATCATCTTCAACTCCGACCTCGATATTGTCTTTGTCACACTTGACGATCCTGATGTCAGGGATGTGAAGGCCGCGGAGAACCTGCTAAAGATGCTTGTTTCATATACAAAGGACGGAGTCGCTTATAAGGTCGACACCCGGTTGAGGCCTGACGGAAACAAGGGCGCCCTTGTCAGCTCCATAAGGGGCATCTCGGAGTATTACATGAAGAGCGCTCAGCCCTGGGAACTGCAGGCCCTGCTCAAGGCGCGGCCTGTGAGCGGTTCTTCGAAGATTGTCCGGGCCTTTATTGACATGAGGCGGAGGACCCTGTCGAAACGGGGATGCGAGATATCCATAAACGACATAAGGAACATGCGCGGCAGGATCATGAAGGAACTCTCGAAAGACGCCTACTCTTCAGGACTGCATGATATCAAACTCGGCGCCGGAGGCCTTGAGGAACTCGAATTTGCAGTGCAATATCTGCAGTTGAAGAATTGCGCCGTTTCTCCGAGAGTCGCGGCTCCAAATACCATGGAGGCAATTGCAAGATTGGGCAAGGCGGGGATTATTCCCGGATCAGAGGCAGAGACCCTTCGACGGATATACATATTCTACCGCACGATAGAGACCACGCTCAGGCTGCGAAATGAAAATATTCTCAAGGAAGGGAGCGACACGATACGAAGCGTATCGGTTATGACGAAGATTGCCGAGGAGAAGCTGCCTGCCCTGATCAACAGCGCAAGAAGCACGGTAAAGGCTTTCATCGACGGACTCTCGGATTGACAGTTTTATAAAGCAACAGACCTCAGGGGCTGCCATATCGTCTCCAGCTCTTTTACATCTCCACTCTTGTCACGATGCCGTGCAGTTTGTGTGAAGGCAGCTTATAGAACTGGACGAAGGCCGGGGTGAGCCGCTTCATTATCGCGAATATCTTCCATATTGGATGTCGCGTAGCAATATCTTCCAACCCGTAGAAGATGGTCTTTTCATCTATGCCGGCCTCTTTAAGTATTGTTTCGATATCCAGAACTTCCAGATAGCCCGTACGTATCTGGAAAACCCTCAGGCCTTCGGCGAGGTTTTCCCTGAACGCGCCGGTCACGCCGAAAGGATAGTCAAGTCTCAGAATTGTGACCATAATGTTATCTTCATAGATGATGTTGTTGAAGAACATGGTGTTCACCATATACGTCGGTATCATTTTTGCATCCCGGGCAAAGAAAAGGGCCGTGCCTGTGCTCCTTCCCCTTGTCCTGTATAGTTTGCGGTACTTTTCTATGAATTCTTTTGTGTCTCTCGGCTTGAGGCATTTGTAAAGTCTTTTCTGCCCCTGTGTATAAATCAGGATAGTAAAGAAAGGTATGGCGGCGATAATGATGGACCAGTAGCCGCCCTGGGGCAGCTTGAAAAAGTTGGCGTATAAAAATACGAGCACGATCAGCATAATGCCAAAAGCCGAAGCAGCCTTAGTCCAGGACTTTTTGACGGTGAATATCCATATCATGAGGAAGGCGGTCAGGACCATATCGCCGTTGACCGCAAGCCCGTATGCCGCCGCCAGTTTGCTTGACTCTTCGAAATGGAAAATTATGAACAGCACGGCGCACAGGAGAAACCAGTTTACGAAGCCTATGTATATCTGGGAATGTATTTCGCGCGATGTGTAATCTACCTTGAACAGGGGCATGATATGAGTAGTTATTCCCTGATACACTATGGAGAACATGCCGCTGATCATCGCCTGTGAAGCGATGACCGTCGCCGCGATACTCAGTATAAGGAATGGGATGTACAATATCGACGCCTGGCTGAAGAACATCTCATAAAGGACGATCTTGGCGCCCGGATTATTGATCAGGAAGGCCCCCTGCCCGAGATAATTGAAGACGAGGACGATGAAGACGATACTCCACGCCCTGACAATCGGCTTTCTGCCCAGGTGCCCCATGTCCGCGTAAAGGGCTTCTCCTCCTGTGGCGCAGAGTATGACTGAAGACAGCACCATTACCCCTTCAACCCCATGTTCAAAAAGATAACCTATTCCATAATAAGGGTTGAGCGCATTCAACACCTGCGGAGCTTTCATAATGGAAATAATTCCTGAGACTGCGAGGGCCGCAAACCACAACAGCATTATAGGGCCGAAGGCGCCCGCGACCTTGCCTGTGCCCCTGCTTTGAATAGAAAACAGGGCTATAGCTATACCTGCAGCCGCATAGACGAGAATATCCTGCGAAGTTTTTTCATAGCCCGGTATCAGCAGCGTGCCTTCAACTGCGCTCAGGATACTGATGGCCGGGGTTATTACGCCGTCGCCGATCAACAGTGAGATGCCGATAAATACGAGCATGGATACAAAGGCCTTGTGCTTTTTTGCTGAAAGCAGGGGAATGAGTATCTCTTTCAGCACTATCGTGCCGCCTTCTCCCTTGCGGCTAAGGCTCATGGCAAGCCAGGCGTATTCACCTGTTACGATAATAATTAGCGTCCATATAATCAGCGACAGGATGCCGATTATATGGTCTTCAACCGGCGCTATGTTGGGCATCAGGAATATGACGGTAAGCGTATAAATCGGACTTGTTCCGATGTCTCCGAACACGAGACCGAACGACTGGATAATACCCCTGGTCTTTGAGCCGTTCTGATTCAGAATACCCTCCACAGAAAAAGCAACGCTGATACGGTATGCCTACCGATTATTAACGCCTTAGTATTCTATAGAGGAAAAACTGATGTGTCAAGGAGGAAGCCCCGGCAGACAAAAAGGCCGGGCAGCAGGCGCCGCCCGGCCTTGAATCCCGATCAATTAAAACAGTAACAGATATGAGTTTACAAAATAAACAATCCAGCCGCTGGCTGTCGCCATACCCACGTACCACAGCGGTTTCTTCTTGGTTATTGCCGCCACCGATGACAGCACGATGGCTATTTGCAGGAAAATCAGGCTGTAGCTGAGATTTGCGGACCTTTGCTGCGCCAGCTCCTTGCTCTTTGCCAGAGCCCTGGCGTCCGTCATAATTTCCTTTTTTTCCTTGTCATAGCGTTTGATCTGCTTGTCATAGTCCTCAATCGTTTTGTGATATTTTTCTACGAGCGCAGCCGGAATTTTCCCATGAAGACCGGCAATTTCGAGTTCGAGCTTGACCTTCTGTATCTCGTATGTATGGCCCTTTATACTTTTGGCCTGATAATAGGCCCATTGGTCCGTCTCGTGCCCCTGATCGAGTATGGCCCTCGTCGAATACTTGCCCATAAACATGGTCGTGACAGCAGCGAAAACAGCAAGGAACGCGGTTGTCAGGGCGAGCCAGGTAATCCAGTTGTCTTTCTTTTCAGGCTCTTTTTTCTCTTCAACTTTCTTCTCTTCGCTCATAGTCGGATACTCCTGTTTAGCGGGAATAATTCCGGGCGCCTGCGCCGGATAAAACATTTTGGACGGGGCATTAATCTATTGCGATTCAGCGGTCTGCCCATACCCCGTTTTTAAGTTCTAAAATTTTATAGAAACGCGCGGGGCCTTGTCAATGGGCCTCGGCTAACCCTGGAATTTCTATATATTTATTAGAACCTATCTCAAAATCAAAATATCCGCAATAATGTCGTCATACCCGCGAAGCCAACAGTAGGCGCATTAAGCAGCGGGTATCCAGATAGCCGCATAAATACTGGATTCCCGTCTACACGGGAATGACAAAGCGAAGCTTCCCATCTAAGGAAATCAATTCTGAGATAGATTCCAGTCAACCGCGTTATATTATTGTCATAAAGCGGATACGATATTTCCGCGCCGGGACTTCGATATGGCTACTCATGACGGCCTCTTCGGTTTCTGATGACAATTCCGGGTAAAATAATAATTCAGGGATATTTCTTTTAAATATTTCCTGCAAGTGTTATTATAACCGCGGACGGAAATCAATATTCACGCATATTTATACGGAATGAAAAGGCTTTTTCTTAAAAAGACGCTTGCGGATCTGACTGTCGATGCCTTTGAAGACAGACACGGACTCAAGAGATCTCTAGGTAGGGTAAGCCTCGTGCTTCTTGGTGTCGGCGTTATCGTGGGCGCAGGTATTTTTGTTCTCACAGGGCATGTGGCTGCGGAGATTGCCGGGCCTGCGATTGTCATTTCTTTTCTGCTCGCAGCTGTGGCCTGCGCGTTCGCCGGTCTCTGCTATGCCGAGCTTTCTTCCATGATCCCGGTTTCAGGCAGCGCTTACACTTACGCATACGCCACTCTTGGCCAATTTGTCGCATGGATTGTCGGCTGGGACCTGACCCTCGAATACATGCTCGGGGCTACGGCGGTTTCTATCGGCTGGTCCGGCTATCTGGTAAGCTTTCTCAGAGATTTTGGAATTGTCATCCCGGAAGCTCTAACGTCACCCCCGATTAATTATCTGTTGGACCGGCACAGTTGGGTAACCACCGGCGCATGGATCAATCTGCCGGCGGTAACTATCGTTCTGCTAATGACCTTCATCATAGTCCTGGGAATCAAAGAGTCGGCTACCCTGAACGCTATAATAGTATTCGTAAAGGTTTCTATCATTCTGGCCTTCATTATAGTAGGGGCTTTTTTTGTTGACCCTGAACTCTGGCAGCCGTTTATTCCGCCTAATAAGGGCGAATCCGGTGTCTTCGGCCTCAGTGGGATTGTCCGGGGGGCGGGCGTTATTTTCTTTGCTTATATAGGATTCGATGTGGTGTCGACGCTTGCGCAGGAGTCGAAGAACCCTCAGAAGGACATGCCTGTCGGCATATTGGGCAGTCTTGTTGCATGCACGCTGCTTTATATCGGCTGCGCCCTTGTCCTTACCGGAGTGGCGCATTATACCCGGCTTGGCGGTCCGGCCCCGTTTGCAGTGGCTCTCGACGCCATGAATATGCAGATATTTTCTCCCCTTCTGAAGGTAGGGGCCATTGCCGGCTTAACCTCTGTTGTACTGGTGTTGTTGTTGGGCCAGACGAGGGTGCTGTTTTCAATGAGCAGGGACCGTCTATTGCCTCCATTTGTTTCCCGTGTGCATCCCAGGTTCCGCACCCCGCACATAATAACTATGATAGTCGGAGCTATTACAGCAATTCTGGCCGGTCTGTTCCCGATAGGCATTGTCGGAGAGATGGTGAGTATCGGCACGCTGTTTGCTTTTGTCATTGTCTGCGCTGGTGTGCTTGTGCTCAGAAATACTCAGCCCGATGCAAAAAGGGGTTTCAGGGCTCCAGGCGGAGTATTCACTCCTATACTTGGCATGCTGACATGCATATACCTGATGCTGGGACTTCATCAGGACACATGGATAAGGCTTTTTGTCTGGCTTGCGATCGGCCTTGCGCTATATTTCAGCTACAGCATAAAAAAGGCCAATAAAGACAAAACCGTTTAGCCCCATCCCAGCTGGTCAAATTTGATAATCCCGGATTACCCGTCAAAAATCGTATAGGATCTCTTTAACACTGTTTTCAATGCCATAACGGACAAGCCGTCTTAGAGGTTCTGAATGCGACATGATTTCCCTGCCAGTCTTGTCCGAAGTTAGGCTACAAAAATGTAGCATATCACAAAAATGTAAGATCAAGGTCCCCTCCGAATCCAGTTAATTCAATTAGTTGCATGCTGGCACGGCTTTCGCTATTAAATAGTGTCTTTTTAAAAGATGCAGGCAAAAAGGATTAATTCAATTTTGCCGGAAATTATCTTTAAAGGGGGAAGGAAGATGAAAAGATCAGCAGCATTAATCGGGATTTTGTTTTTGTTGAGCGCGTATGCGGGCGGAGCCTATGCTGAAGAAAAAGCTCCTGATGCGGGCTCTCCGGCGGCGACAAATGCCGCGCCTGCAGTCACAAAAGCAGCTACTGCAGTTGAACAGCCCAAGATTGAGGAGCCGAAGGTGACGGGAAGCGTAGGAGTTGGCGTATTTAGCCAGTATATCTTCAGGGGCTATGAGTTAAGCAGGAAAAGCGCTGTAATACAGCCGTCCATAGCCGCTTCATACCGGGGCTTTTCCGCGACATTATGGGGAAACCTGGATTCGCATCAGAGCGCGACCCAGAGTTTTTTCCCGAGCAACCCCGGGGAAAAGTCTTTTAATGAAACGGATGTGACCCTTAGTTATACGCATAATTTCGGGCCGGTGGGTGTGACACTTGGTTATATCTATTACGGCACTCAATATGCCAAGCAGACTCAGGAAATATTCGGCGGCGTGACATATGATATCATCGCGCACCCGACTCTTACGATAAACCAGGACATAGACGAGTACAAGGGAACATATTTCAATCTCTCGTTCAGTCAGTCGGTCCCGGTGTACAAGATTTCAACCGGGGATGTGACTCTTGACCTGGGCGCCTCGTTTGGTTTTTTTGTCGGCGAGGCCAATTACTGGAAGACTTACGAGAGTAAGACCGGGGGATACACCGGCGCAAAATACGGCGGGCCGCACGACGGTATGTTCAAGGTCGGGGTAACGGTCCCGCTGGGTAAAGGCTTCAGTCTGCAGCCGGTGGCTCAATACTGGTTCCCTCTTTCGGGAGACGCAGGCAAGGCTGTAAACGGAAATTCGTATAATTATAACGGCAAGCTCGACAACACTTTTGTATATGGGTTGAACCTGTCGATGGCATTTTAGAAAAACAAAATAAGAGGAGGTGTCATTATGAAAAAGATTTTAGCAATAACAGTACTGGCTGTAATGATGAGCATGTTGTTCTCGGGGCTGCTGTTTGCAGCCGACGCGCCGGAGGCCGCTGCCCCGGCCGCCGCCGCGGCTCCTGAGGCTGCGCCGAACAAGATAGACACCGGTGACACGGCATGGATGATAATGGCTACCGCGCTGGTCATGATTATGACCCTGCCCGGTCTGGCTTTGTTTTACGGAGGTATGTCAAAGAGCAAAAATGTTCTGAACACGCTGTCCATGTCTTTTGTGTGTTATGCGGTTGTGAGTGTTTTGTGGGTGCTATACGGTTATTCATTAGCCTTCAGCACGGATATAAGCGGCATAATAGGCGCCCCGGACAAGCTCCTGCTGACCGGTGTAACCGTAGGGAGCATAGTTGATGCGGCCAAAACCATCCCGGAATTTGTATTTATAGTCTATCAGCTGACATTTGCCGCGATCACTGTAGCCCTGGCCAGTGGTTCTTATGTGGGCCGTATGAAGTTTTCCGCCTGGGTGCTTTTCTGCATACTTTGGTGCACATTTGCTTATATGCCGATCGCTCACTGGGTATGGGGCGGAGGCTTTTTGCAGCAGTGGGGCGCCCTCGATTTCGCGGGCGGCACAGTTGTACATATCAACGCCGGTGTTGCGGGTCTTGTAGGCGCGCTGATACTCGGCAAACGCAAGGAGGCGGAATATAAGCCCAATAATCTGCCTTTCGTAATGATAGGCGCAGCGCTCCTATGGTTTGGCTGGTTCGGGTTCAATGCAGGCTCCGCCCTTGCGGCTAACGGGCTGGCCGGCGTGGCCTTCCTGAACACCAATACCGCTACAGCCCTGGCCACAGTGGCCTGGATGTCCATGGAATGGATATGTTCCGGCAAGCCGACCCTGTTGGGTATGGCTTCAGGAGCGGTCGCAGGACTGGTTGCTATTACACCGGCCGCCGGCTTTGTGAATATTTCGGGAGCCATTGTAATCGGGCTGCTCGCCGGCATAATCCCTTATTATGCAGTGGCGAAGATCAAGCCGTTACTGGGTTACGATGATGCCCTCGACGCATTCGGCGTGCATGCCGTAGGCGGTATCCTGGGCGCCCTGCTGACAGGCGTATTGGCCGACCCGAGCATCAATGACGCCGGCACAGGACTCCTGTACGGCAACGCCGGACAACTGACGATCCAGGCCATGGCAGTCGGCATAACCATTGCTTATACGGCTGTTGTTACCGCGATAATATTTGTGCTTATTAAGGTTGTAACCGGGATAAGGGTGGATGTTGAGGAAGAGGTAACCGGTCTCGACGAAACCCAGCACGGTGAAAAGGCTTATAACTTGTCATAACGGGATTGGGGCCGGTTGCCCGGCCCCGCCCTTTATAAATTATCAGGAGGCTATATGAAAAAAATTCAGGCAATTATAAAACCGTTCAAGCTGAATGAAGTAAAGGACGCCCTTAACGAACTCGGCATCCACGGCATGACGGTGACCGAAGTTAAAGGGTTCGGCAGACAGAAGGGACATGTGGAGCTTTACAGGGGCAGCGAATATGAAATCGCATTTGTGCCCAAGATTACGATGGAGATTGTTGTGTCGGACGATATGGTCGGCAAGGTTGTTGCGAGCATTAGTGAAAAGGCCAAGACCGGAAAGATCGGAGACGGCAAGATATTTGTGCTCAATGTGGAACAGGCTGTCAGGATAAGGACGGCCGAGACCGGGGATCTGGCGCTCTGATATTCATTGAAACTCTCTGCGGCTAAAAACCGCAGAGAGTTTCAATATTCATATTGCGCCAGGTCGTCATCAGAAAGTCCGAAGTAGTGACCGACCTCGTGGACGACAGTTATTCGTATTTCCTCCACAAGCCTTTCCCTCGAATCTGATATGGCCTCGATGTTTTTCTGGTAAAGAATGATGGAGTCCGGCATTGGCATGGGATTATCAAAAAAACCGGAACCGGTGTGACCGGAGCCCGTGAAGAGTCCAAGCAGTTCGGTTTTGCGCAGGCCGACGGATTCCATAACTTCATCGTCAGGATAATCTTCGACATGGACGGTCAGGTTTTTGAAATACTTCGGATATTTTTTAGGGATAGTCGCAAGGGCTTCTTCGACCAGGGTTTCGAACACTTCTCTGCTTACTCTGTATGCCATCGGTTATCGGTTTTGCAGCGGGCAGTGACGGGGGCCTTGCATTTTACGAAAGAGAATGCGGAATGGTCTTTATGAATTTGATATAATCCGCCGGGGGATGGAGAATCTCAAGCCCTATGCTGTCCACCTCGCTGTCAGGCGGAACCATACGATATGCCCAGCGGGTGACGCAGCGGAGCAATATCTTTATGCCTGAAGTGAGTTCCAGATCCAGATCAATCTCTGATCCCGGAGAATATTTTTTTATTGAGGCGGATGGGGAGGTTATCATATGAATCCCCCGTTCGGATATGTCTTCTATGAATACCGATTGTTTATCATTGCCGGAGATGCGCTCGGCCTTCAGGCTTACGCTCATCCGTTTTGCCTTTCTTCGGTCCATGTCAAAATTGTAGCATATTCTCCGGCGAAACAAAAGAAAAAAATGCAATAGCTCCGGCAGGCGATAAAATCGGCCATTTCGGGAATTGTTCTCGTGGGGCGAGGGCGGTTAACTGTCGCCCGCGTTTGATGGTACAATATTTAAAAGACTATGAAAAAGGAGTTAATAATGAAGGAGAAAAAAGTATATATAACGCGGGCTATTACGAAGAAGGCGACAGATTATCTTGCCGGGAGTTGTTCTGTCGAGGTGGGCGCGGAAGACCGTCCGCTGACCCGTGAGGAGCTTTTACAGAATGTCAGGGGAAAGGACGCTGTGCTGACCATGCTTAACGACAAGGTCGACGCCGAACTCATGGATGCAGCCGGAGGGCAGATTCGCATCTTCGCCAATTATGCGGTCGGATATAACAATATCGATATAGCCGCAGCAACTCAAAGGGGCATATTCGTCTCCAATACGCCCGATGTTCTTACCGACGCCACGGCTGATATCGCCTGGGCCTTGCTGATGGCCGCAGCGAGGCGTGTTGTAGATGGAGACCGCGTGACCCGCAGGGGCGATTTCATAGGCTGGTCCCCGCTGTTCATGCTCGGCGTGGATATTGTCGGGAAGACACTGGGAATCATCGGGGCCGGCAGGATAGGGCAGGCAGTGGCAAGGCGCGCGCGTGGTTTTGACATGAAGGTTATTTATACTGCTACCGGGCCCAAGCCCGATTTTGAAAAGGCGACGGGAGCTTCATTTTCGGGCCTGGATAAACTCATTGAGGAATCCGACTTTATCACGCTCCACCTTCCGCTGACTCCGGCGACTCATCACCTTATCGGGGCGAGAGAGTTTGGCATGATGAAAAAGACGGCGGTTCTTGTCAATGCCGCCCGTGGGCCTATCGTGGATGAAAAGGCCCTGGCGGATGCGCTGCGCGCGGGGCGGATATTCGCTGCAGGGCTTGATGTATATGAGCGAGAGCCTGAGGTTGAGCCCGGCCTTCTGGATCTCGATAATGTTGTCCTGAGCCCGCATCTCGGCAGCGCAACATTTGAAGCCAGGGACAACATGGGTATCATGGCAGCCGACAACATACTGGCTGCCATGAAAGGAGAGGTCCCTCCCCAATGTTTGAATCCGGAGGCTGCCGGCAGAAAATAGCGGACGGTCAGCAGACCTCTGCTCTCGCCCCGGGATTGAACGGATTTGTGCGCACCGCGAGAGAATAGAGATAGGGATACTGATTCTTGAGATGGCGCATGTAAGACAGCCATTCGATTATTAGCGCATTATACGCGCGGCTCATATCACCCGCCAGATGCAGATAATCTTTTTCGGTAGTGGACTCAAGATTTGTGCGCGCGACCAGCTCTTCGCCGAGGTGCAGAGCCGCGAGAAGCATATCGGTAAATGATTCATGTTCGAGCAGATTGGGGTTTTCCATCAAGCGGATCAGGGCATAACGCTTGCCCCGGAAGAATTCCTGCATGTCGCCTATATAGCCCGTGCGCGCGTCGATCGCGAAGTTCATCTCCCGTATCTGCTTCTGCGCATTCAGGAAATCAGCGTTGGTCCAGTCATTGCCGATCTGCAGTGAGCTGTATACCTCCGGGCCGGTTTTGTCGAAACTGGCAAACAAACGGATAAGGTCCGAGCCCACCTCGATAAAAAAGACACCCACCACCATATTTATCTTCTTCATCAGGGACAGATGTTCAAACCGTTTCAGCAATGTTTCCAGGATTATGACAACAAGGAGTGTGTGAACAGGCAGGAAGGCCATGTCCTGAAGAAAGAGGAAAAAGGTCTCTTCATCCTTGTGAAAAAGTTTTATCTGCGCCATATAAATGACTGCTGAAACAGCCATAAAAATTACAGCCAGTCTCATAATCCATTTCCATTCTTTCATTATCGTGAGCGCTCCTTTCCGCAACAATTTATGGCCTGCCGGGGGCGGGTTTAAAGCAGCCGTTTATTTTTTTAATTGCGCTTTTCTGTTTTCCGCTTCTGCCCTGGTTGCTGCCGAGCAGGGACCGAGATACTGTCCGTTCAACTTTGTGAGCATCGTAATATTCATACCTTCGCGCTTGTCGGCCATGCTGGTGTTTATGGTCCCGCGGTAAGTTGAGCCGCTGTATGTGATCCGGCCGTCGCCCTCGGTTCTGGCGGACTTGTCTTCGCAGACGATCTTCCAATAGAATGTGTTGCCCACGGTCCTCTGGTCTTTTATCACGCAGTCCCCCTTGTTCTTGTTATGCGGGGCCATGTCTTCTTTTGTAACGCACTGGGTCATAGTATAGGTCTGGGGCGGCATCTGAAAAGGCATGCCCTGCATAGTGGTCGTCATGGTCACTTTCCAGTCTCCTTCATTCATATCGAGACCGAAAGCGGCTGTGCCGGAAAAAAACATGACAGCGCATAAGGTCAGGGGAATCAGTCGTTTTGGCAGCATGTTGCCTCCTGAAAAAAAAGTTAAAAAAATGTAATCGAGGATTACCATATCGTTAAAAAAGCATAACAGTATAACAATTCGAAATCAAGCTTTAGAGACGCTTTTTCACCCTGCGTGTCGGGACCGCGCTCCAGGGATCGTCGGGCCAGGGGTGTTTGGGATATCTGCCCTTCATCTCTTTCTTTACCTGCTGATAACTGCTGTTCCAGAATCCTTTGAGGTCCTGCGTTACCTGCAGCGGTCTTTGGGCAGGCGAGAGCAGTTTGAGCAAAATCCTAACCCTTCCATCCGCGATTACGGGAGTGTCGGCCAGACCGAACATCTCCTGCAGTTTGACAGCAAGGGCAGGCGGTTCGCCGGAAGCATAATCGAGCGCAATCCGGTTTCCGCTTGGCACGGTAATGTGGGTCGGAGCCCTTGAATCAAGTAGCCGCTTTTGCTCTCCGGAAAGCATTGTCTTCAGCGCAGGCAAAATATCGATAGAGCGTATATTCTGGGTTGTCCTGACTCCCTTCAGCCACGGTATGAGCCATACTTCGGGTTTTGCTGAAATACTTATATCGGCAATATCCGGCCACGGTTCGTTTGGGAATGTTTTTCTTAGCAGAGCCACGCGTCCCTGGAACTGCCGGACTTCAACCGAAAAATTCAGAGCCGCAATGGATGACCTGATGACATTACATAAAATAGGGGCTGCTTCTTCATCCGACGGGACAAAAGGTTTGTCTGATAGCACAATAGTCCCGAGATTTTCTTCGACAGTGGCGACGATTCTGCCTTCGCGTCTATTCCATTCGACACGCCTGTTGATTGTAATGCCGTCAGCGCATTCTTTCCTGATGATATTTTCTGTAAGCGGAGCCGCGATATGGACGACGCCTTCTCCCTTTCCGCCTGCGTCAAGGTTGACCGCAATGATAAACGGAGCCGCACCCATTTTATCCGGCCCCTCAAATCTGACGCCGCCGCCCTGGGACAGGACAAACCGGCCGTCAGTCCCTTCACGTCTTTTCGCCAACCGGTCCGGGTATGCGTACAAAAGCAGGCGTGACGCCAACTCCTGATCGAACGACTGTTGCTTCGGCAGCGCGCGGCTTTGTGTTATCAGCCGTAAAAGCTGACTTGAGGTCTTATCAACCGAAAACAGCGCTGCCGGATCTGTATTCCCCGTATTATCTGTTTTCCCGCTTCGCCAGGCATGCAGCAGATCGAGCCGCCCTGAAATGTCCGCATCATGTGTGCTTTTTGTCTGCCCGTGCGGACGACGGCGAACGATATCTCTTTCGGAAAGCAGGGACGCAATATCAGAACCCAACGCGGCGCAGCCCAGCTCATCTGCCCTGAGAAGCATTTTTGCAAGTCTTGGATGGAGCGGCAGGCGCGCCATTGCTTTGCCGGTGTCTGTGATCGATCCGGATAAATCTACTGCTCCAAGTTCCTGAAGCAAGGCCACTGCCGCAGCCCACGCGGCAGCAGGGGGCGCATCGAGCCAGCTTAGGCGCGAAGGCTCTCTGATTCCCCATGCGGCGAGTTCGAGAGCCAGGGATGTGAGGTCAGAGATGAGTATCTCCGGCGGAGAAAACGGCTGCATTGAGTTAAAGGTGTATTGGCTGTAAAGACGATACACGATACCCGGGCCGAGTCTGCCGGCTCTTCCTTTGCGCTGTCCGGCGGAAGCTTTGGAGGCGGAAACAGTGACAAGCCTGTTCATTCCGGTTGACGGATCGTATTGCAGTCTCCGCGCCAGCCCGCTATCAATGACAATGCGCACCCCTTCTATGGTAAGGCTTGTCTCGGCTATATTTGTCGCAAGCACGATCTTGCGGTTTTCTGACGGCATTATCGCCCGCTGCTGCTCCTCAAACGGCAAGTCGCCATACAGCGTATGGATGGATATTTCAGGGTTGTTCTTTTTGGTTTCCATACCAAGCGCGTCCGCGCATGAGCGAATATCGCCCGAACCAGGCAGGAATACAAGGATATCCCCGGGTTCATCCCTGAGAGCGGACTTGACCGCGCCCACGATTTTCGCAGTGAGCGGCCTCTCTTTTCCGTCATCAAGATATCTTTCCTGCACATCAAACTCTTTTCCTGCCGATGTGATGACCGGGGCGTTTCCCAGCAGCTCAGAGATAGGCCCGCAATCAAGGGTTGCAGACATCACGATGATCTTCAGATCTTTTCTCAGGCTTCTGCGCGCGTCGAGACTCAGGGCAAGAGCCAGGTCCGAGTTGAGGCTGCGTTCATGGAATTCGTCAAAGATGAGGACGCCAATGCCGTCAAGCGAAGGGTCGGATTGAAGGCGGCGTGTAAGTACCCCTTCTGTCACAACTTCTATCCTCGTTGCCGCTGAAAGCCTGTTTTCGAAGCGGATGGAGTAGCCGACAGTCCGTCCGACTTCTTCTCCGATCAGACTTGCCATCCAGCGGGCGGCCGATACAGCGGCAAGCCTGCGGGGTTCAAGCATGACAATGCGTCCCTGTTCGCCTGGAATAGCATCCAGAAGGGCCAATGGGACGCGGGTGGTTTTGCCTGCCCCGGGCGGCGCATGCACAACCGCTGAATTCCCTGCGGCTAAAGCCTCTTTTATGGCGGGGATTATTTCATCTATCGGACAGGCATTCACAATTTCAATCCACGTTAGATATAAATATTATATAACGGCAATTACCGGGATTACAGTTTTATTATTAGTCCCGGATTTGCCATTAAAAAAACAATGTTGGAGACATCATGGGAGCCCGTATCTCGGCTCGTCCGATAAATAAAGTATTTGAGCTTACTGTTATGGAAAACCGGTTTTTTTATAGCCTGTGTTGTTTCCCCAATAATTCTTCTATTTTCCCTACAAGAGTTTCTTCTTCCCCCGGACGCTTAGGAACGAACGCGTCTGCTTCGTCATCAGTGAAGTGACTGCTCAGCCAGTCAAGAGTTGTCAGAAGAATTATCAATGCTCCTGTTTTTTCTTCTCTTATTTTTTTCAAGAGCCATTTAATGTTTATGCCCGGCTCCTTGTCCGGCATAAAAACGCCGGTAACTACAACATCAGGGTCTTCTTCCAGAAATTTGCCGAACGCATCTTTGGCCCCTTCAGCCGTTTCAACCTTAAAGCCTGCGCCTTCGAGCAATTTCTTGTAGTACTTTTGCCACATCAAATCATCTTCAACTAAAAGCAGCGTTGCTTTATGTCCCATTCTTACCTCTTGTTATTTCCAGGAATAATCATTTAGCGCTAAAGGGCGAGCCCCTCAAAATTGGCGCCATTAATATCCTTTAAATATTACCACAACGACATAATAGATGGTGTCAAAAAGTTTTGGCATATTTGATCCGGAGCTCTAATTTTGTAAGATAAGGAACGCGTACATGACGTAAAAAGAAGCATGCATGCGGCCAATGGGCTGTATTTACACTGCAGGCTGCGTTTAAGGAATTATACTGCAGTTTATATATTATGGCTGTCTGTTTATTGACAACATTAACCGTATTTATATTATAGTATCAAGCTATACACAGCTTCCCCGGCTGGGTCCACAGTCATTCCTGTAGCGCCGGATTCCGGGAAATGCGGTGTTATTTTGCAATGAGGATGTAATGTCTGAATAAGGAGGAGGTACTATGGCTGGGAAGGTAAAATCAAAGACGGACGTTGCTGCCAGGGCCGAGGCAAAGGGCAAGGGACTCACCTGCCGTTATTGCGGGAAAAAGATTGATGTGGTTATGGCTGTATCATCTACAGGCAAGAAAAAAATCAGGCGGATTTGCTGCGGGGAATAACATATTGCGACAACTGCCGCAGCATGTCTGCGGACGGATATATTTCACGCGGTTCTGGTTTACGGTTTCAGTCTGATGATTAGAAAACTGCTTTTTATTGCCGGTCCATGTCTGTTTCTGTCGTCAATGCATTCTTTTTGCGGCAAAGAAACCCAGTCACGTCAATTATTGCTTTTCAACGATGTTTTTTGATAATCTGCAATCGGCGGATTGCGCGCCGGTTTTAGGGTAAAAGAATTATTATGATGCCCGATAAGTTGAGATAACAATATAATTAGATGACTGATCCTATATGACTCTGGACAACGGCAACCTTATAGTCAACAAAGACAGCGAAGAATTCAGCTTCAAGAATTTTTTTGAGAACGGGACTGAAGGCTTTTTTCGCTCGACCCCGAATGGAAGATTTCTCACTGTCAACCCTTCGCTTGCCGATATGCTTGGATATACAAGCGCTGATGAACTTGTCGGCGATTTCCAGGACCTCAGGTCCCAGCTCTATGTTATTCCTGAAGACCGCGACCGCTTTCTTGACAATCTTGAAAAATACGGCAAGTCCGGCATGGAGATTCAGTTTAAATGCAGGGACGGTAGTGTAAAGTGGATCAGTCTGAGGGCCCGCAAGGTCCCGGTTAACGGCTTCGGCTCTTATTATATCGAAGGGCTGATAATAGATATCACATCCAGAAAAAATATTGAACTGGCCCTGAGGGAAAGCGAAGACAAATTCAGGCGCACCTTCGATCAGGCCCCGATTGGAGCCGCAATTGTAGATCTGGATCTCAAATTTGTGAGAGTAAACAGGGTCCTTTGCGATATAAGCGGATATTCGGAAGATGAGCTGCTTAACAAGAAGACCGTCGATCTTGTTCATCCTGATGACCGGGCTCTTGCCATCGGATACATAGACAGACTGCTTTCCGGAGAGCTGGATTATTATGAAAACGACAGGCGGTTTGTCCACAAGAACGGCAATATCATCTGGGTGACCATATCCATGCGGCTGCTCAGGGACGAGTTCGGAAGGCCCAATTCTTTCCTGCCCATGTATCTCGATATAACTTCGCGCAAGAATGCGCTTGACGCGCTTGAAGCAGCCCAGAACAGGTACCACGCTATTGTGGAAGACCAGATCGAACAGGTCTGCAGGCACAAGGTCGACGGCAGGCACACCTTTGCCAATGACGCGTACGCAAAGTTTTTTCAGCAGGACAAGAATGAACTTATAGGCTCAGTGTTCCAGCCTGAAATCCCTGAAGAAGACAAAACAATGGTCGAAAATTTTATGAACGGTCTTACTCCGCAGAAACCTGTGACATATATGGAACATCGCGTAGCGCTGCCCAGCGGACATATAAGGTGGTTGCGTCGCTCGGTCAGGGCATTCTTTGACGCGGAAGGCAAGCCTACCGAGTATCAGGTCGTTGCCCGTGATGTAACCGAAAGGGTCGTGGCCGAGCAGGAGATTCGCAGGATCTCGAATGAGAAGGAACAGTACAGACTTAACCTCGAGGCCGTCTTCAGCAGTATCCCCGACGCCGTGCTTACGCTGGACCCCGATATGAACGTGATACACATTAACAGGGCTCTGTCCGGATTTTGCTGTATCAGCGACAACCTTGTTCCGGGTAAGTCTCTCATGGGTGTAGCAGGCTCGTGCGACAGGTCATGTTTCGGTATTCTATTCAAGGCGCTGATGAAAAAAGAGCCGGTCATTGAATACCGTCTCGAATGTCTGGTCAGCAAACCGCGAAAGGTTTTTGTTGTAAACTCCTCTCTTCTTCGCGATCACGAAAGAAGATTCAAGGGCACTGTGCTGCTGATACGGGATATCACGCGGCTTGCAAACCTCGAAAACCAGGTGTCAAGTCCGTCCGGCTATAAAAACATCATAGGCAAAAGCAGTGTAATGCAGGAAGTCTACAGGGTAATGGACCTTTTGGCGGATGTAGAGACAACACTTCTTGTGACCGGCGAGTCCGGCACCGGAAAGGAACTCATAGCTGAGGCGCTTCATTATGGAGGCTCAAGGGCCAACGGACCGCTTATAAAGGTGAATTGTGCGGCGCTCGCCGAAAATCTGCTTGAGAGCGAACTGTTTGGCCATGTCAGGGGCGCTTTTACCGGGGCGGTGCAGGACAAAATCGGTCGTTTTGAGGCGGCCGAGGGCGGCACACTCTTCCTTGACGAGGTGGGAGATATCCCCCTCAGTACGCAATTGAAACTCCTGCGTGTGCTTGAACGCAAGGAGTACGAGAGGGTCGGAGATTCCAAGACGATGAAGGCCGACGTGCGTGTGATTACGGCGACCAATGTGGACCTCCAGAAGAAGATACGGCAGGGGCTGTTCCGGGAAGATGTTTATTACCGGCTGAAGGTCATGACCATTCAGCTGCCTCCCCTTCGCGACCGTTCTGAAGATATACCCGTTCTGTGTCAGCATTTTGTAAATCTGCTTAACTTCGAATATGAAAAGAATATCAGCCGGGTTTCCGACGAGGTGATGCGCATATTCATGGGGTATCAGTGGCCCGGCAATATTCGTGAAATGCGCCATACCCTTGAGCATGCCTTTATCCTGTGCCCCGCAGGAGAGATCCGTACGGAGCATCTCCCGAGGGATTTCAACCGTTTTCAGGGCGCGCCGGCCCCAAACGACTTGCGATACAGGACAAAAGTAGACCGTGAGTCCATTATAGAGGCGATCAACAGCGCCGGAGGCAATAAGGCGAAGGCCGCGAGGCAGCTTGGCATAGACCGCAGGACTCTCTACCGCAATCTTGAAAAGAGATGACCTGTTTCGGCCGTTTGACAGAACGCTTGTAAGGAATAAGGAGATCTTTTGAATCCCGGATTCGCCCTGATTGAGAATCTTATTGCCCGTTCTGCGCGCAGAATTAATGAGCGTTGTCTTCAGTTTTCGGAATCGGGCGCCCTCGGCGTGCCGCGAGAGTTAGTCGGTGTGCCCATGCTGCTTTATATACATGTGCCTTTCTGCGAACAGCTCTGTCCGTATTGTTCCTTCAATAGGGTCGAATTCAGGGAAGACCTTGCCAGGCCTTATTTCGCTGCATTGAGAAAAGAGATATTGATGTACCGGGATCTCGGGTACAATTTCAGGGCGGTCTATGCAGGAGGCGGAACGCCCACTGTCCTGATGGAAGAGCTTGAGTCAACACTTCGTCTTATCAAAGACAATTATGACATCAAGGAAATCTCGGTTGAGACAAACCCCAATCATCTCACAGAAGACAATCTGCGTAAATTAAAGGAGATCGGCGTCAACCGCCTGTCTGTGGGCGTGCAGACCTTTGACGACGGGCTTCTCAAATCTCTCAACCGGTATCATAAATACGGCAGCGGAGATGAGATATCAGGAAAGCTGCACATGACGCAGGGGATCTTCGATACTCTCAATGTGGACATGATATGTAATTTCCCCGGCCAGACCATGCGCATGCTCGAAAATGACCTCTCGGCCATTCTCGGGCTCGGCGTCGATCAGGTCACCTATTATCCCCTCATGACCTCATCCGCTACGCGCGAAGCCATGAACAGGGAGTTCGGCGCAGAGTCGGGCGGCAGCGACCGCGAATTCTATTTCAGGATATGCGAAATGCTTTCCTCCAGGTACAGGGCCACAACTGCATGGTGTTTTTCAAGGGGAGAAGCGATGATCGACGAGTATCCGGTGGCATATGAAGAATACGCGGGGCTTGGCAGCGGATCGATAGGGAGGCTTGGCGGCAGCGCCTACGCCAATACATTCGACATAAAGGAATACATCGAAAAGGTCGATAGCGGAGCCCTTCCGGTTGCGGCTAAAAAGGATTATTCCCTGCGCGACACGATCCGCTACGATTTTCTTATGAAGCTGTTCGGCCTGAGGCTCGACATCTCTGCCCTCAACTCAAAATACGGCAAGAATATCTATCGCTGCATATGGCCCGAGATTTCATTCTTCAGGCTGATCGGCGGACTCGAAAAGAAAGGCGATATTCTTACACTCACTCCGAAGGGTCGGTATTACTGGTTCATCATGATGCGCGAATTCTTTGCGGCGGTAAACAACTTCAGAGATTACTGCCGCGCGAGGATCAGGGACTAGAGGATGCTGTTGTGTGGGCGGTTCCGGGATGTCGTATTTCAAGAAAGAAACATGGTGGGCGATGGGGGTATCGACCCCTCGACCTCTTCCGTGTGAAGGCATTATTACATTTCTTTGTACTTACCAGTCTTTACTAACTTTCTGAAGCTTATACCATTTTTTGACAATCGGTTTTCGAAGTTTATGGGCCATTAGGAGAAAATTAGCACACTGCCCGACTTGCCCAGCTGTTTCCCATTTGCTTAACAGAGCTTCCGCTTCCTAGAGCTTCTTGATGATCTACTCAGGGGTAACGCCTTTCTTCCTCATATCTGCCTTACATAGTTTTTCCAGGGCAATATACTACTCAAAATTCGGACCGGTTTAAAGGGGGCGGGTCACGCTCAGCACAACGACTTTAACTGTGGTACAATGATTTGGGGCAGGTCATTCCTTCTCCTATGGCGCGTTTGTGATGATCGTAAACCCGGATTAGAGGAGAGGAGAGGAGACTATGAAGGCAATTTATTCAATTCTTGCGTCTTGCATTTGCTTGCTGCTGAGCGGAGAAGCATCGGCCCAGAATTATGTAGGCGTGATACTTGAGGGGTATAAAAGAGGCTGCAAAATAACAAGCAGTGGAGAGAGCAGGGATTGTTCGGACCAGTACAGGTATATTTTTGTCGGAGATATCATTGAAAAAAACCCTTCGGTGAGGGCTCTTAAGATCAAATGGGCGCCGAATGCGTACGGTAAAGATATTGATGATAGACACGTAAGAGCGGCCTTGTCGCAACCGCCTGAGATCAGCAATAGGGGTTTCATTGACTCCATAAAATCATATATCGAAAACTTTGTGAAACCCGCGTCTCATAAGACCACCGGAGCTGTTACCCGTAATATATCAATGCAAAATAAATGTGAGTATATATTGACGGACCAGTTTGAGCAATTGCCTGTCAACGCCACATTGCTGTCTGGTATGCCTATAACCCTGTCATGGTTTGCGACTGGTGTGCAGTCAGTTTCAGTATTTGACAACTCAGAAAAGAAGGTGTTTGAAAAAAGTGTCGGGGGAAAGTCAAAAGTCAGCTTTACTCCTGAAGAGGCGAGCATAAAGCACGGCGAAAAGTACACATGGAGCAGGGAAGGCCATAATCTGTCAGAGCGTTATAGGTTCAGAATGCTTGATCCGGATGCTGAGAAAGAGGTAAGAGAAGGCCTTCAGCGCATAGACAGTGAAAAGGGATCGCCTTCTGCAAAAGCCATCAGAAAAGCGACATTCCTGCAGATGTTGAGCGATGCATATCCGGACAGGATCGACATGTACTGGCTCAGCCTTCAGGATCTGCCGGCTAAGTTCTCTGGAGTGGAAGAGGCCAGGGCCATCTGCGGATTAAAGCTCAGACACGCAAATCATTCAAGGGATCAGAAACCTTAGGCAATTTTAATCACCCTTGTTCTCTTTTGCAGGGCGTTTTTTCACGGTGGAGGCGGCCTTCAATACCTTTTCATGCAGGGTTGTAATGAAACTCTGCAGGCTCATGGCCACGATCGGAAACGCCACATTAATAAAAACGCTGTACTTCATATAGAAAATATAGGTAACCGGAATCAGCACAGTCACTATCAAAACAGATATCGTGATCTCAACAAACGGTGATTTGGTGTGAACAAACAGAAGCGCCGCCAGCAATATGACCATGAACTCAAGCAACAGCATCATCCAAAGAGGCGCCGGGCGTACTTGTCCGCCCCCGGCTATTGTGCTTACGGCATTTCCTATTATATACATACCGGGCATTTCACCGACCGGGGTCGCCAGTATATCTCCCTTGTCAGGACTGGATACCCCAATGATAACCGCCTTGCCGTGAAGTTCTGACTGAAGGCTTTCGACCTCGTCAGGCAGCAAGCGTTCCCTGAAAAGGTTCCCTTCTTTATTCATTACCCCGGGAGGTATTTGTGTAAAGCGGATACGATTTGTAATAAGACCGCTATTTTCTATATAGAGGCTGCCGCTGTTTTCTCCTTTGATTTCATAACTGCGGTGGATCTTATTGCCTGATTCATCCTGTTTGTCGCGCACGCGGCTGTCAGCGATAATTTCTTCTTTCAAAAGGGCAAGTTTTTCACTATCGTTTTTCATCAGCAAAGCCGCCAAAAGCGGTATTCCGAAGAGAATGTCTTTCGAGCCGTCGCGCTTGGTGATCACCATGAAGTGCTGCATGTAACGTACAACACGGTCGGCCGTGGAAAAGGCCACGTGGGGAATCGCCCGATGGAAATTCGGGTTTCGAGCTATCAGGTCATCAAAAACAGACGGGCGTACCATATTGTCAACCAGGCTCACTGCTATAGGGAATACCACTATCAGAGGAGACTTCTTATTTGTAAGACCTTCCAGCGTTCTGCGCAGAGCGGAGTCATCGTTTTTATCCAGAGAGGGATAGTCCGTCAATATGTCCAGTATAACCATCCTGGCCTTATTTCCCTCAGCCAGATTAATGAAGCGGGCTATTTTTGCTCGTGGAATAATCAGGGGCTCATGCCATAACTTAAAAGTAGTGTGATTTATATCAATGTAAACTATACGTCCGTCCGCCCATCCTATTGCCCTGTCGCATTCACTGCCGGGACGGCTTTTTAGGCATTCCTCCCATTTCTCAAGGACGCCTGACGTCTCCCTCTGGGTCATCTCGTCAAATACGGGGTTCAGGGTCTTTTCGCCCCATGATGTGGCTTCAATAAGGTGAAAGACCGCGCATATGCATAAACCAACAGCCAGATTGATATAAAAGAATATCTTTTTAGACTTGTTCCACTTGCTCCAGTCAATCAGAGAGACAAAAAAGGCAAGAGCCCGATTGGTTCCGGACTCGGTATCATTCACACTTTTCTTAGCTGAACAGGCCATTTGTCACCATTATTGCAAAACATGCGGATATAAGAAAGTATAACCTGTTATATTATAAACACAGACTGCCCATAAGAAAAGCAGAGATGATAAAAAAACGTCATAGACAGTCCGGCGCGGGTTGTTGAGTTGCGATTTCAGTCAATAATATCAAGCGACTCTTCCTTGTTTGCCTGAGAAGCTGTTTTAATTTGGCAAGCCGAGATGAGATTGCTCATGAAGCCTCCCTGTGTCAATTTTTATACTAAATAACAGTTGTAATTAATGCGTTGTTTCTTTCGGAAGCCTGTTGGATATGTTCCGGGCAAGGCGCTGTTTGTTTACTGGTCAGAAATATTGGATAGAATTGGAACTGAGGTGAAATAGATGGATTAGCGGTGATTAGTCAAATGATTTCAATTACTTCCGGATGATTTCTGTGGGGGCATCATATCCAATTCAGAAAAACAGATAGCATGTTGCAATCACCGTAAATGTCCTGCTATTATTCATCAAGAATTATTCGGAATAGTTTCTTGACGTCGCTGTCATATGTTGATACGATTATTTGTAGAAATGGTTTAATTTCCCCAATTAAGCTTACGGCTAATATAAAAGGAGGTGATATTGTAATTTGCAGTACGCGGAAGCGGCAGAGGCGCAGACAGTATCAGCGTTTCAAAGGGGTCGGATACCGTTTTCGTTTTGTAGCGCAGCATAATGGATTGGACATTGTCACAATCCGGCAGGCTATGCACTTCAGTTAGCAGGAGCAATGATATGAAGAAATATTTGTTGTTGATATGCTTATTGACCTTTGTATGCGCGTTATCCTTCTCAAGTGTATGGGCAGCGGAAGTGAAGAAAGAACAGGCTGCAAAAATGGATGCTAAACAAGAGGCCGAGTTTGCAAAAAAGGTCGAACTATTTACCCAGTTGGCTACTTATGCTGAAACAAACAAAGACGCGATAGCCATGGTCAGCGCAATAAAGATGCTCGACCAGTTGCCGTTTGACGGAATAGTAAAACCAGGTCAACCCGAAAAGGGCGGCGACCGCTTTGACCGTGCTACAATGGTGAAACAGGCAAAGGAGTATTCCGTAGGAGACGCTGAGGCGCTTGCCGTTATAACTAAATTCCAGGATGTTCCCAAAAAAATAGCTGTTAGAGGCTATTACTATTACCATTATGTATGCTATTGGTATTATGTATGCGGTCGCTATAGCTGTCGTTGGGTTTGCCGTTAATCAGTGTACTAAAGGATCTAATTAGTTTCACTCATACTTTTTAAAGAAAAATTCAATCCCTCCCTTCGGGAAGAGGGGGGGGGATTAAACGTTGTCCCGGTTCCTGCAATATCTTTGGCCTGCACATCATATCAAATACTTAACGGAAACGATATAATCTGAATAGTATAGCAAAGCATACCGGTTTGACATGGAGGCGCCAATGAAAAGGGCTTTGATAATCATTCCTATCCTTTTGATATGTTCCGTTGCATGGGCCGAAGACAGCAAGGACAACCTGCTTAAGGAAGCAAATGCATTAAATCAGAAGATTGCAAAACTTTATAATGAAGGCAAGTACCGGGACGCTGTTCCTTTGGCTGAACGTGCCCTTGCAATAATGGAAAAGGCGCACGGGCCTGAACATCCTGAGACAGCGCAGAACCTGCACTATCTGGCTTTACTATATGAAACAACCGGCCGATATGCTGAAGCCGAACCATTATACAAACGCTCCCTTGCGATAAATAAGAAGGCTCTGGGGCCTGAGCATTTTTCAGTGGCAGTCAGCCTGAACAATCTGGCTTTACTATATGAAACAACGGGCCGGTATGCTGAAGCTGAACCATTATACAAACGCTCCCTTGCGATAAAAAAGAAGGTTCTGGGGCCTGAGCATCTTTCAGTGGCAATCAGTCTTAGCAATCTGGCGGGGCTGTATAAGACAACGGGCCGGTATGCCGAAGCCGAACCGCTGTACAGGAGTTCCCTCGCGATAACAGAGAAGATCCTTGGATCAGAACATCCTAATATAACTACGAGTCTCAACAATCTGGCTTTACTATACAAAACAACCGGCAGATATGCTGAAGCCGAACCGTTGTACAAAAGGTCCCTTGCGATAAGAGAGAAGGCTCTTGGGCCCCAGCATCCTGATGTGTCAATAAGCCTTAATAATCTGGCTACACTGTATCATTCTACTGCAAGATATTCTGAAGCCGAACCATTGCTCAAACGATCCCTTGAGATAACAGAAAAGGTGTTCGGGCCTGAGCATACTGATACGGCAACGAGCCTGAACAATCTGGCTTCGCTATATTATTCAACTGCGAGATATTCTGAGGCCGAACCTTTATTAAATAGGGCGCTTGCGATAACAGAGAAGGCGTTCGGGCCTGAGCATACTGATACGGCGACGAGCCTGAATAATCTGGCGGAGCTTTATCGTAAAATCGGGAGATACTCTGATGCCGAACCACTGCTTAAAAGGTCTCTTGCGATAAGGGAGAAGGCTATCGGACCTGAGAGCCCGGATGTAGCATTCAGCCTGAACAGCCTGGCGGCGTTATATTACATAACCGGCCGATATGATGATGCGGAACCACTGTACAGGAGGACTCTTGCGATATGGGAAAAGACCCTCGGACCTGAGAGTCCTGATTTAACATATAGCCTGAACAACCTGGGCGTGCTATATAAAACAACCGGAAAATACACTGAAGCCGAACCATTGTACAAAAGAACCCTTGCTATAAGGGAGAAGACCCTTGGGCCTGAGCATCCTGAAACTGCAACTAGCCTGGACAATCTGGCGGTGCTGTATTGCTCAATCAGCCGAACAGCTGACGCGGAACCATTGTTCAAGAGGGCGCTTGCGATACGTGAGAAGGCGTTTGGATCTGAGCATCCTGATGTGGCAACGAGTCTGAACAACCTGGCAGGGCTGTACGGAACCGTCAACAGACATCCTGAAAGCCATAAACTGTTCACGCGCGGCTTTTCCATTAATGACAAAGAGAGAGAGAATATTTTCGGCCTTCTTTCGGAGAAACAGAAGATCGCATATATGAAGGAAAATGAATTCAATATTCAGTCCTTTATCTCGCATTCATCCGGCTATATGCAGACTGATCCCGGGGCGATTGCCGACACGTTTAACGCCTGGCTGAAATGGAAAGGCTCGGTGGCCGAATCCCAAAGCAGATACATGGAAGCGGCCCTCTATTCAGACAATCCGGAAACAAAGAAGAAATACGAGCAGCTGGCAGCTCTCAGGCGTGAGATAGCAAAGCTGCAGCTCTCAAAGCCCGAGAAGATGACGCCTGAGCAATACAGAGAGCAGAACATGAGACTTGAAAAGCAGAAAGAGGCGCTTGAGGCCGAACTGAGCAGACTGAGCAAGGACTTTGCGCTGGACAAGATGGCTGGAAAGGCCGATATCAACAAACTTGCGGAAATCCTGCCTTGGGATTCCGTCTATATAGACATAGCAAACATCAGGATCTACGACTTCCAGAGTCAAAAGTGGGGAAAGCCTCGTTACCGTGCCTTTGTCCTGATAAACGGCAAACAGCCTGTAGTCAAACTGCTGGATATAGGCGACACTGAGGAAACAGACAGACACATCAATGCGTATCTCAATGAAATGAAGAGGGCCGCAGTATATGGGCTACTGCCGAGGGAAAGTCTGCTGGCAAAAGAGGCAAAGGTCTTATATGGAATAGTAGTCAAGCCCCTTGAAGAGTATATCAGGGGAAAGAAGCAGATATACATAAGCCCGGACGGCAATCTCAACCTGATACCCTTTGAAGCGCTGATGACAGCCGAAGGCAGATACCTGATGGAAGACCATGAAATCAACTATATAGGAGCTGGAAGAGACATAGTAAGGTTCACGGACACAAACAGGGCGAATGATGAGGCGCTGATCATAGCTGACCCTGATTACGACATGGGGCTGAAGGAAAAAGAAGCTGTGGCCGGAGAGTTAAAGCTGGCAAAGACAGTTAGGGGCGACGTGTCAAAAGACCTCAGAGGGATCAAATTCTCAAGACTGCCTGACACCAAAAAGGAAGCGGATGTGATAGCGGGCATACTTTCCGGGAAAATGAATCTGACAGCCCAAAACTATCAGGACAAGAAGGCGATGGAAGAGGCGCTGTTTTCAGCGAAATCGCCGAAAATACTGCACCTTGCTACGCACGGGTACTTTCTGAAGAAAGAAGAAGAAACGCCCAAAGAAGGGATGGGCAGGGAAAATAAGGGGACTCCGGATACAAATATGGAAAACCCGATGCTGAGATCCGGCTTGGCGCTGGCTGGAGTGAACGCGTCGCTGGCGGAAGGAAGAGATGACGGGCTGGTGAGCGCAGAGAAGATACTGGGGCTGAAGCTGAAGGGTACAGATCTGGTAGTGCTATCAGCGTGCGAGACCGGGGTTGGAGACGTGCAGACAGGAGAAGGGGTGTTTGGATTAAAGAGGGCATTCATTCTGTCAGGGGCAAGGACGATAGTGATGAGTTTATGGAGTGTGCCGAGCAAAGAGACAATGGATCTGATGGTGGATTTTTACAGGCTGATGACAGAAGGGAAGACAAAAGCTGAGGCGCTTAGGCAGGCCAGGATGAATATGAAGGCAAAGGACCCCAATCCATTCTACTGGGGCGCGTTCGTGATGACCGGAAAACCGGATTAGAGGTTAGGAAACTATGAGGACAATTTAAAGGACTGTCTCACGAACTCTGTAAATCATTTATACTGATATCCTATCCTCGAAGAGTATAACAATCATAGAATAGATGATGGGCGAGTACTTTATTTCGTCTTATATATTTAGGTGATTCTGGACACCCATTTCGGAGTGTGATTGAAACAGAGCTATTCCACAGAGATGAGCTGAATGGTAGGGGCTGGTAACTCATTGAAATTAAATGGTGGGCGATGGGGGTATCGAACCCTCGACCTCTTCCGTGTGAAGGAAGCGCTCTACCACTGAGCTAATCGCCCGATTAGATTGAAAAGATAACATTTTATCTACTATACCGTCAAATATTCAGCGCCAAATTGTGCAGTTGTGGAATACCAGCGTTATGGTAATTTAAAAATTATAGAAATCAATAAATGAGACTGAATTTTCAGGTGATTCTAAAAACCTATTCTGCTCTGGATTGGATGGCGATTCTGGTTAATTTAATGCTGAACGATTAAGGGAGATGAATAACAGAATCAAGAGACTTGTCACAGAACACTTCATGAGATGTTGGCTGGAATATACTGCCGTGTAGAAACGGAAATATTCAGAGTCAATAAGAGCTAACATCTGCGACTCCTCTCCTTTGCAGTGTGAGGAACATTGCAGATTACGGAGAAAAATAGCTAATATTTTATCAATCAATTATTTATCTTTATAAGTGTTTTTATAATATTCCGGATATAGCTTTTTTGCACAATCCGGACAGAGCCCATGGGTAAATTCCGCTTCGGAGTGAGCTCTAACGTATACTTCTATCTGATTCCAATACCCGTTGTCGTCGCGGACTTTTTTACAGGAGGAGCATATCGGAAGAAGGCCGCTTAACGTCTTGACCTTCGATAGCGCCTGTTGAAGTTCTGAGATAAGTCTCTCACGTTCTTCCGCTGCCCGCCTGCGCTCGGTTATATCCCTGAATGCCCATATTCTCCCATAGTTCTTCCCATCTTTGCCCAAAACAGGGGCCGAATATCTGTCAAGAACCGTCCCATCCGTCAGTTCAACCTCGTCACGGCTGGTCTCGTCCGGATGACTGTAAAGATAGACGACTTTTTCAACAAACTTCTCTGGATTTTTCGTCATATGCATGACATGTTGAACCTGCATCTGGTCATCATCATTGTCAGCGATATGTTTTGGAATTTTCCATAGATCAATTGTCCGCTGGTTCTGGATAACTTTTTTCCCCTGTTCATCGACTACCAGGACGCCTTCAATAGAAGAATTCAGCTGGGCTTCAAAAAGCGCTGTTTTTTGGCGCAGCGCTTCTTCCGTACGCGTGTGCTCGGTGATGTCAAGTTCGATACCATCCCAGCATGTTGAACCATCTTTCATTAAAGAGGGTGTTGATGCGATGTAAGACCACCTTATCTTTCCTGAGCGCTCTTTCACCCGTATTTCCACCTTGAAATTCGATAATGTTTTAAATGCCTCATTTTCAGCCTTCTTTAATAATGCGACATCGTCTTCATGCACAGCGTTGTAGACTAAAGTCGCGTCGGCCATGCCTTCTTCAGGCGTTATTCCGTGTATCTGTTTTACTGAATCGCTTAAATAAGTGAATTTTCTAGTCCCATCACGTTTGACAACAAGCTGATAAATCATTCCGGAAGGTAAAAGGGATCTGATAAGGGATTCTCGCCCCTGCGATTTCTCCCCCGCCTCATTCAGAATCTCTGTATCTTTCCTGAGACGCTCGGAGTCTTCTTTGTGGTCAGCATCCATGATTGCCCCCTCCTACAAATTCTCTCATCCAATGTATTTTTGTAAGGAACGGTTTGAAACCGTTCCTTGCTTGATAGTCTGTGATAGAGCTAAAGATGAAAATCGCCGGACGCCTCGGGTTGATAAAGAATTTCATCGATGCTGAGATGGCGCATTCCGGACGGAACAGGCCATTCAACAACATCTCCTTTAGCGTACCCCAGAATCGCTGTGCCTATAGGAGCAAGAACTGAGATAGCTCCTGTATCTATGTTTGCGTTTTTGGGGAACACTAAAACACAGGTCATTGTTTCAGAAGTCTTCAGGTCACGAAGAACAACTTTGGAGTTCATGGTTACAACATCCCGAGGGATGTCTTCGGACGACACAATTATTGCTTTGTCCAGTTCTTCCTCTAATGACTCCAAATCCTTCCCGGGATACCCGTTAAATTCCTCAGCATCCGCTATGAGTTTATCCAGCCGTTCTTTGTCGAACTCGGTCATGCATATTTTTCTGTCCGTCATAATCTCTCTCCCGTTATTAATTTGTGCGCTTGGAAATAAATCTTAATTGGACTGCAGATGCTATATTATATCTCAGCCGTCGTCCAAAGAGCCAATGCCGGGGAAACGCTCCGCTTAGATGTTTTCCTGAAAAACCGCTATCTGTTTACTTATGTATTTATATCCATAATTTATACTCCGTGATTGACTCAGGCTGACTCTGCTTTAAGATATGGGGTTGTCCGCGATCATCTCAATAGAGCTTTTATCCGGGAGTTTCCGACAGGTATTGACAAAGATTTTAATATTCTTTTATAGTATCTGCTCGTTCTTTGATAAACAGCTAATCAAGTGCGTGGTGATCTGACCACAAAGCTTTAAAAGATTTACAATTTGCTAACGTTTGAAAAGATGTCAGGAAAACATTTGAGAGTTTGATCCTGGCTCAGAACGAACGCTGGCGGCGTGCTTAACACATGC